>ERZ1048068.2643-NODE-2643-length-12449-cov-6.815959_pt1 | contig 12449 bp, 13 predicted proteins | sample MGYA00383098_ERZ1048068 | MGnify/ENA primary metagenome ERZ1048068 (study PRJEB29581, sample SAMEA5548368) | metagenome | biome: marine; feature: coastal; material: water | depth 1 m | study: Short-term variability in the microbial, nano- and picoplankton... | reverse complement strand
TCTATTTATAGATGTGACAAAGTTACAAGAACGTATTCTGGGATTAAATCATCCCAATACAGAAGTTTTTTTTCAAAATCTCATAGAGTTGTATGATCAAACAGGACAAGTAAATAAATCTATACCATTTCATGAAAAAATTATGAAAATAAAAGAAAATTCTTTTGGTTTAACACACTTAAAAACATTGAACTCCAAGCAAAACCTTGCAGTAATATTGGGAAATAATAATGAACACAGAAAAGCCATTCAGTTACTTGAAGAAATTCTTTTAATCAGACGTGAAAAAGTAAATGGCAACCCAAACGATGATCCAGAAGATTTAAGCGTTCCTTTTTTGTCATCAACTTTATCAGCATTAGGAAAAGTATGCGGTCAAGATAATTGTTATGAAGAAGGTATTACTTATCTTCAGGAAAGCATTGAGATTAGGCGTAAATTATTAGCGGATAATAGAATACCATATAAACAATTAATAATGGTTCTTGATAGAATTAAAGAAATATACAAATTAAGTGGGAAAGAAGAGAAGCTTTTAGAAATTGAAACTGAAATTGAGAAAATTATACTTGATAATAAAAAATCATAATAAAATTAATTAAAAATACCTAATTAAGTTTTATATCAAATCTCTCTTTCATACGTTGAATTGAGGAAATAGGCACGTCGTGAATTGACTTACCATTGTGTCTGTTTTCTAAAATTACAGATACAAACTTTACATTTAATTTTTTAGCTAAATCTTCATATTCTTTAACTTCTTTTTGAGATGTCATTGTGTTGCTAACTATCACTGATTTTCCATTTTCTAATTCTTCTTTTACAGATTGATAACAATATTGATGTGCTTTTTTTAGTAATTTAAAATCATATTTATTATCATTAAATTTTTCAAAATATTGATCTGCTTCAAAGAATTTTAAATTAAGTGATTTTGCAAAAGAAGTTTTACCAGATCCTGGAAGTCCTCTGAATGCATAAAGAATAATTTGATTTGATTTGTTCATAATAAAAATATTTAACTAAAAATTTCTTTAATTTTTTGTTTTGAGTAAACCGCTTTTTTAAATTTTGAACTAAAAGCATTTTTAAAAATATCAATAAAAAAATTATTTTCTATTTTTTCAAAATCATTAAGTAGATTATATAACTTACTTGATAAATCTAAGAATGTATTTTCATCTTTTTCAAATTTAGCTATTTCCATCAAATCTGCAAATGACGTAAAGATTTGAATTTGACTTCCCGGATCAATTTTGTTGTTAAGTAGTTTGATATTTTCATTATATTGTTGTTTGCTATTCTTTAAATTATCATCTTTAGATTGATTAGTTTTATGAATATTAAAATATATTTTTCCTAAAAAATTTCTAGACAAGATTATACCAAATATATCTCTGTTTTCTTCATTAATTATAAGCCATTTTTTAGTAGCTTCTAAAGTTTCGTTAGATATGGGGTTTTCAGTAAATAACAACCTGGATAAGGATCCATAAGATCTTGCTAGTCCTGGTTTATCACTTAATTGTTTTTTGATTTCAATTGATTCATTAATATAATCTTTTGAATTTTTATCACTAGAATAATGGTTGGCGAATGTAGTAAATATCCTAGATTTCACAGATAAATAATGATTGTCATTTTCATATAATAAATTCTTTATACATTTTGATAGTAATAATTTAGCTTTATCCAATCTCTTATGAAATTGAATTTCAATTAGCGCAGCATAATGCTCTATGTCACACACTAACCACTTATCTAATTCAGGGTCTTTTTTTACAATTTCAATAAAACTTTTAAGACCTTTATAATCTCTTAGGTTATAAAGTGTTCGCATAATAGGATAAATTAATTTGTTTTTAAAACTACCATATTCAAGCCATTTTTTGACAATATTGGATAGATATTCTTTTTCAATAATTGTGCCGTTGTAAAACGATTTTTCTAACTCGATAAAATATTTCTCAATTAACAATTGATTAAAAAGATCATTTTTATTTACTGAATTATAATGTTTTAAATAATTTAAACATTTTTCAATAATTACTTTAGCTTTTTCAAATTGGTTTAAAACACATAAATATGAACTAAAATTTAAACCAGCATTAAGGGTATACTCTAAATTATTAGTTCCACTTTTTTCAAATAAATTAAAAATTCTTTCACTTTCATTGGAATATTCTTTGTGAAAATTTTTAATAGCCATGGCAACGTTAAAACAACATGTTCTTTGAATTAAAGGAATATTATCTAATGTCTCATTTAAAGAAAAAATACTATTCAAGGTTACTAAAGTAGATCTATTTCTAAATTTAATTTTATTATTTGCGTTAGGAGTGTTTTCTATTATTCCAGTTTTTATACTTATGTCTTCAATGGTTTTAGCTGTCTCAATTAAGCTTAAACCAGTAGCATCTGACAGAACTTTTAAATTAAATTGATAACCTAAACATGCTGATATTATAAGAAAAGTTTTATATTCTGGAAAGTTTTGTAAACTCTCAGTTATAGTATTCTCTAATGAAATCATTTCATCTTTCAAAATATTATCTTCAATTTTTTTATTTATATCTAGATGCCATTGAGTATCTAAATAAATTGAATTACTCCTTTGTAAGTTTTGAAAAATAAGCTCTATATCGTTTAAAGTGGTTTGATCGTCTGTTTCATCCAAATATTCTAATATTTTTTCGGCAAGAACAGGGTCAGAATTAAGTTCTTGTTTCAAGTAATTTAATAAATCTTCAGGCACTAAATGTTCAAGTGTAAAAGTATTGTTAAAATTTAAGTTTGATAATAATTTAGTTCCTATAAAAATAAAATTAACGTTTAGGTTGGTGTTATAATTCTTAATTTGGCGTAACCACTTGAAACTCTCTTTATCTAAATAATTCAAACCAGATATTAATATACAAACATTCTTTTGATTATTTAGTTTATCAAAAAATTCTAAACTAGCTGCCTCAAGTATATGATCCAAGGAGGTTTCTTGATTTGATTGGTTTGTTGCCATGTTTAATAAACTACTAAATGGTATAAAATTAGTAATGCTATCTATTGTATCTTCTATAGACTGATTAGTTGTACCATCAATTTTTTTTTCAAGTAGTTGATTGATTAAATCAAAAGATGAATTTTCATTGTGGCATTCAATCTCTACAAACAAGAAATTGTCTTTTAAAGATTGTTTAATTAATAATCTTCCACTTGTTTCATCTATAGTTTTTAAAAAAGTAAATTTTATTCCAGTAGTTTTTTTTATTTGTAATAAGTTATCTTTCTTTAAATGAGGATGTATCCATTTAATTAATTTATTATTTGTTTTGTTTGGTAGAAATGGACTTTGGTTTTTATTTAACATTAACTTTGATAGAGCATAATTAACTAATAATAAAAAAGATGTGAGGTAAATGTATGTATAATTTAATGAAACAAGGCTCATAAAAAATAAAATGCTTAACAACACAATAATATAAGTTGAAAGTTTGATTTCTGATTTATCTATATTTTTTCCAAATTCATAGAAGTTTAGTGAAAAAATAATAATTGGAATTATAAGCTGAATAGTATTTTGAAAACTGCCTTCGTAAATAACAAACGAAGTGATAAACCAAGAAATTATACCAAAAGAAAAAACGATACCAATTATTCCCGAGTTACTAAAAATCAATTGAAAATAGTCAGATTTTTTAAATTTTAATTTTAGTCCATGTATAAAAATAAATGGTAAGAATAAAAAAATTATTGATATTATTATTACATACCAAAAGCTTAATATTGCCAAGGTTTCTGGTGGAGGCATTGAAATAATAGAATTTAAACCAGGTATAATAATATATGGAGATAATCTAGATATGATAAAACTTAATGATAAAATAGATAGAAATTGTAAGTTTTTTTCTGGGTTATAATTGGTTTTTTTGCGATATAGTATGAAACCAAGAATGATAGCAATAATTAAGAATGAAAAATTTATCGATATTATAGGATTTAATAAGTTAGTTCTATCTCTGGAAAACCCCATATTTCTATAAATTTTAATTGGGTTTAATTGATCAGGTTTAAAATATGAGCCTTTTATTACATAAAAAGCATCTTTTGAGAAAGAAGGGTTTTTTTCAATATTAACTAAAAGTAGATCATTTGTATCAAATGATTTAAAAAATGAATGCAAATGCTTTTCATTTAAATTTCCTGATTTAAAGTTAGAAATATCATTTTCATTTAAATTATTTTTAACAAAGGCATCGTTTATTTCTTTTTGGTTATGGACAAAAAATTGAGGGCTTTGGTTAAAAAGGTATAAAGCTTCATTCTCTAATGCGTAATCAAGAGGATTTGATATGAATATAACGTCTAATTGTTTTCTTTCTTTTTCTTTCAAAGTTTTTAATAAATTTTCGACAGCTTGATTAGATGACATAACATTATAATCGTCAAATAACTCGTATGTACCAAAAGCAACAGAATTTGTAAGAAAGTTATTATTAAAAAATCTAGATAGTGGAAAAATACCAAAAAAAGTATCAGAAGACATATCTAACTGTTGTCTAATATCTTCCTTTAAACCTCTAATTTTAAGAAGAATATTACTTGCAGGTGTATTTTCTTTGATTTTAATTTCTAAGGCATCAAGCTTGTTCAAAGCTTTTGAAAAAAGCTTGTGGTTACCTTTTTCTTCTAGTGCAATCCAATAATAAGATTCTATAGTATTTAATTCATCAATATAATTAGTACTTTTTTCTAAACTTATAGCCATGTTAGAGAATAATAGGGATAAGAACAAATAGAAGATTGCTAAAGTATTAGATAATTTAAATTCTATTATTTTCATAAATATTTATCCAAATAATTAGTAGTATGATTAATGACATAAAATAAAATTATTTTAAATTAGAATTTTAATATTTTCATAGCTTCAAATTTCAAATCTAGGTTTTTTCTAAAATTAATATCATTTGAATTAGAATTTTTATTTTCTTCTTCATAGCAGCTAAAACAAAGTTCTATTTCACGCCCTAACGTTGAAACAAAGATTTTGGTTGGAATAGTTTCATGTAAAAAATCTGGATGAGGATTTTCAGTTCTCTTGCACCACATGCATTTTGCATTCTTTTTATTATATTTAAAGTTCATTGCTTATACTTTTTATTTGATAAATAACAATTGTGTATATAAATATTTCATAAACAATATTTAAAATATTTAAATTTTAAATCAATTTATTTTAATATAAATACCCATAGGTTAATTTATGACAAATTGGAAAACAGACTTTGAAGTAAAGTTTTGTTTAGAATTTATCCATGGTGACGGAAAAAAAGAAATTATAAATAAATCATTAATTGTAGAAGCTGAAAATAAAGAAAAAGCAATTGAAATAATCATTCATCAATATGAAAATAGTAAATTCTTAAAAATTAATGAGGTAATAAAAATTTGGAAATATTAAATTTTTACCAAATTTCATATTATAAATTCATTTATTTAGATTATGGATAATAATAGCTGAATAGATAGTAAAGCTAAACTTATATAGGTACATAGCATTCCAGAAATTCTAAGAAAAGGATTATGATCAAAAAAAGCAAAACAAATGGCATGTGCAACTCTACCATAAGAAAATACTAAACAAATTATTAGTAAGTAGTTAAAAGATACTAGATCAACACTTTCGAAGATATATAAAAGTATTAAAAAAAGAGGAACGTATTCTGAAAAGTTACCATGAGCTCTAACATTTCTATCTAATTTAATAGTTGGAACCTTTTTATCCATTCGAAATATTAATTTCATGACAGGACTTCCTCTCAGGTAACCTATACGAAAAGATAAAAATAAATAAAAAATAGTAAATAATGATGCAAAAAGAGAAGTAAGTGGAATGTTATTCATCATAATTTCCTAATAAATTAATGTTTATTGTTCATAATAATTAAGTAAATTTAATCATTAGCATAAATTTATGTATTTTGAATCTATTAAATTTCTTCTTGGGGTTTTAAAATGAAAAATAAATTATTAAATTGGCACATAAATTTAATTACTAAAGTACAAAAAATTACTGGTTTATCAAATTATCAAATTATTTGGCTAAGCTTTATAGAAGGATTGATAATAGGATTTTTAATTGGATATTATTTTTAGAGTTTTTTATAAAATCAGAAAAATTTAGCTATCTAAAAGATATCTTTGTAAAACTCACTCTCATCAAGCTGTTTTGGGTTTTTTATTCCAGTGATAGCCCAAAACTTGTTTAGCATATTTTCAACATCTGCTTTTGTAAAATGTATCTTGACCCATTTATTGTTCTTAATTTTTTCTGTTTTTACACTAGGTAAATCTACAGGTAATTTTGCTCTATTGAACACTGCACATTCATATGTTTTTTCATTTTCAATCTGAGAAAAACAAAGAACATAATAATTATAGTCTAATTGACATTTTCCATTAACAAAATTTAAATCTTTAAATATCATTGTTTTAATTTACAAATCGATTTATGTCCGACATATGTGCTGGCAAAGCTCTTTGAAGAACACGCGCAACGTCAATTACATATTTTTCATCAGGTTTAGGATATCTTAGCTCAGAACTTAAGTATAACTTAATACCAGTTTGATTAATGACTTTTTCATATATGGATAATAGAAGAGGGGTATTTTTTAAAAGATCAGGTATCCATTCTGCATAAGAACTCAAAGCTTCTGTCAAAATAATATCTGCAAATGATATTTTTTTACCAACACAAAACTCACTTCCGTTTTCTTTTATTCTTAACTCAAATTTAGGAGCAAATTTATTAAAACGTTCTTCTAACATTTTTACAGCTATTTCATTAGAAGGTTGGAATGCAGCCTGCATTGATGCTTCAGCAAAGTCAGTTATTGCACCTGCAAACATATCACAATAAAGAGCTTCTTTATCATTATCTCCATAAAATCCTCCAATTCTGGCAAGGTATCTAATCATTCCACTAGATTGACTTAAGTTCATTCCATTAATTTCTAAAAGAGGCATTTGGTCAAATGGAAGTTTACCAGAGCCTCTGAGTTCAATAAGGTCCTCAGGCGTGGTAATAGGAATATTATTAAAACTAATTTGATTAATTGCCAACATCCATCTTGTAGTTTCTGCTCTACCACGACCTAAAAAATAATGGAGTTTAACTTCTTTTGACATTATGTGACCTTTAAAAAAATATTGATTATGATGAAAGTGAGATGAAATACATTCTTATAAATAAGACATATGTTATTTCATTATTAACGTTAAATTAAAAGAAAATTATTTTTTATTAATACAGGATAACTCTTCAGGTAATTTTTTTAACTCTATTGTACCTTCACTCAATAAAACGGGTTTTAGCCTCATAGTGTTTTTATCTAAATGCCAAGCAAAATCAACACCTAGAAAAGCATACTTATCTTCAAATAAAATGAATGAATTTGATTTTTGTCCTACTATGCTTCCAATTTCTATAAATTTATTTTTAATCTTTTTAAATGCATTATCATAAAAATGATTATTATTATTTTTAAATGAAAACTCTAATGAATAAGATTTGTTGACGTTGCTACAAATAATATTAGCGTTAGTTTCTTTTGCATGTGAAAATTTTAAAATAACAAAAAAGTATAATAAAATTAAACTGAAGAATATTCTCATAATTTATTTAAAACATGTTTTTTTTTAAATTCAAATTAGAAAAATATTAAATTATTTGTTTTTTTAATCAGTTGATTGTTAATATAAGTTTGTATTTAGTGATATATGTTTTTAAATTTAGAATTTTGAGGTGCTTGTGAAGAATAATAATCAGACTAAATTCATTTCATTTAAATTTGGAAAATTTAATTTAAGGTTTAGGAAAGATTACTTTAAATACTTCCTTATATTTATAGTTGTTTTTTTTGTAGCACTCCCTTATGCCGATTTGTCTATACCAAAGCATGTTTTATCAAATTTATAGAGTTTCTTTATTATGGATAAAAATAATAATCTAATTGATCGTCTTTCTAAATGCTACGCAAGTGCTATTCACGATGTCTTAAGAGAAAAAGGTTACGGTAATTGTGTTCTTCCTCCAGAAATTCAAGCACTAGAAAAAAGTCAAAAATTGTTTGGAGAAATTTATACAATCTCTGGTCATATTGATTATAGTCTTTCACGTCATGAATCTCTTCTACTTTGGTCACAAGTATTATCAAAAGTTCCTTCTGAAAAAGTGATTGTATGTCAACCTAATACACATTCAATTGCATTGATGGGTGAATTGTCTGCTAGAGCTTTAATGGTTAAAGGCACTAAGGGTTATTTAATGGATGGTCATTGTAGAGACGTAGAAGAAATTTTAGATGCCAAATTTCCTGTTTTTTGCAGACTTTCAACTGCGGCTGATATAGTTGAACGTTGGAAATACGATTCTCTAGGCCATCCAATAACTATAGGAACAGTAACAATCCATTCTGGAGACTATATAATTGCTGATATGGATGGGGCAGTCATTATACCTAAAAATATTGCTGAAGATGTTATTAGTAAAACTGAAGATGTGATGAGTACTGAAAGCGAAATGCGACAAGCAATATTAAATGGAATGGACCCTGAACAAGCTTATTTAAAATTTAGAAAATTTTAAATTTACCAAATGGTTGTTATTATTATATATGCTTAACATGCAATGTTAATAAATCGTAAAAAAGTGTGGTCATTATCATGGCCTCTCATAATAGCAAATTTTACAATACCTTTAGTAGGACTTACTGATACTATTATAATGGGTCATATGCCAGATAGTTTGTATTTAGCAGCAATCGCTATAGGTGGCATTGTTTTCAACTTTATGTATGCTGGATTGAATTTCTTGAGAATGGGAACTACAGGTATCGTAGCTCAAAAATTTGGAGAGAATAATTTTGAAGAAGTTTTTTTTAGTTTATTAAGGCCTACATTAATAGCCGTTTCAGTTGGTTTTATTCTCTATTTAAATAGAAATTATATATTTGATTTATCAGTTTATTTTTTAACTCCTGATCAACAATTACTCCCACTTTATAAAGAATATCTCTTCATCAGAATGATAGGGTTACCAGCAGGTTTATTGAATATAGTGTTTTTAGGTTGGTTTTTTGGGATGCAAAAAACTAAATCAGTTATGTTACAGTTGGTTATTATTAACCTTATGAATGTCATCGCTTCATTATATTTAGCCGTTTATCTTGAATATGGTATTTTTGGAGTTGCCTTAGGTAGTGTATTAGCTCAAATTTCAGGTTTGCTTTTATCAGTTATTATTTTCTTGAATCATTTTAAAACATTAAATTTTAGTTCATTCGACCTAAAGAAAATACTTAATTTAAATGGTTTCCTTAACTTGTTTTCAATAAGTAAAAACTTATTTGTGAGAACTATGATCTTAGTATCAGTACAGGCATATTTAATTAAAAAATCAGGTTTGATAGGGGTTGATCAATTAGCAACAATGGAAATATTAATTGTTATTTTTGGACTTTCATCTTACACCCTTGATGCTTTTGCTCATGCTGCAGAATCGACTGTTGGGGTATCTATTGGATCAAAAAATAAAAAAAATATTTATAAATCAATAAAAAATACAACTGAGTTTGCTTTAACTTTCTCTGTATTAATTGGCATAGCTTTATACATAACTGATTATTACATTATTAATCTGTTTACAGATATTTCTATCCTACAGGATTTAACACTTGATCTTTGGAGCTTAGTAATTATTACTCCCTTTATTTCAATGTTAGCTTTTCAATTAGATGGTATTTTTATTGGCGCAACATTAGCAAAGGAAATGAGGAATAGCATGATATTATCATCTCTCATTTTTTATTTAGTCATAGAATTTATAATTCAAGATACTTTAAATTTAAAAAATTTATATTCTTGTTTTCTTTTATTTTTAATTTTAAGAGGTGTCTTTTTAACTTTTTATCTACCTCGAGTTTTTAAATTAATTAAAAATTAATTATAATTCTATAAAACTTTGTTTAAAATAATTATTCAATAAATAAGGCACTTAAAATGATTAGCGAATTTAATAATTTTGATAAAGTACTCTTTAGACGCTTAATTCTGCTTATGGTATTTGCATCCATCTTAACTATATTAATTCCGAATATTTTTAATTTTGAAAAATATTATGGTTTAAGTCGTTTTATTGATCAGGGTTATATTGGAGTATTCTTAAATAATAAATTAGAGTTTTTTTTAACTTTATTTATGTCTTTTTTTTCCTTAACAAGTTTTATTTTAATATATTTTTTTATATCAATAGGAAGATTTTTTTTTCTAATTTATATAATTTTAAATTTTTTAACCATTGTTTTAGGTGGGGATAATATTAATTATGGAATTTTATACCCTCTTGATTGGATTAAAAATATTACAGAAGCTTCCTTAATATATCTTATGTTTATTGGAAATTTTAAAAAGAATTTTCAATAAAAATATTATAACTGTTATTATAAAATATGATTTGTTTTTGTAAAAATTTAAAATATATTTTGTTATTGTTCTACATAATTCCATGGAGATGAAATGACAAATAAAATTGTTCCTGGTCAAGTAACACCATCGCTTTCACTTAATACTATTGATGATAATCAATGGTCTTTAGAAGATAACTTAAACAAAACAAAGATTATGATAATTTTTTATAGAGGATTACACTGCCCCATATGTTCTGATTTTCTTAAAATAATAGACAACCAGTTAAGTGATTATAAAAAATCTAATACCGAGGTAATTGCTGTTTCTATGGATAGCAAAGAACGAGCATTACAGGCTAAAAATGACTGGAATATTAATAATTTGAATATTGCCTATGGTCTAACAAAAGAAAAAGCAAGGGAATGGAATTTATACATCTCTAAATCTATCAAAGAAGCCGAGGCTGATGTGTTCTGTGAACCAGGTTTATTTATCATTAAAGAAGACGGTTCATTATATTTAGTAAATACAAGTAACATGCCCTTTGCAAGGCCAGACGTCAGTTCTCTTCCAGCTAAATTAATATTTGCTGAAGAAAAACAATACCCTGTTAGAGGTAATAAATAAAAGATTCAAATTTATAGATATTGTTTTTAAGATTTATTTTTTTGTCATATTTTCTATAAAATCAGAAGCTTTGTTAAAAATTAATGTTTTTCGATCTAAATTCATTCTTTCTAAAGAACTTACTAAAATTGAAAGTCGAGGGTTACTTTTAAAATGAGAGATATTATCGTTCATAAATTTCCAATATAAACCATCAACTATATCACACCAACTATCTTTCTTATAATTGCTCATTTTTAAGATATAGTTAGAACCACAAGAGTAAGGTTTGGTTGCAAATATTCCTCCATCAGCAAATGTTCCCATACCATAGACATTTGGTACCATTACCCAATCAGAAGAATCTACAAACATTTCCATAAACCATTTATAAATTTCATTAGGGTGGATTTTTGATAAGTTCATGATATTACAAATTATCATAAGCCTTGGAATATGGTGAGTGTATCCAAATTTTATACAATCTTTTATAGCATCATCAAGTGGAGTGATACCAGTTGTACCTTCATACCAATGATTAGTAAGTTTTCTATCATGTTTCCAATAATTTGATTTAATTTCCTCATTTCCTTTGTGATGATAAATACCTCTTATGAACTCTCTCCAACCAATAATTTGACGAATGAAACCTTCTAGAGAATTTATTGGTATAGAATGTGTTTTAGAAAACTCTAGAGCTTTGTTTACAACTTCATCTGGAGTTAATAGACCCATATTAAGAACTGGGCTCAAAGCACTATGAAATAAAAAATTATTTTCAAACCTTATTGCATCTTCATAATCACCAAATTTTGAAAATTTATTCTCTAGAAAAAGATCTAACCACTCTAAGGAATCTTTTCTGTTTGTAGGCATCCATAAATAGTCTAAAGAACCAGGATGTTCGTGAAAAGTATGGTCTATTTTTGATTTTAATGATTTAAATTCATTATCTTTTTGATTAATGGGTAAAGATGGAATTTCAATGGTTTTAGGTATTTTTTTTCTGTTTTCTTCATCAAAAGACCATTTTCCTCCTGTAGGTTTGTTGTCTTCATCAGTAAGAATACTAAGCTTTTGTCTGATTTTTTGATAAAAACTAGCCATTCTTATGATTTTTTTTTGACTGGAGACAAAATTTTCAAAATCCAATCTTGATGTGATAAACATTGGGCTTTGAATAACTTCAAAATTTAAATTATTTTTATCTATAAAATCATTTAATTGTGTTTCAAAAAAATGATCTTCAACTTCGAAATATTTAACAATGTTAATATTTTCTTTTTTAATAACTTTAAGGAATTTTTTTTCAAAATCGTCTTTGAAATCATCATCTTCAATAGAATGATAATATACGTTAAATCCATTTTTAATTAAAT
>ERZ1048068.2638-NODE-2638-length-12463-cov-44.097195_pt1 | contig 12463 bp, 6 predicted proteins | sample MGYA00383098_ERZ1048068 | MGnify/ENA primary metagenome ERZ1048068 (study PRJEB29581, sample SAMEA5548368) | metagenome | biome: marine; feature: coastal; material: water | depth 1 m | study: Short-term variability in the microbial, nano- and picoplankton... | reverse complement strand
TCCTTGTGAACCCTGTATATCTAATACTGTACTTCCGGACCCGTATACTTCTAACTTACTGCTTGGTGTAGTCGTCCCGATACCGACGTTACCATCAGTATCTAGAACCATTTTAGTAGTTAATGTTGAAGATGTTGTATTGTAAGTTTGAAAACCAAGTTTATAACTTCCTTCATTCACGATTGCCATATCCCCGCTATTCCATCTTAGGTACCCTCCTGTGCCAGATATATTTACATTTCCAGCAATATCTAGTTTATATACAGGATTAGTCATTCCAATTCCTACATCTCCAGGAATCAAAACATCTCCGTTCATCTTTATGCTCATACCTTCTCTTAGAGTATAAGGAGCTGTATTAGGCATATAATTAAATCTTAACCCTCCATAAGCATTAGCATACCCGCTTTCCATAACCGACTCAATAGAAGCGGAGTCTTCAAACTGATTAGAAGAAGTATAAGCTTTAAATAAAATTCTCCCAGCGCTATCATTGGTATTATACCTAACTGGAGCTGCTTCAGTACCTCTTGCGGTTCTTAACACTAACTCCGCTCCGTCAGCATCATTTGTATACTGCGTTACATAGCTTGATAAAGAACTGTTACTGGAAACTTCTAATTTGCCATCAGGACTAGTCGTACCGATACCTACGTTACCGTCACTTTTAACTGTTAGTAAACTATAAGTAGATTGAGCAATAGCTGTTCTTCCGCCGGATATAGCACTAGCGTCTCCGTCATAACATATGTTCCAAGCCTGTGTGTTATCGTTATACAGAGTACCTGTATACCATATTTTATCATTTATAGTATTGTGCATGTAAACACCAGAACCTCTTGAGATGCTGTTACCAGCTTGCAAAATAGCTGAAGCAGGAGCGTATCCATTTGCTGTACTCTGAACAACGAAATTTTCATATTGGTCACCATCAACGTGAAGCTTAGCTCCAGGACTAGTCGTCCCGATCCCGACGTTACCTGTGCCATTAGGGTTTATTAGTATATCTGAATTAGTTGCAGAAGAGGTTATACCTACACCATTGCTTGTTTTTGATATCCTACTGTACTCTACAGCATCAGCTCTAAAGACTACATCCCCTCCAGCTGCGTCTAATCTAATATCATCAGCTGCATTTATAGTAAAGTCGCCAGTACCGCTTTCTGTAAGAGTAACGTTTCCACTGTCAAAGTTAATTCCAACACCATTATCTAAGTATAAGTCCCCAGAAAGTGATTTAGTTGAACCAGCTGAAAGTGGCAAGTAGGGTCCTCCTATTATACTTGAAGATGATGCGTCTTTCCAATCAACACCTGTTGATGTTGATATTAAAACTTGACCTTCACTTCCTCTATTGTTATTACTATCTAATAGGTATTTTGTTGAATATGTTTTTCCTGTACTCATTTAGTATGTATTTCTTACTATGTTAATCCATTCGTATGTTGATGCTCCTGTTTGCATACACATGTCTGCGTAGCTTGCATCTTCTTCTGTTACTTCTATTAATGTTATATTATCAAGACTAAAGTTTGAACTTAGCGTCTGAGAATAGAATGTAAGAGCTGTTTGATTACTTGGCATTGTAAATATTTCTTCAAAATCACCGTCTGCATAGAACTTATAAGAAGCACTTAAATAATTAATACTACCTGCTTGATTACCTATCCAAATATAAGCCCCATTTCCACTTGACCCACTTACGTTAAATCTAACCCTATAAGTGACTCCACTTGTTAAAGTAATACCTGTTTGAACTAAATATGCTGTATTGCCTGATACATAATTTGCTTTTCCGCTGCTTATAGTCCAGGGTGAAGTAACAGTCCAGCTACTTGATGAAGCAAAATCCCCGTTAGTAATCAATTCTGTTCCATCAACCTCTACATACTCCGTACCAGTTCTATATCGCATTGTACCTACTTTATCTGCTGAAGCTGTATCTGTATCATCACCTATCTTTACTCCTCCATCTACATCTAATTTAGATTTAGGGTCTGTAGTTCCTATACCTACGTCTCCAGAGGAGTTTATGTACAAGTCTGCTCCCCAAGTATTACTTGCCTTAATAGCAAAATTACCACTTGTTCTAATGCTAGGTAAACCGCTAGGAAATCCAAAGTGTAATAGTCCTGTATAACCTGTTGATCTTTCGAATTTAACTTCTCCAAAGTTCTGATCATACACGTGAAGAGCAGCAGTAGGATCTACTGTACCGATCCCTGCGTTGCCACCCATAACTAAAAACTTCTCTGTGTCAATACGTTTAGCGGCAGTTCTGACAATATATATTTCACCTGTTTGATAATTTACAGCGTTTATATTTTGTCCATTCCAACCCCATCCAGTATTGTTAGGAGGATATCCTGTTGTTATCGTAGCTTCTAATGTACAATTTAAATTTACCTTATACACATTTTGTCCATTCTGCGTAATCCACAAATAAGATCCGTCATAAGTTATAGCTTGAGCCTCTATACTACTTAATATGTTTCCTGAAGTTTGAACGTGGGTTATAGTTTTGCCTTCTAATTTATATTGTGAAACTGCCCCGTCTGTTACTGTATATAAATGTCCTTCTGCATATTCAATAGCATAAGTAGCGCCTGGGTTATTCATAAATGACTCTACTACAATCGTTGCTGTTGTTGTGCCATTATCTAGATCATAACCTACTATTTTTGCACCTGTACCTCCGTAAAGCACACAATAAAGATATCTTCCATCCCACGCAGCACCGTGGTGATTATCTTGACCACCAGTTGCTGGAGTTGGCAATGTTATCGTACTGTTTGTTGGCCCTTTAAGTAATTCAAAATTATTATCGTAAAATTTAGCCGTGCCTCCAACATATTCAGTAATTATATAATGCTCACCTGTCCAAGTTATACCTCTCGTATCACCAGAAACATAAACTCCAGTACTAAAAAATGATACAGTAGAATCCATTGTTACATCTCCAAAAGAAGATATACCTGGTGTTGGATTATTATATCCATTTGATTGGTTTATAAAATTTAAACCTGTTGCTACAATACCACCATTAACATCAAGCTTCTCACTAGGACTAGTCGTTCCGATTCCTACGTTACCGTTATGCAACAAACTCATAACGTCTAATGATGGTGTTGAGGAGTCTGTTGTTCCAGCTAATCTAATATCTAATCTTGTATAAGGTAAATTATTATTAACTGTTTGTTGCCTTGAAAGCATAAAATCTACAGCACTATCTTTAGTGCTTGTGTAAGTACTATCTGTAACATCTCTGACTAACCTAAGAACAGACTGAGCTGTTGTGGTTGTTCTTGTCGCGATATCATTACCTTGAACGTGCAATCTTACATTGGGTGAAGTCGTCCCGATACCGACGTTACCGTTAGTTAAAATTGTAGCAGCATAACTACCTCCAGCTTGTAATCTCGTTGTAACGCCTGCCTCACCACCAAACAGCATGAATCCAGAATTATACCCCGAAAAGCCTTTTGTAACCCCTAAAGCATTATGTTGTATTAGAGTATACTGGGTATCTGAGTTGTCTAGCTCTATAACACTATTAGAACCAGATGTTTTAACTTCTAGCTTTGAGCCAGGACTCGAAGTCCCTATACCTACGTTACCTGTAGCGTCAATACTCATTTTTGCCGTTAAGCCTGATGTATCTGTATGAGTATAGAAATTCATAATACTGGATTTATTCATATTTCCAGTATACATTAATTCTGTTTTGATACCACCTATAACAACCTCATATCCGTTCACATATTTAGAAACATTTTGAGAAAAAGTTAAAGACGAACCAAAGCCTTGATTATTTGTAGATGAATCTCTACTTGTGCTTGTAAGATTTAAAGTTCCCATTTGGGTATCAGATAAATCGTGATTCACTCCAATTATGTGAGCCTCTCCAGCTACTTGACTCATTGTAGTTGCAGTTATAGAACCTACTTGAAGGGTAGCTAAAGGACTAGTAGTCCCGATACCGACGTTGCCGTCTGATTGCATTGACATTACAGTTGTTTCTGGTAGAGCGGTATTACTCCCCGCTGCGTCTTTAAGTTTAAAGTCTAATCTAGAATTAGGATTTGAACCATCACCCGTGTTATATCTACCTAGCGCTAACGTAGCACCTCCTGCCCATACTGTTGGTGAACCTAATCTATACAGAGTGAATAGATCTTCAACACTTGCAGGGTCAGTTGTTTCTGGCATTTCGCTACCTTCAATCTGAAGTTTTACTTGAGGAGTAGTTTCTCCAATACCTACATTACCTGATGCATTTATAACCATTCTCTGACTACCGCCTAAGTTATGAGTAGTTGCAGTGTGTGTCCAAAACTGAATCTCAGTTGCTGGGTTAATTTCGTAAGGACCTCCACCGATTCTTACTTGATTATATGTTGCAGTTGACAAACCTCCAATCAAAGCAAAACCCGCAGAACCAGAACCATTACCTGTGCCAGTAGCTTGATTATAATGTGTCCCAGCTAGATAGCTCCATTTAGTAGTTCCACTACCGCCTTGTCCCATTATTATAGAGCCTCCGTTAGCGTTACCATTTTTAGCAACATGTAACTTTGATTGAGGATCAGTAGTTCCAATACCGACGTTGCCTGATTGGTTTACGGTTACAAGTGTTGAACCATTGGATTGAATCCTAAATGTTCCGTCACTATTAGTAGAGATATTTGGATATGTACTCTTATAATCTAACGCTCCAAATTCAAAAAATCCTGAACCTTGAGATAAAATTCTATTTCCATTTATTCTGTATCCATTTGATGTGCCAAATGGTATGTTAACATCACCGTTTACATCTAATTTGTAACCGGGACTTGGTGTTCCTATACCTACGTTACCTGCATAATCAACTCTAAACCTTTCTGCTAAACCTGTAGGCGTACCAGGGCCTACACCTGTTGCATTATTTGTGTATACAACAAAAGCTCCTGAACCTTCTTTTTCTTGTGTGTCTGAATTACTATTTTGCCCAACCTCAGCGCCTATTCTAACTTGTGGATATTCATTAACATTAGCATCTTGAAAAACAAAATCTATAAATGTTTTTTGCTGATTTAAATCTGAACCTACATAATTCCATAGCCTTTGTAACGTTGTCTCTGTAGCACTTGTAGATTTATAAAGGTCTAATAAATAATCAGGACTATCAGTTCCTATTCCTACGTTACCGTCTGTAAAGTAGTGATCTCCTGATCCTGTGACTCTCAGTGAACCACTAAAGGAATGTACATCATCTGATGTGTCTCCAAATTTAGTAGAACCTGATTCATATAATATAGAAGCAGAAACGAATTCGGTATGAAATTCTTGTGCAGTTACTTTCCCTTCAACTGTTAAGTCACCTGTAAAAGTTGCGTTACCATTGGTCCCTATATTGAAAATCGACTGAGCATTGTATGAAGATTGAACTCCATCACTTGCATACCCAATATTAAAACCAGAATTATTATACCCACTTCCTATAAACCATTCTCTACTACTTGGACTAGTTGCACTATTAACACTATCTTGAATTTTTATTCCTGCTCCTCTACCTTCGTATCCTTTAAGTCTAAAAGTACTAGTCATTGCGGGAGCACTACCATCATCATCTATATCAACTGTTAAATTTCCTGTGAGTGTTCCACCAGCTAGAGGTAAATAATCGCCTATAGTTGCAAATGCACCAGTACCTAACGATCTTTTTTCTACTATAGCTTCGTCTATAACCAAGACTGTTGTGGCTGTGGTACTTATATCAACGGAGTTTAAAGCTACTTTACCTGCAAAAGTTGCCTTTTGAGAGGTATCTATTGTGAGTGCAGTAGTAGTGCCATTAGTAACAAGTTGTAACCCTGTTGAAGTTCTTAGGTATGCGTGGTTAACTAAAGCTCCAGTAAAGGTGTTATTTAAATCTCCATTAACACCGTAATGTGAATATACTGCTCCACCGTCTTGCTTTAGTTCTATTCTTGGATTATCATTCTCGTTATCGTTATCTGTATCAGCTTCTACTACTAGTACTGCATCTCCACTAGATTTACTAATAGTTATGTCCTTACTAAGTATCGTACCTGCAAAAATTGCGTTAGAATTACCTTTAATATCAAACACAGTTGTACCTGCTCTTTGTACTCTAAATAAATTGTTGTTACTATCTGATATTCCAGTAACATTTATTCTAAGACCCGAAGAGTTGTTGCTAGAGTTGGTTTGGATTATTGGTGCAGTATTTGCAATTAAAATATTACCAGTAAATGTGTTGTTGCCTGTTCCGTTTACATCTAAAGATCCTGCAAAAGTTGCGTTTCCAACGCTAAATGTATAAGCAGAAGAAAGAAATGTTAAAGGTCTATTTGTATTACCGTTGTTTTCTGATTTTATATAAGCATGATTTGTATCGTACATTAAATGTAATCCTTCAACACCAGGTGGAGATGAGGTTCCACCACTAGTGATAGAAGTTATACCATCTAAAGTAGTTGTACCGTCTATATTAACCGCACCACTAGAATTAATATTTAATATAGGTATACCTGATATATCTGATACTGAGAATAGATCTCCGGTTAAGTCATCTGTTATTGAGAATAGTTGTCCTTGAGATCCCTGTATATCTAGTACAGTAGACCCTGATCCATGTACGATCAGGCCTTTTTTTACTTTAAATTCGTTTGCCATAATTTTCTATCCTTTTTTCATTGTCCAAAAGGTACGATTATAAATATGCTCTAGAATTGTAATAGTATTTACTTACTATATTCCAAATCTATTTTTGTATGCGTTATAGTTTTGTTTTACTTCTTGGGCGGATAACCCTTTATTATAGATTTTAGCTATAGCCATTGCTCCTTCAAAGAAATATTGTCCACTGGTACCACTACTATATGTTCCTATTCTAAAATTGTTATTTAACGTTAAGGCGGTGGTGTTTGTAGTACCGGTACCAACACTCACTCCATTATGGTAGATAACCCAACTATTTCCATTTCTAGTTGCTACTATATTATGCCAATTGTTTATAGGCATGCTAAAATTGCTTGACTGTACTTCAATATTACTATTACCAGATACAACATGTACCGTATCGGGTGATTGGTGGTAGTCAAATAAGAAATAAGTATTAGTACCGCTAGTGTTACCATCTCCTCTAGGATCTATTAAGTACATTCTAGAGTGGTTATATCCCGTGGGGTATATCCAAACTTCATATGTCAAGCTTGTCCCTAAAGAAATGTTGCTAGGCGAAGCAACGATACGGTCATCTGTTCCATCAAAATCAGGCTGCCCTGTTGAATCAAAGGAAACATTTGATACATCTATATCTGTTGTTCTTTTTAGGTCTATAAGTGATTGTGTTGAGGAACGAGTTCCGTTTACAAATGGTGTTGCATGAGTTTTTTCTTCAAATTGTATATCAGTAACATTCATATTCACTTGTCCTGAAGTTCCATGAGACCATACACCAACGGCGGCAGTGTATCCACTATTAGCGGTAAGTACATTCCCTATAAGAGTTTTTCTTATGCTTTGCCCAGGTTGCATGGTTGTTGTTTGTGACTGATTTACGGTTGAAGTAGCATTAGAAGCTCCTCTTATATAAAGAGCTACGTTTGATGTTTCAGAAGAGTTATTAGTAAAAGTTGCAGATATGGTGTGAAAAGTTGTGTTGGTTGTTATAGATGGGTACACAAATGTCATAGATCCTGGTACGTTGCACGTTCCTATTACGGTAAAGCTCCTAGCAGAAGTTTTACTTGTAAGGGTAGCCATATTGGAAGAATTAGATGGCCAGATAGGCATAGTATTATCATAATTCAATAAATTGACTGTGTTTTCACCTGGGTAAAATCTTGTAGCAGTATTATTATCTGCCACACCGTACCCTGTATCATATCCGAATACTAAATTATCTTTTATTAAATGAGGTCCTGTATACATTATATATCAAATCTATTTTTATATGCGTTAAAATTTTGTTGTATTTCGTCTGCGGTTAGTGCTCGGTTATATACTTTTGTTACTGCTAAATCTCCCTGCATTGCATACGAATTACTATACCCCCAGCCAATAGTTCTTACGGAGTATTGATTAGTTGAAGAAGTTTGAGTATCTAATAATTCACCATTTATATATAATTTATATGTACTACCACTTCTGGTTGCTGTATATGAAATCCATTTATCAGCCCACACACTTGTGTTTACACCAAAATTAGGACCTACTTCTCCATCTACTTTTATTCTAACCTGATTTTGCCCTTTAAAAAACCAAGTATAACCTCGGTAATCTGATCCGTTACTATACAACCCACCACCTATTGGCATTTGGTTATCAACATCGTCCATTTTTAGTACTTGAGTTACTGTAAAGTCTGTTAGAGCTATTACAGGTATATCAATTCTATCATCTGTACCATCAAATGTAGGTTGACCAGTTGAATCAAAAGAAATATTTGATACATCTATATCTGTTGTTCTTGTTAAGTCTATAAGAGATTGTGTTGAAGATCTAGATGTTGCTGTAAAAGGTGTTGCATGTCCTTTTACTTCCACCTGGTACTCTTTATAGTAAATCACATCGTTTATACTACTGTGTGTACCAGATTTTCCTATGAATAATGCTAAACTCTTATTACCAGATATAACACCTGTTGTAAATGAGTATCTTCCTCTACCGCTTATACTTGTTTGGGAATATCCAGAACTTCCATCAACAAACAGAAAGTACCCTGTCAAGCCTGTGACATCGTACTCTACCGAATATGTTCTGTTAGTCCCGTCTGCCTGAGTAAGATATGGAAATTGTGCTAATCTATAATTATTTCCGTATATGTTTGTGATAGTAAGCTTTTTCCAGCCGAGTCCTTTTTCTGGTGCGGCTGCTGTAGAAGATGCTGCACCGCCGTGTGTCCCCCAATTGCGTTTAGCATCTGTATCTGCTTGGTTTGTAGTAACCTCTCCTGGGTAAAACCTAGTAGCAGTGGTATTATCAGCCACACCGTACCCTGTATCATATCCAAATACTAAATTATCTTTTTCTGTATTAGGTCCTCCTATAGTTGCCATACTACTCTCCTATTTGTTCAGTCCACTGTTCGGTTGAAAGTAGTTCTAATATTTCTGAATGAGTATACTCTGTATATTCTTCATTATATATTGAAGGTCTACCGTAAGTACCTGCTTCAACTGTATTAGTTATTTCTTCTCCTGTTTCAATATCTTCAAAAGTTTCTGTATAAGTTTCTTCTATAATATTTACTTCATACTTAACAAAAGTTAAAGTCTCATCTACAGACTTTCTTAATGAATCAGCATTTGATTCATGAACTTGATTGAAATCAATATCGTCTATTATACTTGTTGGTATTACTAACCATCTTCTATTTTCAAATCTACTCATAATTTTATATGTTAAATCTATTTTTATATGTATTAAAATCTTGTTGAATCTCTTCTGCTGTTAGTTGTCTGTTATATAGTTTAACAACTGGTATTTCACCTGTATATCTTTGGGTATTAGTAGAACCAGACCAAGCACCTATAGTCATTTCTGTACTTGATAAAGTAGCTGAACTGCCGTTTGTTTTTTGACTTTTATTAGTAGAGCCATTAAGGTATATAGTATGTGTGCTACCACTTCTAGTTACAACAAAGTAATTATATTTACTTGTATCGTACTGCAAAGCTTGACCGTGAGGACTGCTTGGCTCTATAATACCACAGCCCACATAACCAGCTCCAACAGAGGCAAAGTACGATGATATAAAGAAACCAGTAGTGTAACTTTTATCTACCAACCTGCCCCAAGCTGCGGAACTATTGTCTTTAAAAACCACAACGCATGAGAAATCTGTTAATTGTGTGGTTATACCTGTGTTTATTTCATCATCAGTACCGTCAAACGTAGGTTGTCCTGTTGAGTTAAAAGAAACATTTGATAAGTTTATATTAGTGTTTCTTTTTAAATCTATTAAGCCAGTTGTATTTGATCTAGAACCGGTTGATCCACCAGAATACACATAAGGTGTTGCGTGAGATTTTAATTCTGTTTGAACATCTGTTATATAAAAATAACTACCTACCGTTAAACCTTCACCTGCAAAATAAGGAAAATGACTACTACTAGATGATGTTGCTGTAACTGTCATGCTAACTCTTTGCCATTCGCCAGTCATTGTAAAATTAGTGTTACCTCCCCAGTGAGATTTTATTGCAAAAGTTCCAGAACCTTTTACCCAAGCAGATGTTGTATAGGTATTGCCAGACGTATACTTACCTTGATTGTATTGGTGAAAATGACTAGCGCTACTTGATGCGCCTATATATAGCTTTTCAGCTTTACATGTTCTACCATCACGTCCTATAACATTACTTACAGAAGTATGAGTAACAGCATTATTATGCCAAGAACCAAAAGTCCAACCAGTCTCACTGTTAAAATCAGAATTAGTATATAAATTTGTTGTTGGTTCACCTGGGTAAAACCTTGTTGATGTTTCATTATCTGCAACACCATGCCCGGTATCGTATCCAAATACTAAGTTATCTTTTACTATATTAGGTCCTCTTGCTATTCCCATAATTGTATTTTAATAAATATATGAACTTATTTTCTAATTACAAACTTATTCTTCTACTACTTGGTAGACTCTGTTTGTAGGATCGGCAGCTGTAAGTTCATCTCTTTTTGTATTTGCTGCTTGTTCTGTTTCAAATGATTCTATAGTATCTCCGGAGTTTAATTTATAAACCCATATCTGTCTTTTAGCCCAAGATGGATCTTCCGAAAATGTATCTGTAGGAATTAATTGTTTTTGAATTTTAAATGCCATATCTTTTTATTTATATTGTTCTTACTAAACTTTTTATTATCCAATTATCTGATGTTGTAGTTGCTCTTAATCTCATATCTGTTCCTGATATATCAACTGAAAGGGTTACGTCTGATGTATCTCCTAAATCGTTGGTTGATGTTTCTGTAAATTCCACATTAGTTCCATCATGTATTGCAAAGACTGTACCAGCTCTAAGGTTTGTTCCATTTTTTATTACAAAGTCAAAGAATGCTGCATCGTAATTAGCTTTAACTACTGTTGCTATAGTTTCTGTCCCCGTGTCTACGTCAAGATTTTCTTGGTTAGATATATTTACACCTTTGACCTGTAAGTCACCTTCTATATCTAGTTTTGCACCTGGAACCCCTCCTATTCCAACATTACCAGTACCACCTTGTATTATTAAAGAACTTGATGTAGTTGCCCCGTTTTTACCAATTTTTAAAATATCATTTGGATTATCGTGTATAATTCTGAAGTAATTAGAAGTACTTACTCCAAGATCAATGTAAGGGTAACCTGCATCAAAGATTCTCACTTTACCAGCAACTTCTAACTTCTCGCCAGGATTAGTTGTCCCGATACCTATGTTGTGAGTAAGACCGTCTATATGTAAAGAAGTAGAAGTAGTTCCTCCTTTGTTCCCTTGAAAATTTATATCATGGTTTTGACCCTGGTTCCTAATATACAAAGGTCCGCCACCAAAATCCCCTGCTTGGTTTATATAACCCGCGTATCCACTATGTGAAAGAGTAATTCTTTTAGACTTAATGTTGCCATCTACTTCAAGCTTCTCACCAGGACTCGTAGTCCCGATACCTACATTTGCGTCAAGTATATTAAAAAGACTTGTTGCTTTTAAGACAGAAGAACTGTTTGCTCCTGGGTCAGTTGCGGAAGAAGCTGTGTGTTCCCATGTACCTGTTCCTTTGTTTATAGAATACCAACTTCTCAAACTATGTACAGGTATATACATATACAAGTCATAGTCATTAGTTGCTGAGTTATTCCATTTAAATTGTATAACTGTGCTTGCGTTTCCACCTGTTCTTTCATACCAAGAGTTAAACCCTTGCCCGTCAGGACCACCCCCGTTACCGTTTGATGTTTTTATAAACAGTTTAATTAAGTAGTCTTGATTATTTGTTGCATTGTACCCTGTATGTCCTGCAATCTCTATAACTGCAGTAGAACCGCCTTGAACAAAGCCTCCTAATGTTCCTATTTTATACCACCCAGCAGTACCGTTAGTACTTGGTAACAGGTAGTTTAAAGATTGTACAGTTCCTACTACATGTAACTTATCACCAGGAGTAGTCGTACCGATACCTACGTTACCAGAACTGTCAATACGCATTCTTTCTTGAACTACATTAGAAGTATCATTTGTTGAAAAGGTTAATTCTGCACCAAATGCAGTACCATCTGTTAAACTAGTAATTCTTGAGCGAACAACATTACTACCTCCATAAAGATTCCCATTATTTCCATACAGTGAAATACCACTTGATTGACCATTGCCACTTGGTGCCGATATTTTTAATAACCCATCTGCTGCTGTAACACTTGTAGTACCTATACCTACGTTACCGCCATTTGGCTGTACTGCTAAATTGTATGTTGTAGCTG
>ERZ1048068.2636-NODE-2636-length-12469-cov-38.128806_pt1 | contig 12469 bp, 9 predicted proteins | sample MGYA00383098_ERZ1048068 | MGnify/ENA primary metagenome ERZ1048068 (study PRJEB29581, sample SAMEA5548368) | metagenome | biome: marine; feature: coastal; material: water | depth 1 m | study: Short-term variability in the microbial, nano- and picoplankton... | reverse complement strand
CGCATGTGAGGGAACAACAAAACGTCTCTAATAGACGGAGAATCCGTGAGCAACATAACTAGCCGATCAATACCAATACCCTCGCCAGCGGTTGGAGGCATGCCGTGCTCAAGAGCTCGGATATAGTCTGCATCAAAGTGCATAGCCTCAACATCACCCGCATCTTTCTCGGCGACTTGTTGCTTAAAGCGTGCTTCTTGATCCTCTGGGTCATTTAGCTCAGAAAAACCATTAGCAATCTCCCTGCCCCCCACGAAAAACTCAAATCGATCAGTCACAAAAGAATCTTCATCATTACGCCGAGCTAAGGGGGACACCTCAGCGGGATACATGGTGATAAATGTTGGTTGCTCCAAAAGATGTTCAACTGTTTTTTCAAATATTTCGATCTGAACCTTTCCCAAACCCCAGATATCTTTGAGAGGGATATGCAAGTCACTGGCAATTTTACGGGCTTCAACTTCATCACTCAGTTGATCTGCATTAATAGAAGGGTTGTATTGAAGAATCGAATCAAACACTGATAGTCGGGTAAAAGGCTCTGCAAAATCATAATGAGTTTCACTTTGAATTTCACCATCAGCATCTTTTACTGTATTCACTACTTTGGTAGATCCCAAAACCTCAGTGGTCATTTTGCGCAGCATATCTTCAGTAAGATCCATCAAATCATTAAAGTCAGCATAGGCCTGATAGAACTCAAGCATCGTGAATTCAGGATTATGGCGAGTTGAAAGGCCCTCGTTTCTGAAATTACGGTTTATCTCATAAACACGTTCAAAGCCACCAACCACAAGCCGTTTGAGATACAGTTCAGGCGCAATTCGCAGATACATGTCAATATCTAAAGCATTATGGTGAGTCACAAATGGACGTGCCACTGCACCACCCGGTATCACTTGGAGCATTGGAGTTTCAACTTCCAGGTAATCTGCGTCATTCAGGTAGCGCCTAATAAAGTCCACCACCTTAGAGCGCACACGGAATGTATTGCGAACATCGGGATTAACAATCAAATCAACATAACGCTGCCGATAGCGCATCTCTTGGTCAGCAAGGCCATGAAATTTATCAGGTAAGGGCCTTAAAGCTTTAGTCAGCAAGAGGTATTCGTCCATCTGCACATACAAATCACCCTTGCCTGACTTATGTAATGCTCCAGTAATGCCAACGATGTCGCCTAAATCCAAAGACTTTGCAAAGGGTCGAGCCTCTTTGGTTACATACAATTGAATACGATCAGAACTATCCTGAACCACAATGAAAGCACCCCGGTTACGAATAACTCTACCCGCAACACTAACCACTTTTCCCAGGGTTTCTAATTGCTCTTTAGACTGATCGCCAAACTCAGATTGTAACTGGCCGGCTTTATGGGCTGGCTGAAACTGATTTGGGAACGTTGCTCCATCTTGAGTGCGAAGCACATCCAGCTTGGCACGTCGTTCAGCAATAAGTTTGTTTTCATCCTGTTGATCAGTCATGTTTACTCTATTTGTTATGTTAGTTTTTAAAGCCCCGCTTTCAGCGAAGCAACTATAAATTGGTCTAACTTTCCATCTAAAACCGCTTGAGTATTGCGTGTCTCAATATTTGTGCGCAGATCTTTGATTCGAGCATCGTCCAAAACATAAGAACGAATTTGACTACCCCAACCAATATCAGACTTAGTATCCTCTGTAGCCTGCGCCGCCTCCTGCCGTTTACTTACCTCTAATTCGTAAAGCCTAGCTCGCAACATTTGCCAACATTTGTCGCGATTCTGATGCTGGGATCGTTGACTCTGACTTTGCACCACTATACCACTGGGGCCATGGGTGAGTCTCACTGCGGAATCAGTTTTATTAATATGCTGACCGCCGGCTCCAGAGGCGCGATAAGTATCAGTGCGCACGTCAGAGGGGTCAATTTCAATGTCAATGTTGTCATCGATTTCTGGGGAAATAAACACCGCTGCAAAAGAGGTATGACGACGATTTCCTGAGTCGAAAGGTGACTTTCGAACCAATCGATGAACACCAATCTCTGTTCTCAGCCAACCAAAGGCATATTCCCCCGAAACCTCTACTGTTGCACTCTTAATGCCGGCTACTTCCCCAGCGGAACACTCGACTAACTCAGCTTTAAAGCCCTTATCATCAGCCCAACGTAAATACATTCGCAACAACATCTCAGCCCAATCTTGAGCCTCGGTACCACCAGAACCAGACTGAATCTCTAAGAAAGCATTATTTGTATCCATCGGGCCAGAGAACATGCGACGAAACTCTAGTTTAGCTAATTGAGTTTCAAGATCCGACATGTCCGATTCCACATCAGACACAGTATCTGCGTCATCTTCTTCAACAGCCATATCTAGTAATTCGCGAGCATCGGCAACCCCCGTATCAAGATCTTCGATTGTTTTTACTACGACTTCTAGAGAGGAACGCTCACGACCCAATTCCTGGGCTATCTCAGGCTCATTCCACACATTTGGCTCTCCCAGCTCTAGCTCAACCTCTGCAAGTCGCTCTTTACGATTATCATAGTCAAAGATACCCCCTGAGCACGTCAGTGCGTGTTTGGAGATCCTCTAGGGCTGTATACAAGGGACTAACTTCCATGATTTCGTGACTACCTTTTTCGTTTGGGTCTTGGTTTGCAAGGCAGCATTTTACCCTACCTAAGACAGCACACCAAGGGAAACTAATATAGTTGATTAACCGCGTTCAGTAGCGCACCATACTCGCCACAAAATTATTCTTAAAGGGGACTCAATATGCCTAAAAAGGTGCTGCTTTTCGTTATTATTCTGTCTACTTACCTATTACTTTGGCCAGTACCTATTGACCCAGTCAGTTGGGAAGCACCCAAGGATCAAGGCTTTGTGGGTGATTTTGAGCAAAACACCCGCCTAGAGACCATCGAAATTATCAATCTGCCTGATACTCATGGGCCTGAGGGTTTGGCATTAAAGGGTAGCGAGATATACGCTGCGACTCGAGAAGGCTGGATTGTTCGTTATAACGAAGGTACTGGTGAGCAAATTAAGTGGGTCAATACCGAGGGTAGCCCACTGGGACTAGTGTTCGATAAAGAAAATAATCTTCTCATTGCAGATGCCTATAAGGGTCTATTGAAGGTAACTCCATCGGGAGAATTATCAGTTTTAACGCGCTCTGTGAACGGTACTGATATTGACTATGCAGACGACCTGGATATAACCGCTGACGGTAAGATCTATTTTAGTGACGCATCGACAAAATTTGGTGCCCATATGGGAGGTACCTATGCTGCTAGTTTGCTAGACACTATGGAGCATGGTGGCCACGGGCGTCTGCTTGTATACGATCCAATTGATGAATCAACAAAAATACTAATGGATGGACTTAACTTTGCTAATGGCGTGGCTGCTGATGCCAATAGCGAGTTCATTTTGGTTAACGAAACAGGTGGCTATCGCATCCACAAGTATTGGTTAAAAGGTCCTAAAACTGGTCAGTCCGACGTGTTAATTGATAATTTACCCGGTTTCCCTGACAACATCGTGCGCGGTCGTGATGGCCGTTTTTGGGTGGGATTAGTGTCACCCCGAAGTAAGGCTCTTGATAATCTATCATCTTCACCAATTTTGCGAAAAGTGGTTCAGCGACTTCCCGCATTTATGCGGCCTCAGGCGGTTCCCTACAGCCATGTTTTTGCTATGAATGGTGAGGGAGAAGTTCTGATTTCACTGCAAGATCCTAACGGTGAGCACCACACCAATACAGGTGCACTTGAGACAGATGATTGGCTGTACATTAGCAGTCTCCATGCAGATAACCTGGCCAGAATAAGCTGGAGCAATGTGGCAATGGAACAAGTTGACTAACAGTATGAATGGAACAAATTTACCGTTTACAAATGGGCTGAAAAACACATTTCTAGAATCGTTTAACGATCAAGGTGATCTGCATTTTGCAGTCGTGGCCTCTCAGCCGCTAACGAAACCCGTTTTTGTAAGTATCAATAATCTATTGTGTGAAGAGTTGGGTTTAGACCCTGGCCTCATATCCAGTGAATCCATGCTGAGTCTAATGGCAGGCGATTTGTCTGAGGTAAATCTGCAGCCTATTTCTCTGGTCTATTCAGGACATCAGTTTGGGGTTTGGGCCGGTCAATTAGGCGATGGCCGAGCTATGACTTTAGGGGAGTTAGAAGTTAAAAATACCAATAGTGGAGAAACTCAACTATGGGACATCCAACTTAAGGGAGCTGGTACGACCCCCTATTCTCGTTTTGCTGATGGACGAGCAGTACTACGTTCAAGTATTCGTGAATACCTCTGCTCAGAAGCTATGCACGGACTTGGTATAGCAAGTACTCGAGCCCTCTGCCTTGTCGATAGTAAGACCCCCGTTTATCGTGAAGAAGTAGAGAGCGCTGCAACTCTATGTCGGGTGGCCCGCAGTCATATTCGCTTCGGATCTTTTGAGCATTTTCACTATCGCAATCAGCCTGATGCAGCTAAAAATTTGGCCGACTATGTGATTTCCAGACATTTCCCAGATTGGGTTGGTGAGGATGATCGCTACGGAAATCTAATTACTCACACAGTTACTGCGACCGCAAAAATGATCGCTCAGTGGCAGGCTGTTGGGTTTTCTCATGGGGTAATGAATACTGACAATATGTCGATCCTGGGTGACACCATTGACTATGGGCCGTTTGGCTTTCTCGACGTATACGATCCAGGCTTTATTTGTAATCATTCGGATACCAATGGTCGATACTCTTTCAAAAATCAACCCTCTGTGGGGTTGTGGAATCTAAATGCCCTGGCCACTTCATTAATGTCGCTGATTCCTTCAGAGCTATTGGTCGATGCATTAAAAACCTACGAGCCGACGTTTTTGCGAGTCTACCGCGAACTGATGTCAACAAAGTTGGGGTTGGAGGAATATCGCCACAGTGATGAGACCCTGATTAACAATCTGTTGGCCCTAATGGCAGAAAATCAAGTGGATTACACTTTATTCTTTAGACAACTTTGTTACTTCTCAGAGGATCAACGGGAGGTGCGCAATCTATTCATTGACCGCGAAGCCTTTGATGTTTGGGTCGAACTTTACCTACAACGTTTGCGGCAGCAAGATAGCTCAGATTCTGAGCGTTCAGCGATAATGCTGCAAACAAACCCTAAATATATCCTCCGTAACTACATGGCCCAAGCAGCTATCGAAAAAGCCCAACAAGGTGATTATTCAGAGGTCAATCTGTTGCTCGAAATACTACAAAGCCCATTTGAAGAACACCCCCACGCGAATCACTATGCAGGGTTGCCGCCTGACTGGGCAGAGACTATATCGGTAAGCTGTTCTTCATGAGACCTTCCTCACATTCTTGTGAGTAACAAGGAAGAGATATAGAGCAGTTGCCATGCCCGCGGCACCAGTAATCATGCACATAACCACAATTTGATAACGGACGGCAATCAAAGGAGATACTCCTGATAATATCTGGCCTGTCATCATTCCAGGAAGTGAAACCAATCCCACAGCCAACAAACTATTGAATATCGGAATCAAACCAGCCTTAAATGCGTGATTACGTGCATTGACACTTTCCATACCCTGCTTTATTTCCATGGCAAAGCGCTCAGCAGCGACACTCACTGTGTTCATAGCGCTGGCAAAAATCATTCCCGCCAGCGGAATCAAGGTATTGGCTTTGTACCATGGATCAATATTAAGAACGAAATAGGTAATGAAGATTAAGGTCACCCCACCGCCAAAAGTAATAGCGATAAGCGCCCTAGTATAGTCACCTTTTATTTTGTCTTTTCCAAGAGGCTTTAGAGCGATAGAACTCGCAATAAGCAACATTCCACTGAGGATACCAAGCACTAAAGCAGATGAATCTATCGAAAAGATCCAGGTCAAAGCGTAACCAATAAGGGTCAACTGAATCAGCATTCGCGCCAACGCAACAAAACCATCGCTGACATTAAGGGACCAACGAAACATGATGACCAAGACCAAAATCACTGGAACAAAGGCAAATAAAACATTAACCACTGGTATAGTATTCAAAATTCATATTCTCTTTAGTCCTTTGGAGTTTAATAGATCGACTTAAACTATTCATCTACTCCTGTAACAAGTACTGATCAATCATCTACTTGTTTTTGTTTGTGTATTAGTTTGAATAACGGTATTTTGTTATTACTGAGAGGATTATGAAAATGGAAAAATATACCAACTTTAAAGATTTTTACCCTTACTACTTAAGTGAACACAATAACAAGCATACAAAGCTACTTCACTTTATAGGTACATCCATATCCATCTACTTCTATATCAAATTCTTTATGTCATTTAATGTTTTATACTTATTAGGTTCGTTACTCGCTGGTTATAGTTTTGCTTGGACTGGCCACTTTTTTATTGAACACAACAGACCTGCGACATTTAAATACCCTATTTATAGCTTCATTGGGGATCACCTCATGTATCTGGAAATTCTTAAAGGGAAGCACAAGATTTTTTAAGTAATACTATTAAATCTCCCGTCTCATCGGCTCAAGGAAATACAATGAAATTTTTATTAACTCTGTCATTCTACGTTCTAGCATTTTTCACAACATCTGCTAATGCTTCCGACAAGCACGATATTCAACCGTCTTTGACTATGAACGCGCACTCATCTGTAGCGGATGCGTTATCACTGGACGTGTTTAAAAGTCCCACGTGCGGCTGCTGCCAAAAATGGATTGATCATATAGAGCTCTCTGGGTTTAAAGCTACAGCTCACGACACAGATAGACTAGACCAAATAAAAACTGACAGTGGAATCTTGCCCCAATATCAATCCTGTCATACTGCCATATCGAAAAATGGTTTTGTGTTCGAAGGGCACATACCTGCCGCGATCGTGAAGCAGTTTTTGGACAATCCACCAAAAGATGCCATTGGTCTAGCCGTTCCTGGCATGCCCATGGGATCTCCAGGCATGGAAATGGGTAATATGCGAGATGACTATAATGTGCTGTTACTTAAAAACGATGGTAGCTCTGATATTTATGAGCAAATAATAAGACCTAGGTGACACAAAGAACTCATAGACTAGCTATAAAATTACTCGGATACTACGGGTTTAAATTTGTACACTATTTTTCCCGCTCTACCTTTGCCATAATGAAACTATGAAAAAATTCATAATCACTGCTAGCTTGCTACTTAGTCCCTTCGCCACTGCGGATATCTTCCGGGTGTTTAGAGAAGATGATGGCTCAACTAACTGGCAATGGATTGCTAACTTTTCTAGTAGTATTCTCATTCTTGCGCTGACTTATACTGTGCTGCGGTTATTCGTAAGTCGGCGACAAGCACATCAATATAATAACGAATTGGAAGAAATTCGTGCTCAGTTAGAGAAGCGGGTTCTTGAGCGAACGGCAACCTTGAATGAATCAAACACTTTACTGTCTGAAAGCAATAAGGCGCTGGAAGCAGAGATTAGTGAGCATTTAACGACGACTTCTCAGTTAAGGCAATCAGAGTCCTATATTTCTGAAATCCTGCAATCAATGCCCCTCATGCTTATCGGGTTAAACAAAGACAATCAAATTACTCAGTGGAACCCGCGAGCTGAAGAAGTCTCAGGGTTAGCCGCAACCAAGGTTATCGGTAAAGATTTATGGAAGTGCTACCCGGAAATCACAGTAACTCCAAACCAGATTGACGAAGCACATAAAAAACAATCTGCCGTGACCATAAAGTACAGTCAGCGTGGTCAATTTCATTTTGACATCACCATATATCCCCTCAAAGATCAATCAGTCACAGGTGTAGTATTGCTAATCGACGATATTACGCAGCGGGTGAACTCAGAAACTATGCTGATTCAACGGGATAAAATGTCTTTAATGGGTGAAATGGCTTCAACCATGGCCCATGACATTAACATTCCGCTGCGCGAGATGCTGAAATCTGTGAAAACTGCACGCCAGGGTCTAACAGACGAATCTTTTGATGCCGTTGCTCTGGGAGAAACACTGGAAGACAGTGTTATTCGAGGCCAACAAGCGAAGTCAGTAATAGAAAACTTATTGGATTTCTCAGGGAGTGGCGGCGATGCTAAATCCATTGCAAGTATTGCTGATATTATTGAACACAGTATTGAGTTAGCTGAAGATGTACTTTCTGTAACGTCAGGCTTGCGGTTCCAAGATGTGGATGTAAAGAGGGAGTATGCGGACGATTTGCCTGACTTTCCGTGCTATACCACTGAGCTACAACAAGTTTTTCTAAGCCTTATACGCCATGCATGTGCAGCATTGGGGCAGATAGATGATATTGATCATTCTCCCTGCATACGGATCGCAGTAACACAGCTTTATGACGATATTTGGATACGTTTTCAGCACAACGGCGAGACTCTTAGCGATGAAGAACAGCAGTACATCTTCGAACCGTTTGCATCCCAAGACAAACATAATGATCAAAAGAGCATGGGTCAGCGTCTGTCATTTACTCATTTCATCATCACTGAACAGCATCATGGCCAGATAGCGGTAGTATCAGATAACGGCAACGAAACGATCTTCAGTATTCAGTTACCACTAAAGTAACCTGCGTAGACCTATTGGCTATAGACTTCTTAGTACTTCGAGGGGTGGCTGAACTACAGCCTTTCGACTGTAACCTACACCTAATGAGCCAACCAGTAGACCGCCAACTAGCGGCCCTGTATACCATAGCCAAGGGTGCATCGAAAAAGGCAGATCAAACATATAACGCTGCAGCATCGCCACAGATAATTCTGCCCCAGCACTAGCCAACAGCCCAGCCATTGTGCCTAAGGCGCTGAATTCGATTAATTGGATCCCTAATATAAGTCGCCTAGAACTGCCCAACGTCCGCAAAATAGCGCTCTCTTGAAGCCGTTCAGACATAGACAAACTCACAGCAGCGAACATCACCAGCACACCGCAGCCCAAGATAAGTAAGGTCATTACCTCAAGACCTCGGGTCACCTGAGAAACTATGGTTCGGATTCGATCAATAATTTTATCCAATTCGATCACTTGCACCGTTGGATAACTCCGCAAAATATCATTAACTAAAAGTTTCTTTTCTGGGGGAATATAGAGACTAGTCATGCTGGTGCGGGGGTACTCCTCGAGCAAGCCCTCAGGGAACAAGAAATAGAAATTGGGCGTCATATTGTCCCAATTCAGACTGCGTGTCCCGATCATCTGAGCTTCAAAAATAAGACCACCAACGCTAAAGGTAATGCGGTCGCCTAACTTTAAACCAAGTTCTCCTGCAAGCTCGTCCTCTAGAGATACCGGAGCAATGGCCTGCCCCGCTTCATTCGTTTTTTCACTGAATTTAGCCAACTCATCAAGATCCCACCATTCGCCTTGAGCAACGGTGTTCCCCTCAGGCAATTCAGTGGTCCAGCTAAGATTGAGTTCACGACGAAAAGATTCATGGCTATCTTTCTGCTCTTCAGTAATCGCAACGCCATTAATCTCGGTCATTCGGCCGCGAACCATGGCATACCACCCAGCTGTGTTGAGCTGATTGTCCTCAACCAACTGCCTAACACCATCTAACTCATAGGGGGCCACATTAACCAAGAAGTGGTTAGGAGCATCCTCGGCTAACTGGAACTGCCACTGGTCAATTAATGACGTGCGTACCACTATCATTATCATTAGTAGCGCTATAGCGCCAGAAAACCCAATCATCTGGATTAAACTCTGGGAGCGCCTACGCCACAGATTGGCCAACGCTAGACGCCAAATACTACCCATGCGTTGCCCATATTGCATACCTAATCGCAATAGGAATAATCCTCCCAAAACTGAGGCCAATGCTGTAACACCGAAGCCTGCTAGTATCGCTAAAGACAAATAAAGATTATTGCTATACCACAGCAATAGACCTGTGATCGCCGCGACACCGAAAGACACTCTAATTGCCGAGCTTAGGGGTTTTGAAGCCACATCTTGGCGCAATACCGCGAGGGGTGACTGGGCGGGTAAGTGCCACAAAGCCGGCAGAGTGAACCCCGCTAAGCACAGTAGTCCAGTCGCCAATCCGGTTATCCAAGGTCGCAGACCTGCCAAAGGTAATTCTATAGGTAACCATTCCCTCACGATCAAAAGAAGCAAATGGTGAAATACAAAACCCACTGCTAATCCAATTAAAGAGCCGCAAATTCCCATCCAAATGCTCTGTTGTAGATATAATCTTCGGACTCTTAAGGCTGGAATACCCCAGCTTTTCAGAAGGGCAACCTGCTTGGTTTGTCCGCTAGCAAAATGGTGACTAGCAAGGGCCAATGCAATACCAGCCAAGACTACACCGATACTTCCAGCCAACAACAAAAAACGTCTCCCTTTATCCATAGTATCCGCAATACTCGCCTGAGCCTGATCAGGCGTAATCAATCTGTCATGAATATCTAATTGAGGCTCAAGCCACGCTTGATATTCTTCAAAGCTATCCTGGTCATTAGCCGCCATGAGATAACGATAAGTGACCCGACTACCCGGCTGAATAATTCCGCTGGCAGGTATATCGGCATAGTTCATCAATACTCGAGCACCAAAAAATGAGTAGGAACTACCGTCTGGCTCCTCGATCAAAATCTGACTAACTTTGAGTGTCGTATCACCCAACTCAATCTCATCTCCAAGCTCTATGTCCAGCAGGGGCAAAAGCCTGGCGTCCACCCAAACTTCTCCTCTATCTGGCCCAAAATCAACTGACTCGATCAAACTAGGATCACGTGTGAATGCAGTAGTGGAGCGCTTAATCAGCCCACGTAAAGGATAATTGGGCTGAACCGCCTTGATCGACGCCAAATGTAGCTCATCGTCATGGAACACAATGGATGAAAAACCCATTATTTTAGCCGTAGAAACATTCTTTATCTGGGCTTCTTGGAGCCATTCTTCGGAAGCCTCTTTACTACTCCGAACTACCAAATCGGCGGCTAAAAAACTACTGGACTCTTGAGTCAGAGCTTTCTCAATACGCTCAGCCAAAAGGGATACTGACGTCACTACAGCTACCGCCAGAATCAATGACCAAAGGATCAACCCAAGTTCGCCGCCGCGCCAGGTCCTAATAAGCATTCGCAAAGAAAGCATTAAGAGATAAGCTCCTTAGATTTTGCTTCGTCGTTTTCCATCTGACGACCCGCCTGTAATTGCAGTGTTAAATTACATCGCGCCGCTAAATTCATTTCATGGGTCACTAAAATCAACGTAGTACCCTCTTCCCGGTTTAGATCAAATAGAAGGTCATTAATAATTTCACCGGTCCCCGTATCTAGGTTTCCGGTAGGTTCATCGGCAAATAAAATAGTCGGTTTGCAAGCAAAGGCTCTTGCTACTGCTACACGCTGCTGTTCACCGCCGGAAAGCTGTCGCGGATAGTGAGTTGTGCGACTACTCAAGCCTACCCTCTCTAAATAATAATTAGCTGTTTCCAGGGCTTTGCCATCACCATTTAGCTCAAGTGGCAATGCAACGTTCTCTAAAGCGGTTAATCCAGGGAGCAAATGAAATGATTGAAAAACAAAACCCACATCCTTTGCTCGCACCATCGCCCGCCCTTCTTCATCCATCGCTGTAATATCCTGATTATTAACCACGACAGACCCGGAACTCGGCAAATCGAGACCAGCTAAAATACCCAACAATGTGGATTTACCCGAGCCTGATGGTCCAACAATGGCCAAGGTTTCGCCATCAGCAACAGTCAAGCTAATCCCATCCAGGATGTCCAATTTACCTTCGGTGGTGATCACCTGTTTGCATATGTTTGTCACTTCAATCATTAGAACCTTCCATTGTGAGAAAAATCGCTTACACTTCCGCTACAGATTTTAATCGAAGTTCACTCGGGATTTATTATGCGATCTTTTTTTAAAGGGCTATGTTGCCTGTTTATTCTACTAGGTGCCAACACTTATGGATCAACTCTATTAGTTTTGGGTGATAGTTTGAGCGCGGGTTATGGTATCGACCCAGCTAAAGGCTGGGTTAACCTTCTGCGAACAGACCTTTCGCCGGACCATAAAATAATCAACGGTAGCATCAGTGGCGACACCACAGGAGGAGGCTTAGCTCGACTGCCCCTTCTATTGAATAAATTCGAACCTGATTTTGTAATCCTTGAACTAGGTGGAAACGATGGTCTTCGAGGTCAGCCACTTCGACTTATGAAACAAAATTTATCTCGAATGGTCGACCTGTGCCTAGATGCTAATGCAGTGCCTATTCTTTTTGGCATGCGTATCCCACCCAATTACGGCAGAAGGTACACTGATGCATTTGCCAAAGTATATGTTCAATTATCCATGGAAAAGAGGATCACTTTAATACCGTTTCAACTTGAAGAATTAGCAATCACCGAAGGAATGATTCAGCAAGATGGGCTCCACCCTACTGAAAAGGCTCAGCCCATAATCAAGGATGTGGTGAAAG
>ERZ1048068.2634-NODE-2634-length-12471-cov-5.075145_pt1 | contig 12471 bp, 10 predicted proteins | sample MGYA00383098_ERZ1048068 | MGnify/ENA primary metagenome ERZ1048068 (study PRJEB29581, sample SAMEA5548368) | metagenome | biome: marine; feature: coastal; material: water | depth 1 m | study: Short-term variability in the microbial, nano- and picoplankton... | reverse complement strand
ATAATTCTGTCACCTGCTTTTAATTGATCTAAAAATCTAGTGTTTGTTCCTGCTATAAGATTACTATCTACAGTTAATCCAATTGTGCCAGCAAGTTGTCTAGTACCTGTACGTTGTACTGCACTGATTTGTGTGCCGTCGAACTCCCAGAAAATGCCGTTTTGATCATCAAAGATACCTGAACGTACTGTTGCACCGTGCCAAGCAACAACACTCATCTGGGCGCCGAAGCCTAGTACAGCGGTAGTTGAACCTAGTCTACGCTGCGCTCTTATTTTAAATGTACGTTCGTCAACTATATCAACAACTGTATAATCAAATGTAGGTGGAACAGCAGTTTCAGGACCGCTGTTATATCCCGGTGTTTCTACGCCTAGTAAACGGATTATACCACCTTCTTGTACTCCGTGATCGTTATCATCAGTAACAACAGTTATAAGTGAGCCAACTTCTATATCTTCTGCTGTTACACTTCTAATGTCGTAGCTCGGAGCAAAAAGTGCGCCAGTTGTATACATAATGCCTTTACCTGATTGGTAACGAATATACTTTTTACTTTGACGTATAGCTTGTGAGCCGTGTTGTGGACCGCCTGTACCTAGCTGTACACCGCCATCAAACGGTCTGTGTATAAAGAAGCTATCTGGTCTTGGATAAACTTCTCCACCAAGTTGTATAGTATCGTCAATTGTGCCTTCTGCTCTAGCTTGAAATCTTAGTTTATCAGTCGATGGTACATCAGTTGCAAAGAATGATCCTGCTGCTAATGCATGGTTATTACTGCTATCATCTGAATTTATACTTACTATAAATGTATTTCCAGGCACTAGTCCGTGTGCATTAGGAAATGTAACTTCTAGAGTTGCTAATGCTCCAAAAGATAAAGAACTTGCTGCTGCTAATGCAGTATCAGTGTTTTCTGATATTGTGAAAGTACTTATAAGATCTAAGTTATCACCTAAATTAGCAGTAACATAAGAACTAACTACAGTTGTTATCTGTCCTGCTACTGCACCCGTCACTCGAAGTATTAAATCATTCTCAGGTGCTTGGCCTCCTAATTGGCCTCCGATAATTTTTATTCTATTACCTATCTGGTATCCAGTTCCGCCATTACTAACTGTAATTGAATCGTATGCTCCGTTAATTCTTTGAATACTAAATTCTCCGTTTGATCCTGCAGGAGCGTCATTTGATCCTGCAACACCAGTATAGCTGGCTGTGCCGCTTGCAGCAGTACCCGACGACGTAACAACATCTGCCCCGTTTGCTCCGGTAAGTGTGCTAATTGTAACAGTTAGGTCATTAGTCACGTCTTCTCCGACTAGACTACTACCTGGAATAATTATTTCTTGGTTAGTGCCATAATTGGTTCCTGCATCTGCTACTACAACACTGTATGTTCCTGCATCTAATCCAACATTAAAAGTTAAACCAGAACCTATTAAGTTAGATGCATTAAAATCACCTACAGGCAAAATTCCTGTTGCAACGCCTGATACACTTTCAGCAGTAATTGATCCAGTCCCGTCTACATTATCGATAATTATTGTTAAATCATTAGTTGGACTTGTACCTCCTAATTCTGCACCAGATATTACTATCTCTTCTGTAGGCAAATAGTTAATACCGTCATTTGTTCTAGTTACACTATACACAGTGTCAGTAATTGTTACATCGTAAGCTGCGTTTGAACCAGCTACTGTTGTTGTACTAGCAATAGGCGGATTACTTATCGAAGCACTAGCATCCGGAGCAGTGCCCGACACAGTAAATGTATCAATTGCTCCGCCTGAAGTAATTGCTGTTACTTGTATAATTAAATCATTAGCTGGACTAAATCCTCCTGGAAATTCGTCACCTGCTATAATAACTTGATCAGTAACTGAATAACCTGTACTATCATCGTCGTTAGGGCCAGTAGCTAAAGTGACATTAAAACTTCCGTTATTTAATGTAACATCAAATCTAGCACCTGAGCCAGCGCCGCCTTCCGCAGCTGGTGCTGCAATTCCAGGAAGTGTTAACGTGCCAGTAAACGCCGTGCCTTCTGTACTAAAAGTTTCTACAGCACCGCTTCCAAGTACGGTATCAACAATAACTACTAAATCATTATCAGGAGATAATCCGCCTAAAAGTGTACCTGCAACTAATATCCTGTCACCTATTTCATAATTTGAACCACTATTACTGATTGCATCAATTGTATAGCTGCCAGATGCTCTACTTACATCAAATTCTGCATCTACACCTACGCCTGTTTGATTCAAACCTTCGACAGCAGTATACGTAGTTGTATTTCCTGTAAGAGAAGCTGTAAGGGGATTGGATAAATTAATTGTGTTTGCTGCTACAGAACTAACATATACTGCTGTTCCTGTGCCGGAATCTAATGCTAAATCTTGTACAACACCGGTTGAATCTGTTACTTGTATAGATGTTGCTCCAGGACCGTAATCGCCTTCAATAGTAGGAGTTATATATGTTCCTCCTCCTGAACTTGTAGTTCTAACGCCTGTAACTTGGGCGCCTACAGGAATTGCGTTACTTGCATCTGTAATCGGAGATCCAATTTCTGGAGCATTGCCGTCAAATGCAATTCTATCTGATCCTGCGGCAGTTCCTAACTCTGTAACCATTGTGCCGGAGCTTCCGTTACTTAGTACAGAAAAAGTAGGACTACCTATAGTTGCACCAGTATAAAAGCCGGCTTTCCTAAGTTGCGTGTAAGTTGTCGATAATACATCTCCGTCGTTTTCTCCAACTTTTGATTTTGCAAAGAACGTAAATGTGTTAGCTGAAGGGACATCAACAATTATAAACGATCCTTCTGCTCTAGCTGCACCAACAACACTATCTTCTAATGCTTTTATTGTAACTGGATCTCCTGCTAGAAAATTATGTGGAGATATAGTTGTAACAGTAATTAAAGATTGTCCTACGCCACTAGTCCCTGCACTTGCGTCAGTTATAACACTTAGAACACTTGTATCTGTTCCTGGAACTTCGTAAATACTAGGATAGCCACGCATTGTTGATATTGCTGCCCACTTTGTAGGCTGTAATCCGTACTCAAAGTCAGCATCAAGCATACTTAATGGAGGAGCAATACGCATACGTTCAATTGCGTCTGTTCCAAAATCATATGGTCTAGTTGTTACAACACTTTTGCCATTTTCTATTTGTTCTACAAAGATTTGTATATCATCAGTAGATGAATGACTACTTGTGTCGTAATTTAAAGTAATAGTTGTTATAGCGTCAGTTGTTTGCAAATACTTTAAAAAATCTTCATCGTCATTTACACTATCAGTTTTTAGTGTTACAAAGCCGCCTGTAGTAGGATTACTAAAGTTATATATTATTTCATTTTTTGTAGTATTAGTAATTAATAATAATTCATCAGTGTCGTAACGTCCTTGCACCTTTATTCTTCCTACACCATTATCTACAAGTGTAGGTAGGCTCGAAAGACCGTTTGTAATTACTTCAATTGTGTTGTCTAATAATGTATCTATTTCATAGATTGCATCAGTTTCTGCTGTTTTTGCCAAATCTAAAGTCTGAGTAACTTCTGTATTTGATGCACTATATGCCGTATTTTGTAAAATATGAGTATTAATTAAAGTCTTTATAAATCCATATGTTTGTATTTCTGGCTGTCTATCGCCGTCAATTTGTGCAACATCTTGATCCCAATAATATTTTATAGTGTTGTAGGTATTTTCATTTCCTCCATATCTAATATCTAATAGATATGCGTCTATGTTATACCCAACATCTCTTTCACATTTTTCTTGATTGTATGTATAACCTACAAATCCTGATGTGCTTGCATCAATTTGATCTTGTATCCATGCTGCACTTTCCTTTTGTATAAAACTTTTGTTTTGCAGTATTAGGCTATACGCATCCGGATATCTATTATCGGTTGCTGCTAATCCTGGTTTGTATACATAATTTTTAAGTTGTGTTTTTGCCATTCTCTATGTTCCTAGTGCTATTGCCAGTGCAGACACTGTAGAATCTACATATGTTTTATTTGTAATATCATTTGCTTGCGTTGGTGTAGTAGTTATTGTTGACGACGATAAGGAAGTATTTATAATTGTAGTATCTTTTACAGGAATGCTAGATCCTTGATTATCGATAGTTCCTAACAAACTTGAGTCTGATGCCAAAACATTTATAGTTTCATTATAGACAGACAAGTTTGAAATGTTAAGTTCGCCGCCTACTGTTAAATTTTGTTTGATTCCGACGCCGCCCGAAACAAGTAAAGAACCTGTTTCGGGGCTATTCGAATCTATTATGTCTGTGACGCTAACTGAACTAAAAAGGCCTACCGGATCAATTACATTTATAGTCCCTTTGGTGTTTGATCCAACATTTCTATATATAATTGTATCGTCGATGTAGTTTTGAGGAATTGTAAAACTCAATAAGCCTGAAGTTTTTCCTTGTGCATCGTTTCCTGTAGATCCGTCACTGTGATTTACAGTAAAATCTACATATTCTGATTCGCTGGCTTTTACTAGTTCAAATGCAAATGTTGATAAAGAAAGTTCTAGTGTGTAACTTTCTCCCCTAGCTAAGTTTATAGAAGGAGACACTCCTTCTATACCTACAATTCCAAAACCTAGTTGGTTCTCAGTAAATTCAAAATCACCTATAAGACTATTTGTTGCTGTAGATAATGAAATAGATGTTGCGACAATATTACCTTGCGCATCCACAGTAAACCCGGGGCTGTTGAATCCAAAATCTGATTGATATGGTGAATTAGTTGCGTTCTTCATTATCTACTCCTGCATAGTATTTACCTAAAAAAGATCAAATCTAATTTTGACTGGTAAAATACTTTGCCGTAAATATTAATTTAGATCCTTGTAGTTTTGTAGATTTAGGACTAGCAAAAATATCAATATAACTGTCATTCACTACAGCACGTATTTCTACTAGTTCTGTATTTGTAGATAATCTTGAGTAAACATTGAGCTTTGCTCGGCTTGCTGAAGCTACTACTAAACACTTTAAGATTTCTCTATTGTCTGTATCATATTCAGCACTTATAGTATATTCTGCAGATACAAAATCTCCTACATGCCACCTATCTACAAGGGTATTATCAGTAATACCCTTCCACGGACCTCCATAGGAAAATCCCGAATTATTCTTTATTAAAAGCGTATTTTGTAATCCACTAGTAATATACTTTGCTATGTTAAACATTTGTTTTTCCTAATATTGTTATTAGTATTTATTTGTTTTTAATAGTAAGCAACTTTCCGTATTCTGGTAGATACAAATATTCTATATCACTTTGCTGTAATGTCCACAATGCATCATCAAGTGTTTCAACTAAAGGTTCGCCGCCTAAGTTAAAGCTAGTATTAAATATAATCGGACATCCTGTGCGTTCTTTAAATGCTTTGATAATATCATAGTAATGAGGATTCTGATCTCTATTTACAGTTTGAATACGACACGTTCCGTCTACATGAATAATAGCAGGGATCTTTTCTTCAATACCAGGCTGACAATTTACAGCATACATCATTGTGGGCGAGCTTTCCATACCACGTAGGTCAAACCATTCGTGTACATCTTCTTCTAGTATACTACCTGCAAATGGACGAAAGTATTCGCGCCGTTTTATTGTGTTTACATGATCTTTACCTTTAGGATCTGTAGGATCATATAGTATACTTCTATTACCTAATGCTCTAGGACCATTTTCTGATCGGCCTTGGAATACAGAAACAATATTTTTTGACGTTATTAGATCAATAACTTTTTCATGGTCAGCATCTTCTACTTCTGCACTGTAGCTCTTTCCTAAGCTATATATTTCCTTTGTTGCATATTCGTATTTTGGTCCTAGATACAGATCGTCTGATCTTTGCATCACTGTTTCATCTTGCACTCTAGCTTTATGATATAATAATGCTGCTCCTAGTGCCGTGCCTGCATCATTTGATATGGGTTCTGCGTATATCTTTATATCATCATCTAACTCTTTTAAATAGTGATAATTAGCAACACAATTCAACCCATAGCCTCCGGATATAACAACATTTTTAATACCTGTCATTTCTACAGCTTCTTTAATTAATTGTGTTACTCTATCCTGTGTTTGAGTTTGTACAGCATAAGCAATATCTCTTCTATTTTTAAGCGTTGTAAGATCTGTGTCTACAAAATCTTCTTCGTTTGTTTCTAGCTCTGTATAATGGCCAGCATTTATTGCTCCGGCATTTGGATATGTAGGTATAATTAAATTTCTATTAGTTGTAGGAATCATGCTGTCATAATTAAACATTTTTGGGATATTAGAATTTTCTTCTCCATACGGAAATAACCCCATAGTTTTTCCAGCTTCGATTGCACTAAATCCGCAATATTGTGTTGCAGCTTCATATGCCTTTACAATACCAGCAGTATCTGATAAAAATGCTGTATATTCATTATCACCCTCTGATATTTGAAGTTTGCCGCCGTAGTGAGGGCCTCGAGTACCAATATGTTTGTATACAGTTCGTATTTCATCCGGGTACTTACATTCAAATACTGTTTCTGTTTCCCAGCCTATTGTCTCTTCTCCGTTTACATTCATTGGCATAAATGTGCCAGCGCCGTCTACAATTACTGCTGTTGCTTCATCAAATCCGCTTCTATAAAATGCACATGCAGCGTGTAATCTATGATGTATGTGACTCAAATCTATTACTTGAGGATGCTCGTGATTATTTTCTTTACGAGATATAAGTCCTAACTTGCGGGCTAGTCCTGTATATACATCATCGCCACTAAAATCTACTTTGCCTGCTGTATCGTTAAGTCCTTGCGTGTGCGCTACTACAAGATAATCAATTTTATCTGTATACTCTAATATTTTTAACATACTTGCATACGGGCCGCCATCATATTTTTGCCGAGTTAATCTCTCTTCTTCAATAGAAAAAATAATTTCTCCATCTTTTAAAAGACAAACTCCTGCATTGTGTCCTCGTGCTATTGCAGCAATATAACCTGTGTTGTTTTCCATAGTGTTTTTAATTTCCTCAATAGATTATTTTGTTTCTGGGTTTTTTCCTAGTACAGTGTCTACTACATAGTCTTGTATTTCTGCACTCATATACATGATGTTTTCATTTTTTCTTGACGTATATTCATCAGGTAATATTCTGATCGGATCGTATACTCTGTCATGCATACCTAAATCAATAATATTAAAATACTCGCAGTCCGGATAGCTAACATTTATGGGATATGTTGATCCTATTACAATTGTAGTTAGTGTTTCTGCTTGATATGATAAATGTTGGCCAACACTATCGCATCCAAGGAAGTGATCGCAATTCTTTATGATTGATGCCCATTGTCTTAGACCAACATTATCAGGCATTGCTACTTCGTCTGTAAGTCCGTCTTTAGAAAAATCAAATTTGTATTCACTCATCAAAATTACAGCAAATTTTTCTTTCTGTAATTTTTTTATTATAGATTTTAGATCTTTATATTCTATACTTCTTCCGCTACTATCCATAAATGTATTATTATTAACAGTAGAGCTACGGCCAAATGGTTGAATGCAGATAACTTTATCTTTTTTGATTTTTTCTTTTACTTCTTGGACAATTTGAGAACCTACTAAAAGTTCTTCTTTAGACAGATATAATTTAGTCTTAGGAAGTTCTCTAATACCTTTATCGTTTATTTGAATATCAAATGCCTGAGTAAGACTGCATTCTTGATTATAGTATTCCCAAACTCTATAAGGCTCTGTAGTGACACATTCTCTTTCTTTTATTTTTTCTCTAAATAAATTTTTGTGCCAAATATCATATGCTCTCTCATCAAGTACTGGGTGACCTTTGAACGCATCAGTTCCGCCTTCGCACACAATGATAAAATCATTGTCTCCTGATTCTTCTGCATATTTTTCGAATGCTGGTATTGAACAAACAACTCTACCGTAGCCGCCGTTCACAAAAAAAGCTTTTGATCTCATTAAGTAATTCCTATAACAAATGTATAAAATTACTTATTGATCTAGATCAAAAGCTTTTTTAAAAGTGGCTTTATACTTCTGGACTGTTAGGAAATGGAATTTTCCAATGTGCTACACCGTCGTATTTAGTAGGTGCATTTTCCATCCAATCAACGTAAGCATCGACTGCGGCTTGCTGATCTTCATTTAAAGTTCCGTTTGCTTGAATAACTTTAAACTCTTCTTTTCTTTCAGTAACGCTTGTCCAAAAATCTTCTGCGCTGACGCCGTGTGTTAAGAAGCCCGACATTGTGAATGCACCACTATCTGCATCATAAGTCAAGTGATCATTATTATACACATCATTAAATACATTATCAGCATCATATGGGTAAGCATATGTCTCGTCATCATTCAAAGACTCTGTATATTCCGAAGCTTCACTAGTATATTGATGAGTTAGTTTTGCTACTGCTAATACATTGGACTCATTTACTGTAATAAGATGAAATTCAAGAACATCGTCTTCAAACTCTGACATATCCATTGCTTCCTCAGCTTCTCTATCAACACTCATTACTGCTGAATTACTAGGGTCAACACCTATAACTATATATGGTGCTCCATAATATTCTGCTGCAACAGTTTTATTTTCACTAGTACTACTAGTGTATGGTTCGTCTGTAATTGGTATGTTAAAATTCATATTCATTTTGGTAATCCTTAAGAGTTAGGTATAAAGTTAATTTTTACTGCGCCCATGCCGCCTTTAGAGCCTTGGGCCCTGCCGTTGTCTCGCATGCCGGCGCCTGGTGCTGGTATTCCTGTTCCGTACATAGTCTGACACATAGTAGCTGGGTAGCATCCACAATATTGAGTGCTAAACCATGAGCCTTGTATGTGGCCGCCTTGTTGCGGCTGTTTGGAGGCAGAAGTTACTGCATTTATCATAGGCATAACATCGCCGCCGCCGCAGCATTGTCGACACCAATCTATGCTATGACGTATTTCAGACGGCTCTGTACCAAATACACCTGCGCTAGTTTTTACTAGGCTATAGTGATAGTTAACACAGCACGGGTTACAATGTCCAAAATACTGTTTAGAATATCCACCTTCGATATTTGTAGTTCCGCCATATGCTGTTGCATTGTGCCTACCGCTACAAGTATTGCATACCCATCCGCAGCCGCTGGACAATGTATTACACAGGGTCTGACGGCCTACAAAACAGCAAGCAATGGCTTGGCCGCCGCTAATGCACACGCCGTATCCGCCTGCGCCGCCTTGAGCGCACATACAAAATGTATCTCCTGCACTGTTATTTGAAACACACAACATAGTCGCCGTGCTGCATTCGATATCATTACTTGGCGAAGAGCATGGCATTCCTACACAAAAACAAATACATGTACTTGTACTTACTGGAGTTTCTCTTTTAGAGTATGCTCCGGCATTGCCCGGCATTGACGCTCCGCAACAACAAACTCTACTGGATGATCCAGCAGCTCCCCAAACCTCTACTATCACTCTACCGTTGCTAGGAGCTCTCCATTGTGCATAACACGGATATGGAGTAGCACCGTCTGTGGTATTAGCAGTAAACCAAATAATCGATCCTTCTGCTAAGTTAGTTTCTGGTGTTGATCCAGCTGTTGATCTTGCTTGTATTAGTGTACTTAAATTTGCCATATTATGATCCTATAAATCTTATTCTTACATTACCCATGCCGCCGCGCCAACCTGGATGTCGTACACTGTCGCATAAGAACGAAGTTGTACCTGGAACACCATAAGGTAAAAGATGCATGCCAGCTGTATGACTGTCGTAGCAACCGCATGATCTAGATCCTGCCCAACATGAAGCTGGAAATCCGTTCCAGCCCATATAGCCAGTTTTTGCTAAACTATTTAAGCCTGCTGCGTGATTCCACATTTCAGAACCCATGCCACCTTGAGCTACCTTATTATCGTGTTCCATTTGAACACCAATCCAAGAAGTACCTTTGGCAAACACACCCGGTGCTACCGCAGGAATCTGCGTGAATTTGCATCTACAGCAAGGACAACATGTCCAAAATCTTGTGCAGCTTTGTCCTCCGCAGCACAGTGCATCTGCAGTGCCTATGCCTCCTTGGTATGCTCTACCCATGCACGGAAAGTTACAAACAATTCCACATCCACTACTGAAATCACTACCAGGTAGTCCAATTTGACTTCTGAGGCAGCAGCCTATTCCGTTGCCGCCTGAGGAGCAGATAGAAAAACCACCATATCCGCCTTCTGAACACAAACACGAACATCCGCCTACGTGACAAATACGCACACAGCTACTTTGACTACAGCCTCTCCAACATAAACTATCGTTACCACAGGAAACACCGATAATACCCGAAACATAGTCGCCTGATTCTACTTGCACAGTTTGTTTAGAGTATCCTCCCGGATTACCTGGAACGCCACCACCGCAGCAACACATTCTAGCACCACTTCCTGATGCTCCCCAAAGTTCAATTACGGCAGTTCCGCTTCCTGGAGCTAGCCAACACATTTCTTGTTGGAAAGTGTTTTGGCAATGCGTACTCGGAGAAAATGCATAAATTATGCCTTCCTCTAAATTGGTTTCGACTCCCGCTGCACCCGCGCCTGATGGAAATCTACTGTTTACAAGTTCGCTAAGTATTGTCATATTAAAATCCTATTATCTAAATGTAATTCTCACTGCGCCATGACCACCTATCATACCGTAATCCCATCTGTTGTCACAAGCATGTGCTGGTGCTGCTGGTATCCCAAACGGTAATGTCATGTGGCAAGCCACTTCGCCGTAACACGAGCAGAATCTGCCGCTTTGCCAGCAGTAAGTCATGGGTCCTACAGCACCGGGTGATCTACTTGCCGACGAAAGTGCAGAATACATGTGAATCTGCCCTGTGCCTGAGCCTGCGTTCCGTTCTGTCCCGTGCTCCATATTATATGTAAGCACTGCGCCTTTGTCTGCATATATTCCTGGTGAAGTTTTTATGCTCGGAACGTGTCTACATGTACAACAGACATTGCAATGATAAAATATCATACAACTCCAACCGCCTTCGCAATTAATTTCTCCGCCTGACGCTTGTGCTATTTCTCCTGCTACGTAGTTACAAACTATACCGCAGTAGTCTTGAAATTGGGTAAATGGATAGCCATTAGCTCTATAACAGCAACTTATTGCAGTACCATTATTTGAATTCATAGTTGGGCCGCCTCGGCCGCCCTGTGAAATCATTGTACCAGTATCTGCTGACCCTGAATAGCAAATGCACGAACATTCGCTGCGGCCTTTGTAACAACAGGTAGTGTTCCAACAGGCGCCGCCCATTTTACCACATACATAACTAGATCCTGTTACATTCATTGTCCTTTTAGAGTAAGCACCAGGGTTACCTGGTAAACCTAATGCACAGCAACAATTTGTACCTGCCGAACCGCTTGCTCCCCATACTTCAATTATTGCTTCTCCAGTACCTGGAGATTCCCAACACATTAAAAATTGGTCGGACATGTTCATGCATGAGGTGCCTGGCGTAAAGGAGTAAACTCGACCAGTTTCTAGATTGCTTTCGCTCGAGTCTACCTCGTTTTTTGCCTCTAATAGTTCGCGCAGTGATGCCATTGTTATTTCCTCATTAAGTGCTTGAGATTACCCAACCATATGTTGCGCCTGTATACAGTAGTGTAACAATCGCGCCATTGATGTCAAGTGTTAGATCTGAAGCATCGCTATTAATATTTGATCCGTTTCTGCCAACGGTTACGTTGTTTGATCCAAAAGAACCAGTTACGTCAATAATCTGCACCACATCACCGACTAATGTATCGGCTGCTGCTGGTAACGTAATTGTAAACGCTCCACCTGACGAATCTGCAAGTATTCTATCTTGCGGCTCGGCAGTATATGTAGTGTCTATGTCACGAAGTACTGGTGCTGCTGTACCTGTTGTTGATATATATCTACCCATGTTAGTTTCCTTATCCTATATGTATTTATACAGTTGACGTCTCAATTCCAAAAGCAACTGCTGAAACATTTGCTCCTGATGACCGTACAACTAATTTTCTTCCTGCATCAAGAACAATACCTGTTCTTTCAAGCACACCTTTGGGGTTGATTTCGATATCAAACTCTATAAATTCCGAATTCAACGGTGTATCTGATGCCGCTACTGCTAATCTTATAGTAGTCGGCGAATTTCCTCTGTTGCAAACTGATACACTTGCTATTGCAAATGTGTCTGTAGGACATGTATACAATGTTGTATCCACATCACCAGTTAAGTCTCCAACTCCTAATCTTCCTGTAGCCATGTTAATTAATCTCCATTCATTGTGTTAAGAAATAGTTAAGAGCGACTGGGTGGCCATCCACTCCTCGCTTAAAGTTCATTTTTTGTTCTACATCTATCTGCGTATTGCCAACATGTTCTATGGTATTA
>ERZ1048068.2631-NODE-2631-length-12484-cov-4.390780_pt1 | contig 12484 bp, 10 predicted proteins | sample MGYA00383098_ERZ1048068 | MGnify/ENA primary metagenome ERZ1048068 (study PRJEB29581, sample SAMEA5548368) | metagenome | biome: marine; feature: coastal; material: water | depth 1 m | study: Short-term variability in the microbial, nano- and picoplankton... | reverse complement strand
CCTTTTGTTATCGAGTGAGCCGGAAAGGTTGCTTCCAACGATTTGGTCCCGTTGCGTGCACCTTCCGCTGGTGAGGCCTGCCGGTGCGGTTCGTTCAGAAGAGGTGGAGCAAATTATTCCGCTGCTCGATGAAGTGACGCGTGATGGCTTGGGAACGATGGAATCCGGATTGCGGGTAAAGTCGGGGCTGGAAGCGCTTCTGGCCGAGAGGAAGCAGGTCATTGAGAAAAAATACGCGGAGATTTTTAAGGAAGAGAAACTCAAGTATCAGAAGGTCGTGGAGGCCGACTGGATGAAGGATCGCGAGAAGGTCTACGAGGCCCAGTCCTCGGCAGATTACCTGGGCGAGCGGGCCCTGATGATCGAGACAATCCATGCCTGGGTGGGGGATTTGGTGCGTCAGAAGGCCGGAGGAGGCGGTTTGGAATTCCCGGAATATGCCGAAACAATGGCTCAAGCGGTCGCCGAGGAAGATTTAGACGTGCTATTGAGGCGCGTTGCGGCCATGGAGGAGCTGCGCAGTCTCCTGGAGACAAACGTGGTGGAGGCTCTCGCGCTCGAGGTGTCCTTCATGAAAACATTTGGAAAGATAAGCTAATGAAGAGAGATAAATCTTTTGTCGATCACATCCGGGTCCATTGTCGCGCCGGTAACGGAGGGCATGGCGTGGTGAGTTTTCGGAAGGAAAAATTTGTACCCCGGGGTGGCCCCGATGGCGGTGATGGCGGCGATGGAGGGAAAGTCGTTCTGATTGTCGACGAGAACACCGATAACCTTCGTTCGTTTCATTACGATCCCAAGTTGCTCGCCGAAGACGGCGCGCACGGCCAGAGCTGGAAGCGGCATGGCAAGAACGGAAAGACCAAGATCGGACGTGTTCCTCCTGGAACGGTAATTTATAAAAGCCCGGCGACGGATGTTACCGAAGCGGTTGCGATGGAGCGGAGCGACGAAGGCGTCGAGTTGGAGCCCGTGATCGATTTGACTGAACCGGGTCAGGAATATGTTCTGCTCGAGCCCGGGCGAGGAGGGCGGGGGAATTTCCACTTTAGATCTGCAACTAATCAAGTTCCCCAGGAACGGGAACTCGGAACCGAGGGGAGCGAAGGAATTTTCTATTTCGAACTTCGTCGTATCGCGGACATTGGCCTGGTTGGTTTTCCGAATGCCGGTAAGTCGACATTACTGGGCAAGATTTCGGCGAAGCAGCCGAAGGTCGCTTCCTATCCATTTACCACGCTCACTCCGCAGGTTGGAGTGGTGAGCCTGGATGGTGGTTCGTCACGTTGCACCGTGGCGGACATTCCCGGGCTCATCGAAGGTGCTCATGACAACCGCGGGTTGGGACATGAATTTCTTCGTCATATCACGCGTTGTCGTGTTTTGCTTTTTGTCGTCGATATCGCGGGGAGCGAAATGCGTGATCCCATCGAGGATATTCAGACTCTTCGTAAAGAGATTAAGCTCTATGACGAAGACCTCGCGAAATTCCCCTGGATGGTGGTCGCCAATAAGATGGATCTTGAAGGAGCGGATGAGAATCTTGCGATCTTCCAAAACAGATTTCCCAAAGTGCCTATCATCCCGATTTCCGCGATGGAGGGCGACGGGATTGATGATCTGAAAGTGGAGATGTCCAAGATCTTGAGCAACGGTGAGTGAGTTGATTTTTGTCTATGGAGCTCTTCGTAAGGGAGCCTCCAATGATTGGCGAATGAAGGGCGCGCAGTGGCTTGGGCCTGCTGAAGTGGCGGGGACTCTCGTGAAGATCGATTGGTATCCCGGGCTCGTCTTAGGAGGTGGGTCTGTGGTGTTGGGAGAGGTTTACAAGGTCGGACCTGAGTTGATGAATGAGCTCGATGCATTCGAAGGCATCGGGTTGGAGGACGAGCGCAACGGCGAGTATCATCGCGTGAAGGCCGAAGTGAGCTTTGAAGGAGAGCCGCTCAATGTCTGGATCTACGAATGGCTCAAAGGCGTCGAAGGATACCCCGTCGTGGAGTCCGGTGATTGGCTAGAGGCATAGTCGCCGAGCCAGCTTGACGGCTTCTTGCAGAGACGTAGCACGGGCTTTTCCCTGCCAGGCCAGATCGAAAGCGGTGCCGTGATCGACGGAGGTGCGCACGATGGGGAGACCGAGGGTGACATTGACTCCGAGATCGAATGCCAGCGTCTTGAGCGGAATAAGTCCCTGATCGTGGTAGGTGCAGACGTAGGCATCGATGGTTTTTCGAAGGGTCGGAAGGAATGCCGTGTCGGGTGATATCGGGCCCATGATGTCGATGCCCTTCGCGCGGGCTTTCTCCAAAGCGGGAATGATGAGGTTGATTTCCTCGCGACCAAAAAGTCCGGCTTCACCCGCATGGGGATTAAGTCCAGGCATGGCAAGCTTGGCTGGGCGTCCTTTGATGGCGCTCATCGCTTCGTGGGTGAGTTCGATGACTTCCAGCATGCGATCGGCTTCGAGGAGATCGGGAACATCGGCCAAAGCAACATGGGTCGTGACCAATGCGCAGGTGATCTCGTCCGAGGTGAGCATCATGGCGTGGCGCGGCGAATTGGTTTTCTCGACGAGATACTCGGTATGTCCCGGGAAGGGATGTCCGGCGAGATGCCACGCTTCCTTGTGGATGGGATTTGTCACCACTCCGGAATACTTGCCGGCCAAAGCACCTTCGACAGCCGCTTCAAGGCAGCGGAAGGAATGATCACCAGAGATCGCCGAAACTTTTCCGGGTTCGATTTCACCTTCGAGAGGAAGGTCGATGATCTGATCAGGATTGAATGGGAGAGAAAGGCGGTCTGCAATCTTGCGATGAAGTTCGCGGCATCCAAGGAGTTTCAAATCTCCGGATCGATCTTCCGAAAGCACCTGCAAAGCCAGCTCCGGACCTACTCCGGCCGGGTCTCCCTGGGTGATGATCAATGGGCTCTTCATTTGCTGGCCCCCTCATCGTGTTATTGGGGGGGAAGGTCGAGACGATATTCACTACTGAGCGCTTTTCCCTTCACCCAGGCAATCGAGCGCCGACGGCTGGAGAAGGGGGGAAGGGACGTAGGGCGTGTCGCGGAGCTTGGTTGAGGAAACTTCTCTCGCGCTCTTGATGTCGCCAGAGGCTCCGGCGAGCTTGATGCCAAGAGGAGCTTGATTTTGGAGGAGCGGTGACGAAGATCGTGGCTGCAGGGATACTTCATGACGACTCAGGAAATTCAGCAATACATCGACGCGGCGATTGGCGCAAATTTTGAGGGGCTTACCTCGGAGTCCGGAGAGATGATGACGAGTAAGGGTGGGGATGGACGCTTTATGGGGAAGGTAATCGCGACGAGATATGGTGGGCTTCCTGTGGGGCGGGATCTTTTTCTGGCGATTGGGGAAACGGATCTGAAAGTGCAAATTGTGAAGCTGGGGAGGTCTGAGTGCTTGTCGCCGGGCGAGGGTGATCTGGATGCACTGTTGCTGAAGGAGCTGGGGATTGAGGTGGAGGGATAGAAATCAAGGAGAGATCACTGGGTGGAGAAATTTCCAGACGTTGTCGGCGACTTTTATTTGCCCTTCTGCCGTGGGGTGGATGCCATCTTCTTGGTTAAGTTTTTCCACGCCGCCGACGCCTTCGATGAGGAAGGGGATGAGAGTGGCTTTGGATTCCCTGGCGACATCAGGGAAGAGGGTCTTGAAGGCTGCCGTGAACCTGGGGCCCATGTTGTCGGGCATTTGCATGCCGGCGATGAGGATTTTAATTTTTGGATTTTTAGCGCGGGCCTTGGTGATGATTCCGAGGAGGTTCTTTTTGGTTTCTCCGGGAGGGATTCCGCGAAGGCCGTCGTTGCCGCCCAGGGCGATGACGAGGACGTCGGCCCCTTTGGCCATGGCCCAATGAACGCGCCGCAGGCCACCGGCGGTGGTGTCGCCGCTAATTCCGGCATTGGCGACGGTGTAGGGGAGTGCGGCTTTGGTGATCTTTTTCTGAAGGAGGGCAGGGTAGGCTTCTTTGGGGCCGAGTCCGTAGCCGACGGTGATGCTATCCCCCAGGATGACGATGCGTTTCTCCGTATCGGTTGCATTCGGAGATTCCTCTGCGAATATTGCCCCACTAGAGCTTAGCAATAGGCCTATCAAAAATCTCCTCCGAAATGTCATCTCCATCGACCGCTAGTCTAGAATCCACACCGAGCACTGTCAAACGGCCCATCTTGAAGGTCACCGGTTTGGGGAAAGTTCATCAAACTGCGAGTAATGATCTTACCGTGCTCAAGGATGTTGATCTGTGTCTTGAAGAAGGAGAGACGCTGGCAATTGTCGGGCCTTCGGGGAGTGGCAAGACGACTTTGCTCGGATTGTGTGCGGGCTTGGATGATGCCAGCGCGGGATCGGTGGAGTTGGATGGCCAGGCCATTGAATCGTTGGATCAGGATGCGCGGGCGGCTTTGCGGAATCGTTTGGTGGGATTTGTCTTTCAAAGTTTCCAGCTGATCCCAACGCTCACCGCGATCGAAAATGTCCTGGTGCCGCTGGAATTGCGCGGGGAGTCCGGGCAAGGGGCGGAGGCGGAAAGATTACTCACGGAAGTAGGCCTGGGTGATCGGCTTGATCACTATCCCTTGCAGCTTTCCGGTGGGGAGCAACAACGGGTGGCTTTGGCGCGGGCGTTTATTCACCGCCCCAAGATTCTCTTTGCTGATGAACCGACGGGGAACCTGGACTCGGGGACGAGCGGGCCGATTGTGGAGATGTTGTTTCGTTTGAATCGAGAAGCCGGGACGGCCTTGGTTCTGGTGACGCATGATCCTGCTCTGGCCGCGAAAGCGCGTCGGGTGGTAACGATGAGCGGAGGAACCATTGTCTCGGAGGAGGAGAATGCCATTGTCTAACAAGAAGGCCCTGCCACGGAGCTTGTGGACAGCCTTGTTTCATCCCTGGGTCTGGCGGATGGCTTGGCGGGATAGTCGCTCGCAGCGATTACGCTTGGTCATTTTTTCTCTGGCGATTGTCTCGGGGATTGCGGCGCTGACGGCGATTCATTCATTGAAGACGAGTGTTGAGCGGGGGATCGAGTCGGAGGCGAAGTCACTTCTTGGGTCGGATCTGCGGGTTTCTTCGCGAAAGGAGATCACTCTTGAAGAGGTCGACAGGCTTGCTGAGATGGCGAGCCGGGTGAGCCGGGAGATTAGTTTTCCATCGATGATGCGATTTCTCCCTGAAGAAGGAGCTCGTCTCATGCAAGTGCGGGGGATCGAGGGGGGATATCCATTTTATGGAAAGGTAGAAACCCGCCCGGTGGAGGCCTGGGAAAGGTTGCAGAAAGAAGGTGGAGTTCTGGTAGAGCCGTCGATTCTCGATCAGTTTTCGGTCGCGGTGGGAGATCGGGTTGAGTTGGGCGGGATACAGTTAGAAATTCTCGGCGTGGTCGACAAGCCCGCTCCAAGAGGGAGTCGCTTTAGTGGATTTGCGCCGGAGGCCTATGTCAATTTGGTAGATATCGAGCGAAGTGGTCTACTGGGAAAGAACAGCATGGCGGGGTATCAAGTGCATCTGGAAATCCCAGATGCGCCAGAGTCGCGTGAGTTGAAAGACAAGGTGCGTGAGGGCTTTCCAGATACCCGGTGGCGCATGGAAACGCCGGAAAATCGTCGTGAGAATTTGGGGAAGGCGCTCGACTTCTTCCAGAAGTTTTTAGGGTTGATTGCGCTGGCTTCGTTGGCTCTGGGAGCAATTGGCGTGGCAGGTGCGGTGCATGCGCATGTCACGAGGCGAATTCAGACGGTAGGAATTTTACGTTGTCTTGGCTGCCCGGGAAATTTGGCCTTCGGGATCTATTTTGCGCAGGCGATTGCGCTGGGTTTGTTGGGGGCGTTGATCGGTGCCGGTCTTGGAATTAGCATGCAGACGGGATTGCTGACAGCGCTTGGGGATAAATTACCGGTTTCGGTGAGTCCGACACCGGAGTGGCTGGTTGTGGGTCAGACCACGGCGATGGGCTTTGCTGTTTGTTGCGGCTTTGCCTTGTTGCCATTAATGAAGATCCGGGAAATTTCTCCTGCGGTTACTTTGCGAAGTGGAGCCACTTTGAAAGGAAGCTTCCTTCGGGCATTGCCGGTTTATGGACTCTTGTTGGGGCTGCTGTTGATGGTGGCTTATGGAAATGATCCAAGCTGGAAGGACGCATTTGCGATGGTGGGAGGAATGGTGGTGGCCTTTTTGGTTTTAGTGGGAGTGGCGCGTGGTTTGATGGCGATGAGTCGTCGTGTGGTGAGTGTTCGCTGGCCCTACATCATTCGGCAGGGTGTTTCGAATTTGCATCGGCCTGGCAATCAAACGCTCCTGTTCCTACTCTCGCTTGGATTGGGGACATTCCTCCTCGTGACGATTCTCTCAGCGGGGAAGCTCTTGAATAATCGACTCAGTCTGCAGCAATCAGAAGAGAGCCCAAACTTGTATCTGATCGATGTGCAACCTGATCAAGTGGCCGGCGTGAAGGCGCTTTTGGGAGGTGAGGAATTGCCTGTTTTGGAGGCCACGCCGATGGTTACGATGCGGATTCAGTCGATTCGTGGTGTCGAGGTGGGTGATCTCAAAGACATACCTCGTTGGGTGGGAAGGCGGGAGTTTCGTTCGACCTATCGTGATCAATTGAATTTCACCGAGACGCTGATCGCAGGTGAACTTGCAACCGAGCGAGCCGATATTGAAGACATCGTGCCGCTGTCGCTTGAGGAGAAGATCGCGAAGGATATGAAAGTGAGTATCGGCGATGAGATCACGATGGACATACAGGGAATTCCGGTCCGCACGAAAGTGACGAGTATCCGGCGCGTTGATTGGAGTCGATTCAATCTCAATTTCTTTATGGTCTTTCCTCCGGGCGTATTGGAGGAGGCTCCGGGCTTCAATGTCGTAACCACCCGCACTCCGACGCCGGAAGCTTCGGGAGACCTTCAGCGAAAATTGGCCGGGGAATTCGCGAACGTGACTGCGATTGATCTGACTCAAATTCTTGAGATGGTTCGGGATATTCTCGCAAAGATTTCGACGGGCGTAACCATTCTGGCCGGGTTCACGGTTTTGGCGGGATTGCCGATCTTGATAGGAACTTTGTTGAATGGCCGGGACGTCCGATTGAAAGAGAGCGTGCTCCTGAGAACATTGGGAGCCTCGGCGAAGCAAGTCCGCAGGATTCTTTTGATTGAGTATGCCACGTTGGGGTTTCTCACCGCCCTCACGGGAGTGTTGTTGGCCGTGGCGGCGAACGCCGCGCTGGCGACCTCCGTGTTTGATGCTTCGCCATGGCCGGATGCGATGCTTCTTTTTACAGTCTTTGGAGCTGTGATGGGGATCTCGGTGCTTGGTGGTCTTGCCCTGAGCCGGGGAGTCACAAGCCACCCGCCGCTGGAAATTCTGCGGGGTGGAAGTTAGAAGAAGGCGGTTTTCGGAGCTTGTATGAGGTGGCGGGGCGAGGCAGTTCCCGGCAATGTGGCGGTAACAGAGATTTTCTACCATCCCCCCAGAGCATCGTAAAAGACTGAGTTTATCGAGGCTCAGTTCCGATGTCTTCGAATTCGGTGGGTTTCATTCGCCTGAAAGCGCGCCAGCGATAGACTCATTAAATCGAGCTCACAGTGTTCCCGGCGACGTATTCGGGAATGAGGAGCTTGTTCGTGGCAGCGGAGGTCTTTCCGTCCGCGATGGGGAGGATGCGCCTCAAGACGGTGCGGGCGAAGTTACCGGGGTCGGAGAAGTAGTGGGTGGGTTCCTGGATGAGGTTTTCATACCACGGTTCCGAGGCGAGAGTGACGAGGGAAAGGTCGCGTGGGATATTGAGATTTTGTTGGGCCATCCAGGAGATGAGCGAGAGCGCGTGCCGGGATCGGGTGGCGACGATGGCGGTGGGCGGTCGTGAAAGTCGAAGGGCTCGGCTCATCGCGCGGACGACATGTTCCGCAGTGCCTTTTTCGATGTTGGGAACGACGGGGTCGGAATCCTGCTGTTGATCGAAAGCTTTGCGCAGGCCTCGCTCGGTTGCTTTGAGTCCGGCGAGATTGGTGTCGGGCATGAGCAGTCCGATGCGGTGGTGGCCGTTTCGTTTGAGGAGGGTTCCGGCATGGAAGGCGGCAGCCTCCCAGTCTTCATCAATGAAGGGAATTTGAATGTCGGGCTGGGGATAGCCTCTGATGAGAGCGGGAACGGATTGTTGGTTGAACCACTGCTGCACGGGGCGGGGACATTGGTAGAGAATCCAGGCGTCGGATTCGGTGTCTTGAATGAGTGTCTCGAGTTTGCGGGTAGGGTTTTTGAGGTGGAAGAGTCCGGGCGAGACGAGTTGGAGTTCGTAGCCTCGTTGATTGAGGAGTTCGCGGAGGGTATCGAATTCCACAAGCATCCATGGTGGGAGCTGGGTGAGGTGTTTTGGGGAAAGGTAGGTGATACGTTTGGTAGCGGACTCCTTGCGGGGAGAGATGGCGAGAATCTGTCTGCGTTTACCGTGCTCGCGGGGAGAGATGGCCTTATCGGCTTCGAGGATTTCAAGCGCAGCGCGGAGAGTGTCGCGTCCGATCTGAAGTTGGGTTGCGAGGGTTCGTTCGCCGGGAAGCCGATCACGGATGTCTCCCTTGGCGATCATTTCCCGGATTATCGCGGCAGCTTGGATTGGGAGAGCTTGCCGGTGCGGGATTCGTGGCATGCCCCAAGGTAACTGGTTGGGAGAATAGACCAAGTTTTTTGAAGGTCGAATCTTGTCCTAACAGAGATACTTGGGGATACTTTTGAAGATGGATACGTTAAATATGAGTGGGCTGGTGGCGGCGGTGGTGACGCCGATGGATGATCGGGGCGATTTGAATTTGGGGATTGTTCCGCAGATTGTGGATCATTTGGAATCGCACGGGATCACGGGGATCTATATCGCGGGGAGCACCGGCGAGGGGATGTCTTTGACGGACGAGGAGCGGCGGGCTGTGGCCAAGGCTTATGTTGGAGCGGCCAAGGGGCGTTTGAAAACCTTCGTGCAAGTAGGGCACAACAGCTTGCGAGCTTCTGCTGAGTTGGCGGGTCATGCAGAAGCGATCGGAGCGGATGCGGTCTCGGCGACGCCGACCGGGTATTTTAAAGTGAGCAGCGAAGAAGAGCTGGTGGAAGGCTTGTTACCGATTGTTGAGGCGGCCGCGAAGACGCCCTTCTATTATTATCACATTCCTTTTTTGTCCGGGGTGAATTTGGATCCAATGAAGTTCACGGACCGGGCGATGGATCGCTTGCCGACCTTTTGCGGGATCAAGTATTCCGATGGAGGGTCGCTTCATAATCTTCCTTTGTTGGAGAAAGTGGGCCCGGGATTGGAATTCTTGGCGGGATCGGATGAAGCTTATCTCATGTCGGTGGCACAGGGGTTTTGTTCGGCGGTCGGCAGCACCTACAACTATGCCGCCCCGATTTATGATCGGGTGAGAGAAGCGGTGGGGTCGGGAGATTTGCAAGAAGCCCGGCTTTGGCAATCTCGTGCGCTGGAGATGATCGGAGCGATGTTCGGGACTTGCGGGAGATCTTCTTTGAAGGTGATGATGCAGATGGTGGGGATTGATTGCGGCCCGGTTCGACGTCCCATCGATCCAGCCAGTCCGGAACAGATTGCGGCATTGCGAGTGGAGTTGGAAAAGATGGGTTGGTTTGACTGGGTTGGTCAGGATAGCCAGGTGAGTGTCCGATGAGACTCATACTTATTCTCTGTTTGTTTGCTTGGGCCCCGGTGTGGGGAGCTCTTATCTGGGACCGGCTTCCTGATCTACCGGATCGTGAAGGATTTGCCGGAGTCTACTCCGGGATCGTGAAGGAGGGCGGCGAGGAATTTCTTGTGGTTGCCGGGGGTGCGAATTTTCCGGAGGGACGACCGTGGGAGGATGGAAAGAAAGTTTACTACGATGCGGTTTATGTTCTCCCTTTAGAGAAAGGTGGGGAGTGGCGGGTATCGAAGGTAAAGTTGCCGTCGAAGATCGGCTATGGCATGTCGGTGAGTTTGGAGAGTGGGGCCAGTTGGTTCATGGGCGGAAAGAATGATGAGGGATGTGTTGCGGATGTTTTAGAGGTGACAATGTCGGGGGGGGAATTGAGCTTTGAAAAGAAAGCGTCATTGCCGGAGGTGATTGCCGAAGGGGTAGCCGGAGTGGTGGGTGAGGATATTTTAGTCGGAGCGGGAACGAATGGGGAAGTGACTGGTCGAATGATGTATCGCTTTAGTGAGGGGGAGTGGAATGAACTTGGTTGGCCGGAGGAAGCTCGTGGTCGGATGTATGCCATCAGCGGCGGGCAGGGTGGGAAGTTTTATCTCTTTGGTGGTCGGGATTTGGCGGAGGGTGAAGAGGAGCAAAAGGAACGGATTTTTGGATTGGATTTTTTGAAGGATTGCTGGGCGCTGAATGTCGCTGAGGGAACGTGGAAGCAACTGGCGGATCTTCCTGAAGCAAGATCGGCGGCTCCGTCGACGGCGGTGCCGGTGGGGGCGAGCTCTTTGTTGATGCTGGGAGGAGTGCCGGTGGAGTTTTTGCGGGAGCAAGTTGCCGCACGACCGGAGCTTAATGGGCAGGGGATGGAGCATCCGGGGTTTCCGGCCTCAATTCTTTCCTATAACACCGTGACGGATCGCTGGGCCGAGGCGGGGAGTTTGCCGGTTGAAGGGTCCTTCGCTCCGGTGACGACTCCGGTGGTGTTTTGGGATGGAAAGGTGATTTTGCCAACCGGTGAGATCAAACCAGGGGTGAGATCTCCGCAGGTGCTCATCGCGGAAGTGGGGGGGACGAAGATGAGTTTTGGCGTAGTGAATTGGATCGTGGTCGTTGTTTATCTTTTGGGGATGGTGGCGATTGGATATTGGTTCATGAAGAGGGAAGCAGCTTCGTCAACCGAGGCTTATTTCCGGGGCGGGCAAAAGATTCCCTTCTGGGTGGCCGGGCTATCGATCTTTGCGACGATGTTGTCGGCGATCACCTTTATGGCGGTGCCGGGGACGGCGTATGCCACGAATTGGAATGGCTATATCGGGCAGTGGCCGATTCTGCTTATTGTTCCTTTGGTGGTAATGTTTTACCTGCCCTTTTATCGGCGGCTGAATATTACGACTGCTTATGAGTATTTGGAAAAACGTTTCAACGTTGCGACACGGGTGATCGGGAGTGTGACCTTCATGTTGTTTCACGTCGGACGGGTGGCGATTGTGCTTTATCTCCCGGCGCTCGCGCTTTCGAGTGTGACCAATATCGATATCTACGCGGCGATCACCGTGATTGGAGTTTTATGTGTGATCTATACCGTGATGGGAGGGATTGAGGCGGTGGTTTGGACCGATGCGATTCAGGCGATTGTGTTGATTGGGGGTGCGCTTTTATGTTTTGGGTTGGTTGTTTCGCAAGTGGATGGCGGGATGGGGGCGATTGGCTCGGCGATGAGTGAGCAGGGGAAAGGGATTGCGGCGAGTTGGAGCCTGAGTGATCTCTCAATTGGTAAGGGGTCGACTTCGGGCTTTGTGTTGTTCGTGGCCTTTATGTTGGCGAATCTACCATCGTATACCTCGGGGCAGGATGTGGTACAGCGCTACGTAACGACTTCCTCCGAGAAGGAGGCGGCGAAGTCGCTCTGGATGAATATCGTGATGGTTCTGGTGGGCTCGGCGATCTTCTTTGGACTGGGAACCGCCTTGTATGTCTTTTACCAAAGCAAGCCCGAGTTGATGGACCCGGCGCTTCCGAAGACGGACAGTGTGCTGCCGTTTTTCATCATGCAGAACCTTCCGGTTGGGGTAGCGGGTTTAATTATCGCGGGAGTGTTCGCGGCGGCGCAGTCGACGATCTCGAGTTCTTTGAACTCGGTAGCGACGGCTTTCGTGACGGATGTCTATGGGCGCTTGCTCAAGCCTGAAAGCTCCGATGAGAGAAGGCTCAAAGTGGCGAAGTGGGTCGTAATCACACTGGGGGTTGTCGGGATTGGAGTGTCGTGTGTCCTCGCGAAAATGGGAACCGATGGCGTCTTCATGTTGTTCAATCGCTTCATTGGTTTTGCGCTCGGGCCCTTGGGAGGTTTGTTCGCCTTGGGGATCTTTTCGCGGAGGCCAAATGGACGAGCCGGACTGCTGGCTTTAATCAGTGGTGTAGCGAGTGTCGTGACGGTGTATTTTCTGAATGAAGCCGGCGTGGTTGATATAATGCCTTTGCTCTATGGGGCCGTGGGGTTCCTGACGACTCTGGTGGCGGGAATCGTATTGGGCTTCGTGCTGCGGGCGACTGATGAGGAGGTTGCCGGGCTGACCATTTGGACTCAGAAAAAGTAATGAGCGGATATTCGAAAGAAGAGCTAGGTGGGTTGCGGGATTTTTATCGGGCGAGTTTGATGGATGACACTCTGCCATTCTGGTTGCCGGAGGTTGTTGATCAAGAATTCGGTGGATACCTCGCGATGCGAGATCGTGACGGGAGTCTGATCGACGATGATAAGTCGGTTTGG
>ERZ1048068.2627-NODE-2627-length-12492-cov-5.672911_pt1 | contig 12492 bp, 9 predicted proteins | sample MGYA00383098_ERZ1048068 | MGnify/ENA primary metagenome ERZ1048068 (study PRJEB29581, sample SAMEA5548368) | metagenome | biome: marine; feature: coastal; material: water | depth 1 m | study: Short-term variability in the microbial, nano- and picoplankton... | reverse complement strand
ATGCGTGGCATGTATTCAACAACTGTAACTTCGGTGCCCATAGCGTTGTAGAAATACGCAAATTCTACTCCTATAGCACCAGAACCTACAATGATGAGCTTTTTCGGTTGTTTTTCTAATGTCATTGCTTGGCGATATCCGATCACTTTTTCGTCATCTTGAGGTAAGCTTGGTAGCTCGCGTGAGCGCGCACCAGTGGCAATAATGATGTGATCGGCAGTGTATTCTGTACCATCGACATCTACTTTTTTGCCTGCTTTTAGTTTTCCGTAACCAGAAATGACGTCAATCTTGTTCTTTTTCATCAAAAACTGAACGCCTTTGCTCATCCCCTCAGCCACATTACGGCTACGGTTTACAACGGCATCAAAATCTTTGTCATATTCTTTAACTTTTAGGCCATAATCAGCTGCATGTTTTAGGTATTCAAAAACTTGTGCTGATTTTAAAAGAGCTTTTGTAGGAATACAGCCCCAGTTGAGACAAACGCCCCCAAGACTTTCTTTTTCAATCACAGCAGTTTTTAGTCCTAATTGTGAAGCGCGAATTGCAGTTACATATCCGCCTGGACCACTTCCCAAAACAATCAAATCATATTTACTCATACCTTAGTATCTTTAGTCGTTGTTAGAAGTTGCAAATTTACAAAACCTAAATCTATAAATAAAGCAGAAATGTACTAAAGTAAAGGGAAGTTTTTAAATTATTTATGATTTTTTGAAGTCTAAACTCAAAGAGTTGACACAGTAACGCGTTCCTGTATCGGTAGGCCCATCGTTGAACACATGACCCAAATGTCCATCACAAGAAGAACATACAATTTCGGTGCGCATCATACCGTGACTTTTGTCTAGAATATATGTTATATTTCTTTTGATGGAAGCATCAAAACTTGGCCAACCACAACCGGCATCAAACTTGGTATGACTTTCGAACAAAGGATTTTGACACGCTGCGCAATGGTATATTCCGTTTTCAAAATGCATATTGTATGCACCAGTGAAGGGCCGTTCTGTACCTTTTTTTCGTAGTATGGTGTACTGAGCATCGGTAAGCTCTTTTTTCCAATCTTTTTCTGCTTTTGTAACTTTTTTTAAACTCATTTTTTAGGTATAAATTTCAATGCTGCACCATTGATACAATGGCGTTTTCCAGTAGTTTTTCTTGGCCCATCATTGAATACATGCCCCAAATGTCCACCACAAGTGGCACAGTGTTCTTCTGTACGTGCAACTCCAATGTTGTAATCTACACTAAAAGCAACATTACCTTCTATTTCACGGTCAAAACTTGGCCATCCAGATCCAGAATTAAACTTATGTTCGCTTTTAAACAGTGGTGTAGAGCAAGTAGCACAAACATAAGTTCCAGGGCTGTAGTTTTTGTCTAATGGACTTGAAAAAGCACGTTCTGTGCCTTCTTTTCGTAACACGTAGTATTGTAAATCGGTAAGTTCGGCCTTCCACTCGGCATCAGTTTTTTGAGTTTTGAATGATTCTTCTTTTTGTGCTTCAGTTTTACACGCATTCAACAAAACAAAAACAATAACTAAGATTAAATTTTTATGATTCATGGGATATTTTATTGGATAAAATTAATTATTTTTAAGGTTAAGCGAATACTTTTCACAAAACTTTGTGACTTTTTGATGTTTTTGGTGTCTAACACTATGGAATGCTTTTTGTTTATGAATTGAAAACCTATGATTATGAAAACAAAGATTTTATTTTTTTTGATGCTTTTTTTGGCCATTTCTTGTGCTACAAACCCTTTTACTGGAAAAAAAACATTAGCCATATTACCAAATTCTCAGATTCTACCAATGGCTTTTGCGCAGTATGATCAATTTCTCACCGAAAACAAAGTGATTACAGGCACCGCCGAGTCTGATATGGTTAAGCGTGTTGGTCAGCGAATTTCGGCCGCCGCAAAGCGTTGGCTTGACGCTAATAATTATCAAGGATATCTAAAAGACTACAGATGGGAATACAATTTGGTAGATGATGAAACAGTGAATGCTTGGTGTATGCCAGGTGGTAAAATTGTGTTTTATACAGGTATTATGCCTATTGCGGCAAATGAAACTGGTGTGGCTGCTATTATGGGGCACGAGGTGGCACATGCATTGGCCAACCATGGCCAACAACGGATGAGTGCTGGGCTACTTCAACAAGCGGGGGCAGTTGCAGGTAATGTCGCAATCAAAGATGAAAAACACAGAAACATATTCAATCAATCTTATGGGATTGGAACTACAGTTTTGGGGGTATTGCCGTTCAGTCGTGCGCATGAAACCGAAGCCGACAAAATAGGGATGTACATTATGGCTATTGCAGGGTATAATCCTGATGAGGCATCTAAGCTTTGGGAACGTATGAAAGCCAATAACAATGGAAAACAAGGTCCCCCTGAGTTTTTAAGTACCCATCCATCCAATGATTCGCGAATTGCAAATTTGAAGGCATTAGCACCTGTTGCACGTGCCGAAGCTCAAAAATTTGGGGTGACAAGCTTTCGCTCATATTGAATTATATTAAAATAAATACTTAAATTAGAAGCTGCTTATAAATGAGCAGCTTTTTTTTATGAAAAAACTTGAAAAGGGAAGTAAAAAACTCATTAATGCATGGGCATTTTACGACTGGGCCAACTCCGTATATCCACTAGTCATCAGCACTGCTGTCTTTCCAATTTATTACAGCAGTATGGTAAATTCTTTTGCCAATGTTGAGGGTGATATATCGTTTTTAGGGGCACTTTGGGATCCTACTGTACTGTATGATTATACCTTGGCAATTTCATTTCTAATGGTAGCATTTTTCTCTCCTATCCTCTCAGGAATTGCAGATTATACAGGCAACAAACTAAAATTTTTAAAAGGGTTTTGTTTGTTGGGTTCTTTGTCTGTAATGTCACTCTATTTTTTTAATAGTGAATCTACGCTTTGGTTAGCTCTTTTATGTACTGTTTTTGCAAGTATAGGTTTTTGGGGAAGTATTGTTTTTTATAACGCCTATTTGCCAGAAGTAGCTTTTCCTGAACAACAAGACAAAGTAAGTGCAAAAGGATTCATCTATGGTTATGCGGGTTCGGTATTGTTGCTGATTTTTAGTTTGATTTTGGTCCAAAAACCAGATTGGTTTGGTATTACAGATCCAACTTTAGCACCTCGTATCACATTTGTTTTGGTAGGACTTTGGTGGGTTGGGTTTGCCCAAATTGCATACCGCCGTTTGCCCAATAATGTTTTTAATCACAAACCTGAAAAAGACTATATCTGGAAAGGATTTTTGGAACTTAGAATGGTTCTGAAATCATTGTCTCAGCACACACGATTAAAATACTTTTTAATTGCCTTTTTCTTTTTGAGTGTTGGGGTTCAAACCATCATACTTATGGCAGGGATTTTTGGAAGTGAAGAACTAGGTTTGCCTACTTTAAATCTAATTTTAACCATATTGATTGTTCAGATTGTGGCTATACCAGGGGCTTATTTATTTTCTATATTATCTGAAAAAATCGGGAATCTTGCGACATTAAAAATAACGCTTTTAATTTGGGGCGGAGTTTGTTTTATTGCCTTTATTTTGGATAAAAATCAACCAAATGTAGATTACTATTTTTATGTCATGGGGGTTGTTTTGGGCTTTGTTTTAGGTGCTACACAATCCTTGACACGTTCTACCTATTCCAAACTTTTACCAGAAACGCACGATCATGCTACATATTTTAGTTTTTATGATGTCACCGAAAAAATAGCCATTGTTTTGGGAATGATCATCTTTGGACTTTTAATTTCGATTACAGGATCAATGCAATATTCTGTTTTGGCACTTGCTTTTTTCTTCATGGTCGCATTTGTTGTGCTTTACAAAATAAAAAGAACTACACACGTCTATTAATTACTTTACTTCAAATCTTAGCTTGGCACAAGAATTGTCTTTATGGCTGTGTTCAGTGGTGAGTTTTTCACATTTAAGAAGATAACCTTGATTGAACACAAAAGATAAAAACCTAATATATTCTGTTTTGCATGACAGAATGACTTATAAATCATATGAATAACCCAAAATATAAATTACTTGACAGTTTGTCACTTCAAGATTTTGATGAAAATTCAGAATTGATTCCATTGATGACTACCGAAGACGAAGAAGTGATCAAGAATGAAATACTCCCAGATTCTATACCTGTCCTTTCATTAAGAAACACAGTGCTTTTTCCTGGAGTAGTAATCCCCATCACTGCTGGTCGCGACAAATCCATTAAATTGATTAATGATGCCAACAAAGGTTCCAAAGTCATTGGTGTTGTAGCACAAAAAGATGAAAGCGTAGAAGATCCAAAATTCGATGATATTCACAGTATAGGAACAGTAGCACGTATTTTGAAAGTTTTGAAAATGCCAGACGGTAACACCACGGTAATTATTCAAGGCAAAAGACGTTTTGAAATTACAGAATTGGTTTCAGAAGAGCCGTACATGACAGCCAAAATAAAGAGTGTTGATGAACTAATTCCTCAAAAAAATGATGGAGAGTTTAATGCTGCCATAGAGTCAATCAAAGATTTATCTTTAGAGATCATCAAGCAAAGCCCCAACATTCCAAGTGAAGCATCGTTTGCTATAAAAAATATTGAAAGCAATTCGTTTTTGATCAACTTTGTATCCTCCAATATGAATATTTCTGTAGTAGAAAAGCAGGAACTATTGGAGATTAATAATCTGCATCAACGTGCCCTAAAAACACTCAAGCATATGAATGTTGAATATCAACGTTTGGAGCTTAAGAATGATATTCAGTCCAAAGTTCAGCACGATATGAATCAGCAGCAGCGCGAGTATTTTCTTCAACAACAAATCAAAACCATCCAAGAAGAATTGGGCGGTGTTAGCTACGAAGAAGAAATTGAGGACATGAAAAAGCGCGCCAAAATGAAACAATGGGACAAAAAAATAAAAGCGCATTTTGAAAAAGAAATTGGAAAACTTCAACGCATGAATCCACAAGTTGCCGAGTATTCTATTCAGCGCAATTATTTGGACTTATTTCTTGATTTGCCTTGGGATCATTTCAGTCAAGATAATTTTGATTTAAAACGTGCTCAACGCATTTTGGATCGTGATCATTTTGGACTCGATGAAGTTAAGCGTCGAATTATAGAATATTTGGCTGTTTTGAAACTTCGAAACGATATGAAATCTCCGATTTTATGTTTGTACGGCCCTCCAGGAGTTGGTAAAACTTCTTTGGGCAAATCCATTGCAGAAGCTTTAGGTAGAGAATATGTACGCATATCTCTTGGTGGCTTGCGCGATGAAGCAGAAATTCGAGGGCACCGCAAAACATACATCGGCGCTATGCCAGGGCGAATTTTACAAAGCTTAAAAAAAGCAGGAACATCAAATCCAGTATTTGTTTTGGATGAAATAGATAAATTGTCTAATTCTCACCAAGGTGACCCCTCATCTGCGATGCTCGAAGTGTTAGATCCTGAACAAAACGCTGAGTTTTATGACAACTTTTTGGAAATGGGCTACGACCTTTCAAAAGTCATGTTTGTGGCAACCTCAAACAGTTTAAATACAATCCAACCCGCACTTTTAGATCGTATGGAAATTATCAATGTTACTGGATATACCATTGAAGAAAAGGTACAAATTGGTAAAAAATATCTTTTGCCCAAACAACTTAAAGAACATGGTCTTTCTACAAAAGACCTAAAAATCGCACAACCTCAATTAGAAAAAATAATTGAATGCTACACAAGAGAATCAGGTGTTCGAGGCCTCGAAAAACAAATCGCAAAAGTTGTACGTTATGCAGCCAAAAATATTGCGATGGAGGAGGACTATAACAAAAAAGTGTCCAATGAAAATCTTATCGAAATTCTTGGTACACCAAAACTTGAGCGTGACCGCTACGAAAACAACAATGTGGCCGGTGTGGTTACAGGTTTGGCTTGGACACGAGTAGGCGGTGATATTTTGTTTATAGAATCTATACTTTCTAAAGGTAAAGGTACTCTTAATGTTACTGGAAATCTTGGAAAAGTGATGAAAGAATCGGCTACGATAGCCATGGAATACATCAAAGCCAATGCCGATGATTTTGGCATTAAAAGTCATGTCTTTAGCGACTATAATGTGCACATCCACGTTCCAGAAGGCGCAACGCCTAAGGATGGTCCTAGTGCTGGGATTACGATGCTGACGTCTTTGGTGTCTTTGTTTACACAGCGAAAAGTAAAAAAGAATATCGCCATGACGGGTGAAATCACGTTACGTGGAAAAGTACTTCCAGTAGGGGGGATTAAAGAAAAAATATTAGCTGCAAAACGAGCAAAAATCAAAGAAATCGTACTCTCAAAAGCCAACAAACGTGATATAGATGAAATAAAGGCAGAGTACCTCAAAGGGTTAACTTTTCATTATGTTTCCGAGATGCGTGAAGTTATTGAAGTCGCCATTACCAAAACAAAAGTAGCACATGCCAAAACGCTCTAGACCGCTCTAGGATTAGTCTGTTATTAATCAGCAATCCACTAAAATAAAGCGCTTAAAAACTCGTTTTAGCATAGAAATAGTTATTTTTGACCGCCAATGAGGATATTAATTACCCTTTTTTTTGTGATTAGTGCAGTAACATCAGTAGGTGCACAACTGGGGGGTAACGCGACCTATCAATTCCTCAACCTTATGTCGTCGCCAAGACAAGCAGCACTCGGGGGGAAAACCATCACTAATGTTGATTATGATGTTACGCAGGGCTTGTACAATCCTGCAGCCATCAATGTAGAAATGGACAATCAATTGGCACTAAATTATGCCAATCACCTTGGAGATATCCGCTATGGTACCGCTGCTTATGCCTATACTGTAGATCGAAGAACGCAAACTTTTCATGCGGGAGTAACATACATAAACTATGGCTCTTTTGATGGCTATGACGAAAATGGAAACAGTACAGGCACCTTCACTGGAAACGAAGCTGCACTTTCATTTGGTTATGCGTTTCAAATCGGTTTTTCAGATTTTTATGCCGGCGCCAATATTAAACTCATTTCGTCAAAATTGGAACAATACAGTTCATTTGGTGGTGCTTTAGATTTTGGATTAATTTACATCAATGAATATCTTGATTTTAATGCGGCTTTGGTAGTGCGAAATATCGGTACTCAATTTACAACCTATGCAGATCTTCGGGAACCATTACCTTTTGAGATTGATTTGGGATTGAGCCAAACCCTACAATTTGTACCGATTCGTTGGCATTTGACATTTGAAAACCTTCAGCAATGGCCTATTGCGACCGCCAATCCTGCACGTGCTTCAACAGATTTAAACGGTAACCAAACACAAGAAAAAGTTGGTTTTTTGAGTAATTTATCGCACCATACATTAATAGGGCTTGAGTTGTTTCCAGACAAGGGATTTAATATCCGATTGGGGTACAGTTTTAGACGTGCAGAAGAGCTAAGAATTATAGATCAGCGTAACTTTTCGGGCTTATCTTTTGGAATTGGAATGAAGTTTAATAAATTACGTTTTAGTTACACTCATGCACGTTACTCATTAGCAGCAAACACCAGTTTTTTGGGCATGCAAATAGATTTACAATAGTGAAAAAAATTATTATTGCCATCGATGGCCATTCGTCAACAGGGAAAAGTACTCTTGCCAAACAACTTGCCGAAGCGCTGGATTACATTTATGTTGACTCTGGGGCTATGTATCGTGCAGTTACTTTGTATGCTCTTGAGCAAGGATTTATTAGCGATAAAAAATTTGATACCGATGCTTTGATTTCAAACATTGAAAACGTCAATATTGAATTCAAAAAGGAAGGAAACAATCCAACCGTTCTTTTCTTGAATAACAAAGAAGTGTCCTCAAAAATTAGAGGGATGGAAGTTTCAAATTTAGTCAGTAAAGTGGCGGCACTTCCTCTGGTTCGACAATGCCTTGTAAAAGAGCAGCGTAAGATGGGGCAACACAAAGGCATTGTAATGGACGGTAGAGATATTGGTACTGTTGTTTTTCCAGATGCAGCGCTTAAAATCTTTATGACGGCCTCTGCTCAAACACGTACTCAACGCCGATTTGATGAGCTTATTGAAAAAGGGGAGCAGGTTGATTTCGATGAAGTCTATGAAAACATCACTTCACGCGACCATAAAGACTCCACCAGAGCCGATTCCCCACTCACACAAGCCAAAGATGCACGTGTACTAGACAACTCGCAACTCACTCAAAATGAGCAGTTTGATCTTGTTATGGAGTGGGTAAATACTATATTAGAACAATAAAAACCTTAGTTTTTATTAATATTATTTTAAAGCTTCGGAATCACCAATTCTTGGTTAGGATGAATCAAATCCGGATTTTTAAGAATATCCGAATTGGCTTGAAAAATCTGTTTATACTTCATAGGATCGCCATAGTAGTGTTTGGCAATTTTCCCTAAAGTTTCGCCACTTTTTACCGTATGACGATGGTACACACTTTCATCGGAAACTTTAATATCTGCTTTAATGTCGGACGGATTTTGTCCTCTAACAGCTTTAATTTCATCCCAAATAATATTTTTTTCGTACTGTGTTTTGGCCGTTCCTTTAATTTTTAGAACACCATTTTCTTCTGAAACATCGCCATTTTGGATGTTCAATTTGGTACCTAAGTCCAACACCGATTGGTATTTTTGTTTGATCATAAGAGTAGATTTATAGGGTTAATATTTAATAAATTTAAGATATTTTTTTCTTTTCGAACAATTTTAATATTCTTTTTCGACACATTAAAAGCTAACATTCTCAAAATCAAAAAGATAAATATTTGTCCAAATTATAGATTAGTCGTATTATTGCACTCTTCTTAGCAAAAAAGGTTGGAGAGAAGAACAAAAAATCATTAACACTTCTGTGTGTATTTGCATTAAATTCAACCAAAACCACACACAGAATACAAACTATAATCGGCTATGGCTGAAGAACAAACTACAAACACGGAGGAAACTACACAAGATACTCCAGTTGTTGAAACCACAACAAACGAAGCTCAATCTAATCCAGAGCAATTTTTAAAAGATTTTAACTGGCACAACTACGAAGAAGGAATTGATCCTGTTGCAGACGAAAAACTCGATGAATTCGAAAAACTCGTCTCTGAAAACTTTGTAGAGACTTTAGATGATCAGGTTGTAGAAGGAACTGTTATTCACATGACAGAACGCGACGCAATTATAGACATCAATGCAAAGTCCGAAGGCGTTATTTCACTCAATGAGTTCAGATATAATCCAAATCTTGCTGTTGGTGACAAAGTAGAAGTTTTGATAGACGTTCGTGAAGATGCTACAGGACAACTTGTATTGTCGCACAGAAAAGCACGAGTCATCAAAGCATGGGATCGTGTAATTGCTGCAAACGAAACTGGCGAAATTGTCAATGGATTTGTAAAGTGTCGTACAAAAGGTGGTATGATTGTCGATGTATTCGGTATCGAAGCATTCCTTCCTGGATCTCAAATTGATGTTAAACCAATTAGAGACTACGATCAGTATGTGAACAAAACAATGGAATTCAAAGTGGTAAAAATCAACCACGAATTCAAAAATGTTGTGGTATCACATAAGGCACTTATTGAAGCTGATATTGAAATCCAAAAGAAAGAAATCATCAGTCAACTCGAAAAAGGTCAAGTTCTCGAGGGTATTGTCAAAAACATTACTTCTTACGGCGTATTTATGGATCTTGGAGGCGTAGATGGTCTTGTTCATATTACAGACCTATCATGGTCTAGAATCAACCACCCAAGCGAAATTGTTGAACTTGATGAGAAACTCAACGTAGTTATCCTTGATTTTGATGAAAACAAATCAAGAATACAATTGGGGCTTAAGCAATTGAGCAAACATCCATGGGATGCACTTGGTGAAGACGTTAAAGTCGGCGATGAAGTAGAAGGTAAAGTTGTAGTTATTGCAGATTATGGAGCATTTATAGAAGTCGCAGAAGGCGTAGAAGGTTTGATCCACGTATCAGAAATGTCATGGTCTACACACTTGCGCTCTGCACAAGATTTTGTGAGTGTTGGTGATGTTGTGAAAGCACAAATTTTGACTCTCGACAGAGAAGATCGTAAAATGTCTTTAGGTATCAAGCAACTCACGCAAGATCCTTGGACAGACATTACATCAAAATTCCCAGTAGGATTCAAACACACAGGAATTGTAAGAAACTTTACAAACTTTGGTGTATTTGTTGAAATGGAAGAAGGAATTGATGGTCTTATTTATATTTCAGATTTATCTTGGACTAAGAAAATCAAGCACCCAAGCGAATTTTGCGCTGTAGGTGATGAACTTGAAGTTGTTGTTCTCGAACTGGATGTAGAAGGAAGAAAATTAAGTCTAGGACACAAGCAGACTAAGGAAAACCCTTGGGATAAATATGAATCTGAATTTGGCTTAAACACAAAGCACACAGCTTCAATATTAGAAATTGTGGATAAAGGTGCAACGGTACAATTCAACGACGATATAGTCGCATTTATACCTTCCCGTCATCTGGAAAAAGAAGACGGTTCTAAGCTCAAAAAAGGCGAAGAAGCAGAATTTGTAATCATTGAGTTCAGTAAAGAATTCAAAAGAGTTGTTGCATCGCACACAGCGATTTTCAAAGCAGAAGAAGTGAAAAACGTTAAAGCTGCAGCCAAAAAAGCAGCCAAAGCTGCTTCTGAAGCCAAAACTACTCTTGGTGATGCGAATGAAGCACTTCAAGCGTTGAAAGACAAAATGGATGGCAAATAAGCTCATCTAAATATCTATAAAAAAGCCCTTCTATTTGAAGGGTTTTTTTCATTTATAAAAGAATTAACTTTTTTTTGTAACTAAAAAAAAATGTTATAGTTAATTTTATATATCAGTAAACAAAAAATAAAAATATAATTATGGGTTATCAGGATATTCCCGAACAATTTAAAATCAATTCATTAATTCATCAAAAAACTTATCTCGTTGGCGGAGAATTGAAATCATGGAAGGGAGCTACATCCGATGTGTACTCGACTATATCCTCTACAGAAAGTTACGCACCAACACTTTTGGGTTCTATTCCCTTATTAGAAAAAGAACAAGCTCTAGAAGCGCTTGATGCTGCATCTGAGGCCTACAACAAAGGACAAGGGTTGTGGCCAACAATGAAAGTCGCCGACCGAATAGCATGTATGGAAAAATTTGCTAAGCAAATGAAAACCAAACGTGCTGAAGTTGTCAAATACTTGATGTGGGAAATTGGTAAAAACCTTCAAGATTCAGAAAAAGAATTCGATAGAACAGTCGATTACATCCTAGATACTATAGACGATTATAAGCAGCTCGATCGTAATGCGGCTAAATTTCATAAACATTCAGGTGTTTATGCTCATATAAGAAGGGGGCCTTTAGGTGTTGTGTTATGTTTAGGGCCATACAATTATCCATTAAACGAAACTTTTGCGCTTCTGATCCCCGCATTGATTATGGGAAATACTACCATTTTCAAACCTGCTAAACTAGGTGTGCTTTTGTTGACACCCTTGATGGAGGCCTTTCAAAACAGCTTCCCAAAGGGAGTGGTTAACATTCTTTTTGGTCGCGGTAGAACATTAGCTTCACCACTCATGGAAACGGGAAAAATTGATGTTTTAGCACTTATTGGACACAGTAATTCGGCCAATGCACTTCAAAATGCACACCCAAAGAAAAACAGATTAAGAATTGTCCTTGGTCTCGAAGCCAAAAACCCAGCAATTGTCCTTCCAGATGCCGATTTAGATTTGGCTGTCAAAGAATGTATTGCAGGTACTTTATCGTTCAATGGACAACGTTGTACTGCTTTGAAAATTTTATACATCCACGAAACTATTTTTGATGCATTTAAAGATAAATTCTGTGCTGAAGTAGATGCGCTCAAGTTTGGAAATCCGTGGGAAGATGGAGCTATGCTCACACCACTTCCAGAACCCAACAAACCCGACTATATTGAAGGACTGATACAAGATGCAAAAGCAAAAGGGGCAACAATCTTAAATGAAAAGGGAGGGATACGTACCGAAAATTACATATACCCATCGGTGCTCTATCCCGTAGACAAAACAATGGATGTGTATCATGAAGAGCAATTTGGGCCAGTGATTCCAATCATGACCTTCAAAGACATTCAACAACCTTTGGATGATATGGCAGAATCTAATTATGGTCAGCAGGTCAGTGTATTTGGAAAAGACACAAAAACTCTTGCACCACTCATAGATACGCTAGTGAATTTGGTTTGTCGTGTAAATTTAAACAGTTCTTGTCAGCGTGGGCCAGATGTTTTTCCTTTTACGGGAAGAAAAGACTCTGCATTTAGTACATTAAGTGTTCGTGATGCCTTGCGTTCATTTTCCATTCGTACGTTTGTAGCGGCTAAAGATAATCCGTACAATAGTGAAATTTTAAAAGAAATGCT
>ERZ1048068.2626-NODE-2626-length-12498-cov-8.148999_pt1 | contig 12498 bp, 10 predicted proteins | sample MGYA00383098_ERZ1048068 | MGnify/ENA primary metagenome ERZ1048068 (study PRJEB29581, sample SAMEA5548368) | metagenome | biome: marine; feature: coastal; material: water | depth 1 m | study: Short-term variability in the microbial, nano- and picoplankton... | reverse complement strand
TAATAGGGGTGTTTTTCAACAAAAAGTCGAACCGTATGTGATCCTATAAATCCCGCTCCGCCTGTTATGAGTATGTTCATTGCTAAACTTTATAATCGGTCAGTTACCAATTGTTTGGGTAAAAAACCTTTCACATCAAAAATAACACTTTTTGAGTCGTTGCGAATGGAAGAAATATCAAGGGTTTTAAATTCGTCGTGACCCACTGCCAAAACAATCGCCTCGTAAGTGTGCTGAATGCTTTGTATTAAAGAAATCCCAAATGTTTTTTGAACCTCACCGGGTTGGGCTTGTGGGTCATATACATCGACTTGAACGCCTTCTTTTTGAAGTTCCTTAACTACGTCAATCACTCGAGAATTTCGAATATCCGGACAATTTTCCTTGAACGTAATTCCCAACACAAGCGCTTTGCTTTGTTTGATGGATTGCTCGTTTTTTTTCAAAAGAGAAAGTATCCGTTGGGCAATGTGCGTTCCCATGGTATCGTTCACTTTTCGTCCTGAAAGTATTACATCAGGAGCATATCCCAATTGCTCGGATTTGTAAGTCAAATAGTACGGATCCACACCGATGCAGTGACCTCCAACAAGTCCGGGGCGAAAGGGTAAAAAATTCCATTTCGTTTCGGCTGCTTCTAACACCTCCAAAGTATCAATGTTCATTTTTTCAAAAATCAATGCCAATTCATTGATTAGAGAAATGTTTAAATCGCGTTGGGTGTTTTCAATAATTTTGGATGCCTCCGCTATTTTTATACTGGATGCCTTGTGAGTAGGAACCGATAAAATAGATTGGTAGAGCGCATCAACTTCGTCCGCAATTTTTGGTGTACTCCCCGAAGTTACTTTTCGAATGTTGGTTACATTTCGATTTTTATCCCCAGGATTTACGCGTTCGGGTGAGTACCCACAATAAAAATCTTTGTTGAATTGAAGACCACTTGCTTTTTCCAAAACAGGTACACAATCTTCTTCGGTACATCCTGGATACACCGTTGATTCGTATATCACCAGATTGTTTTTTTGAAGGTACCTTCCAACCGTTTTGGAAGCGGTCAGCAAAGGAGCTAAATCAGGTTTTTTATCTTTGTCAATAGGAGTTTGAACGGTAATAATATAGATGTCAGCGTTTTGCAGGGATGTTTCTTTTGCTGTAAAATCAATGCCTGTTAGGCTTTCGAGCGCTTTGGTTGAGAGTTCTTGGGTGGCGTCTATTCCTGATTGAAGCTCCTCGATTCTCTGTTGAGAAGTATCAAACCCTATGACTTTATGGCCGGCTTTGCTAAATGCGGCTGCTAATGGCAATCCTACATAGCCCAATCCCACAACAGCCAATATGGGGTTTTTCCGAGCCAACTAGTCGTTTGTACGTTTGAGTAAAAATGCGTCTAAGGCTTTAAAAATAAGCCACAAAGCAAATAGCACAATGCCTCCTAAGGCGCCCATAACGATGAGGTTGTTGCTAATCCCTGATCTTTCATAACCCACTTCAGGAAAATCTGAGATTACCTTTAAAATTTCTTGGCTCTCCAATCGTTCTTCGTTATTTGACTCCAATTGACTTTGAAGAATGAGTTTTCGGTCGAGCAACAGCAATTCTTTGTTGTTTTGCCCTTGTTGTTCCATAACAATGGAAGTCGATGCATTTTGCTTTTTGGCCTCTTCCAATAAGACTTTTTCATAAACACCTCGCAACGAATCGGTTTCTTGTAAAGAGACCAGCGTTAAAGAATCATTGAGTGCAATGTTTTTGAGCGTTACCTGTTGCTTGTCTTTGAAGTAGTCGTTTTCTGAAATAGAAGCCAAAATAGGTTTTCGAAGGGCTGGGTATATCAGTCGGTCTTTCGAAGAAACTGTAATTTGGTGTTGTTTGTAGTCAATCGGATCCAAGGTGCTTAAATACTTCTCATAATTAATTTCCTCTCTAGAAATTGAATCCAAACTGAGTATCAAGCTATTGTACTGTTGGAGTTTTGTCGATTCAGAAATTACAGGGGCTACTTCAAACTCCATTAATGATGCGGCTTGTTGCGCACTAATTTTCAACACTTTGGATAGTTGTAATGAATCCTGTTGCGCTACCAAGGTGTTGTAGTAGGCAATGTTGTTATAAAGTTGGCGAGAACTCTCAAAATTAGGAGCGACCACCAGGGTTCCTTCATAAACTATCGGTGAATAAATATGCTTTACCAACCCAATGGATCCTCCAACAATACCCGCTATTAAAAATCCTATGATATTTCTTCGAACAGCTACCAAAAGGTTGATTAAAAACGTAAAAAGAGTCGTAAATATGGATCCTACAAAACTAAAAAGCCGATTAAAAGCGTTGCCAATAAGTGTAAATAGTTGTCCTAAATCAACCTCTTCGTTTTGAGAGGGTGGTGTGGGGTTGGTTGAATTGCTCATATTATTTTGAGTTAATAATTTTTTGAATCATTTTATGTGTAATCAAGTAAGTGGGCTTTACTCCCGTAGCACCAAGCCCTCCTGAGGCAAGTGTACTTCCTGTTTTTAAGGGGTTGTCCGAAGCATAATAGGCATACCGAACCACAACATCGTTTGAAATACTTTTACGAATTTTTGAGGCCGACTGTATGGCTTTTTGATAATGAGCTCCTTCCATTTCTATACCAATTGCATTCCAGGTGGAATCGCGAAAATACAACAAAATATCTTTGTTTTGAAGAGATGTTCCCAAAACAGTAACCATGGATCCTTCAAAAACGGAAAGCCCAAATCCCTCCATATCTTCTTTGGTTAAATCGTTATGAAATGGGTAATTGTCAGACGTTCCTTCAAAAATATGGGCAGAAGGAATCATAATATCTCCCTTTTCTCCTTCCAATACACCTGCTTTCCCCATAATAGAAACTGATTTCATAGACAAATATGCCGTTTCCCCTTTCGTAGTTTGGTAGGGTTTTAAAAGCTCGTCAACTGTTTCATAGGCCTGTTCTCCAAATGCATAATCCATAACAATAATGATGGGAAGTTCTCCTTTTGGAGGTTCAAACGGAAGTTGCGTCCAATTTATTTTACTTACATCAAACAATTGTACCTTTATGTTGGCTCCAGAGGTGTCCTCAATAAAAACCATTCCTTGTTTCTGGGCATGTTTGAAAATAGCCTCTTGCTGTTTTTTAGCTTCGGGTTTGCTCAACATCTCAAAACCTGAATAGGGATCCGTATTGGTAAAAAGTTTAGGGGCAATATGAGGCGCATACAAGGTGTTTAATACACTGTGCATGTTGGCGCTAATCAAATGGAGGGGCTTGTTCAACCATCCTTGTTTTTCAAGGGTTTGTTTTACTTTATTAGCCCAAATTTCACCGTAGATGTGGTGTCCTATGCGTTCGCGAAGCAGCGGACTGAACGTAATGGTTCTTTTTTCCTGATCAATACGCTCGTTTATGGCTAGCTTGCCCATAAAATAAACAATGCGCAGGAATCGTTTGGGGTTTTTGGGTGTCGAAAAACGATCATACGCCTCCTTAATTTCAGAAAATGATCTTCCTAAAATATTGGCTGTATGGGTAATGGCTACTTCTTGCTTGGCTACCGTCAGTTTTTGGGAAGCAAGCACTGCTTCCTCAAGTTTTTCGAAGTCACGTGTTGTTCTTCCTGTTTTGCCAATCAATACACGATCGCATATCTTATCTGCCTCTATATACAAAAAGGTAACATGCGTTAAAATATCATAAATTTCAGATCTGCCTCGTGTTATTTCAATATTCATTTGCTCGGCATCTATGCGGTAGCAATTGCGTCGCCTTTTGGATGGAATAATAGGCGTAAAATGTGCATCTCCATATCCTTCCTCGGAGGTGAGATTGACAAAACGACATTCTGAAATCCCCTCTGGCAAACGATCAATCACATATTCCAAACCGTTAATCTCTGATTTAGGTTCTGAAATTGCACCGTAAATTTCGGGTTCTAAAGACAACAGGCCTTGACGTAAGGATTCTCCCGAAATTCCCATCGGCTTATAAAACCCGCGATTGAATAAATGCCGCATAGTGATATACATCCGTCCAATAGCGGTCGATGATTCCTGGGCTTTGGTTCTTGACGAAGCTGTTTTCATCTGGTATTTGTTTCGTGTTTGTTTCGTGTTTGTTTCGGTCAAGCAAAAATTATGTAGCCTTTCCGCTCATGTAAAATCAAGAGTGTTTCCTGATCTTATATCAAACTTTTTTATAAATATACTGCTTTTAACGAATTATGAACGGTTTGAGGGCTTCTGCAATTTTTCGGTTGTCTGATAAGCGCGGTGTTTTGTTTTGTCCTCCCAACTTGCCAATGCTTTTCATATAGTCCTGAAATCCTTTTCTCTTAACTCTTGTAATTCGAAGAGGAGACAACACTTTTCCTTGAACCAAATCTTTGTAATAGGTGTTTTGGTTTTGCAACGCTTGATCCAGAGAATGAATGAATTGCTCCATGTCTTGCGGCTCTTCATCAAACTCAACAAACCATTCGTGATAAGGAGGCCCTTCTTTAGGGTTGACTTGAGGGGCAACCGTAAACTCATTGACACGAATGTGGGTGTTTTGAGTGGCTATTCGAAGGGACTCTTCAACTTCCTTTCCTATAACATGCTCCCCAAAAGCAGAAATAAAATGCTTGATCCTTCCCGTTACTATTACCCGATACGGTTTGGTAGAAACAAATGAGACGGTGTCTCCAATGTTGTATCCCCATAAGCCCGCCGTGGTAGAAATGATCATGACATAGTTTACGCCTTTTTCAACTTGGTCCAAAAGAATTCGTTTTGGATTTTTATCAAAAAAAGTGTCGGAACGGATAAATTCATAAAAAATTCCTGAGTCGAGCTGTAAAAGCATTCCTTTTTCGGTTTGGGAATCCTGAAATGCAAAGAAGCCCTCAGAAGCTGGATATAATTCGATACTGGGAACGCTCCGCCCAATTAATTTTTCGAAAGTAGCTTTATAGGGCTCGTAGTTTACGCCTCCATAAATAAAGAGTGAAAAATTTGGGAAGAGTTCGCTAATTTTTTTATCTGTTTTTTGTTTTAGTTTCTCAAAATACATTTGAACCCACGGAGGAATCCCGCTAATTACTTGCATGTTTTGCTGAAACGTTTCTTCTACAATAGCATCTACTTTTTGCTCCCAATCTTCTATCAGGTTGGTATTCCAACTGGGCATTCTGTTTGTTTGAAGATAGCCTGGAACAAAATGGGCAACAATTCCCGACAATCTTCCAATTTTAATTCCATTTTTTTCCTCCAATACGGGGCTTCCTTGAAGAAAAATCATTTTTCCATTGACAAAATCAGCGTTTCCAGTTTCTGCAATAAAGCACAAAATTGCGTTTTTTGCAGCAGCAATGTGAGTGGGCATAGATTCTGCTGTAATGGGAATAAATTTTGCGCCCGATGTAGTCCCGGAAGTTTTTGCAAAATACAAAGGTTTTCCTGGCCACAAGATGTTTTTCTCTCCTTCAACGACCCTATCTACATAAGAGCGCAAGCCTTCGTAATCTCGAACGGGAACTTGTTTTACAAACTCATCGTGGGTCGTTATTTTATCAAAATAATGATCCTTACCAAAAACTGTTTGAGCTCCTTTTGTAAGCAAATTTTTAAATACTTTTTGCTGTGTGTGGTGAGGACGTTGGGACCAGCGGTTTATCTTCTTTTTAATGATAAACGCATAGGCCTTGGCGAGTGATGACTTAACGGACATATTTATTATTCAAAATCAATAAATTCAACGGGGTTTACTGGATAACCATTGCTCCAAAGTTCAAAATGTAAATGGGGACCTGTTGAAAATTCACCTGTGTTTCCTGCAGTGGCAATTACTTCTCCCGATTTGACCAAATCTCCTTGCAAAACGGTAATTGTTGCGTTGTGTTTATACACTGAAAGTAAGGTGTTTTGATGTTCTAGAATAACCACATATCCCGTCTCTAATGTCCACTCGGCAAATATTACGGTGCCGTCTGAAACTGCTTTTATAGGTGCGTTTTGAGCCACGGCGATATCTACAGCATAATGCTTCTGTGAAACATCATAAGGTTGTGAAATTACTCCGGTAACTGGAGGAAACAAGACAAAGCTTACCACTGAACTGGCTGATTCTAATATATTAAATTTATCTTCTTGAGCGACCGCAGCTCTTAACAACGAGTCTTGAAGATTTGGTGCCAATTCAAGACCTGTAATTGCATCGCGATTGATCTCGGTAAAAGTGTCTTTTTCTAAGTTTTTTACCTCCAAATCTCCTGTCAATACTTTGGTTATGGAAGACAAAAACTGTTGTTGTTCAAAAAGTGCGTGCTCCAAAGAATCCATCTTGGTAATATTGCGAGCTGATTGCCTTTTAATTTCAATAGAATCGTAGCCCGGCAAGTACTCCTTAATCGGTGTAAAAGCGATTGTAACAACCGTACTTCCTATTAAGATGGCTCCAAAAAGCGACATCAAAATAAAGATGTTCAGTCGGCTTAACTTATACGAAAGACGTTCCTCAAAAGTGTCTTCGTTTAGAACAACAAATCGATATTTGTTAAGAAGCTTTTGTCGAAGTTTTGGTTTGTTGCTTTTTTTTGCCATTTCCTAACAAAGATACTGATTCAAGTACGATCTGAAAACAGTCATTTAAAATTATTTTTTAAAAGAAATGAATCTGTTTTCATTTTTCTTGCTACTTTTGTTATCTAACACTTGGAAGATGATTTCTAACTTTATTTTTTTGGCGATTGGTCCTGGACAAATTGTTGTTATCGCTGTAATTATTTTATTACTTTTTGGTGGTCGCAAAATTCCTGAGCTTATGCGAGGGCTTGGAAGCGGAATCAAAGAGTTTAAAGAAGCAACCAAAGAAGACGAGACTCCTAAAAAAGATAGTGAAAAATAATTCTCACTATTCTTTTTGAGTTATTTGAAGTGACTGCAAAATAGCATCTACTTCAAAAATATAATCTCTCTTAGCCGCTGACGGTGCAAACACAAATCCTTCCAAAACTAGTTGTCGATCGTTGATCGTATCTTTAATTATGTAATTAAGGAAGGGGCCCGCCATAAAATCGGACTTCACTTCCCACGTACCTCTAGTTTCTATCGCCGAAAATCCTCCAACTACAGATCTGTAAATATACGGCTCATAGGCTTCTTCTGTTATGACATACGAGCCTTTAGATCGACCTGGCACAAAAGACTTTCCAATTGAATCCCGCACAGAAATAATCTGTGGAAGCGATTCCTCGTTGAAATCAACCTTAGAGGTAGGAAGTTCATAAGCTAAAATATTCAAACTTCCTTTTTGTATTTCTTTCTGATACCAAACAATCCCTTGAGCTTCCTTAAATGTTGTATATACCGACGGCATTTTTAGATCAATGGAAAGGTTGTGATGGGTTCCTAAATGCTGTTTTAATGATTTTGAAATTCTACGCTGCTTTTCCTTAATTTCAACCTGCTTAAACTCGTTTATAAGCTGCAAGGCGTTACCCGCTATGTTTTGAATTAATGCTTCTTCGGTGCTTGATGTTATTACGCCCATTCGCTGCGGTGAGGCATATCGATTGGTGTCTATTCGAAACGTTTGCTCAGAATACAAACCTACCCATAATACTAAGCGACTGCTTTGTGCAAATCCAGAAAAAACTTCTGGGGGCATTTGCTTTAAATCAAACAAGGGTTCTTGTTGAGGAAGCCCTTCAGCAGGCATTGCAAAAATAGCACGTAATGTTTCTCCTACCGAAGATTCCCACAAATTGTCGGATATTACAACCGTAATTGTGTTGATGTTTCCATTGGATTGAGGAAGGTAAGGTTTGGATTTTTTGTTGCAACTTGCAAAAAGAATCAAACAAGCAATAAAACAAACTGTCTTTTTCATAAGGCTCTCATCTTATTGAAAAACATCAACAATTAAGCCAAAATAGCCTGGATACCTGGAAGAGTTTTTCCTTCTAGACTTTCTAACATTGCGCCGCCACCTGTTGAAACGTAACTTACTTTGGGTTCGAACCCGAATTGCTTCACTGCAGCAACCGAATCTCCACCTCCTACGAGCGAAAAAGCACCTTGTGCAGTACTGTCAGCAACCGCATTTCCAAGAGCAATAGTTCCTTTCGCAAAATTTGGAAATTCAAATACACCCAATGGTCCATTCCATAGAATAGTTTTGCACTTCGTCACAACTTCTCTAAAGTTTTCTAAGGATTGCGGTCCTGCGTCAAGCCCTTCCCATTCGTCTGGGATGTTGGACACTTCAAACACTTGTTGTTGGGCATCGTTGCTAAAGTCATCTGCAGCAACCACATCCACTGGAAGATGAATGGATACTCCTTTTTGTTTGGCTTTCTCTATAATTGATAAGGCAAGATCTAGTTTATCGTTTTCGCAAATTGATTTTCCTACATTTCCACCTAGTGCTTTTACAAAGGTAAATGTCATTCCACCACCAATAATTAAATGATCTACTTTGTCTAAAATGTTTTCAATAATTGTTATTTTAGAAGAAACCTTAGCGCCTCCTAAAATGGCTAATATTGGCTTTTCTCCCGTTTTTAAAACTTTTTCAATCGACTTGATTTCTTTTGCTAACAAGTGTCCAAAACATTTTTGATCTTCAAAAAACTGCGCTACAATGGTTGTCGATGCGTGTGCTCTGTGAGCTGTTCCAAACGCATCATTTACATATATATCTGCCAAGTTCGATAACTGATTGGCAAAGGATTCGTCTCCAGCAGTTTCTTCTGAGTGAAATCGCAAGTTTTCCAGCATCAATACTTCTCCTGGCTGAAGAGATGCTGCTGCTTGCATGGCTTTTTCTCCAACGGTTTCAGAAACAAATTGAACAGGAACTCCTAAAATTTCGGAGACTGTTTCCACGATGTGTCCAAGCGACAATGATGTATCGACTCCTTTGGGTCTTCCTAAATGAGACATTAGAATACAACTACCTCCGGCTGCCAATATCGTCTCAATAGTTGGTTTCGCTGCTCGTATTCTCGTTGCGTCGGCAACCTCTTTGGCGTCGTTTAAGGGCACATTAAAGTCAACGCGAATCAGTGCTTTTTTGTTTGTAAAGGATAAGGAATCTAATGTCTTCATGATGATTTGTTTTGTAGAGCACAAATGTAATGATTTGATGAAAATTTATTCGTAAAATACGCTGTTTTTAATACAGGTGCCTCTATTTTCTGGAATAAAAACCGTTATCTTTGTGAGATGCTGTTTCAAGACGTTATTGGACATGAAGGTGTAAAAAAAGACTTGCTATACAGTGTGGCACAGCAAAGAGTTGCTCATGCCCAGCTTTTTGTGGGACCCGAAGGCTCTGGAACACTTCCGTTGGCCATTGCCTATGCCCAATATGTGTTGTGTGAAAATCAAGGAAACGAAAATACAGGTGGCAACGCAGCCTGTAATCTAAAAATGGAACAAATATCGCATCCTGATATGCATTTTGTTTTTCCTGTAGCCAACAATAACAAAGTAAAAAGCAAAGCCACTTCGTCTGACTTCATGGATGAGTGGAGGCAATTTCTCAAACAACAACCCTTCGGAAACCTGTTTGACTGGTACCAATTGCTTGGTATTGAAAACAAACAAGGGCAAATTGGAGTAGATGAAGCACAAAGCGTTGTAAAAAAACTTTCTCTAAAATCGTACGAAGGTGGATGGAAAGTGGTTATTGTTTGGTGTGCCGAAAAACTAAATATCGCTGCGTCAAACAAACTTTTAAAACTTCTTGAGGAGCCTCCAGAAAAAACATTGCTCTTGCTTGTCGTAGAAAATGAAGAATTGCTTCTAGAAACACTACGGTCGCGATGTCAAAAAGTGTTGTTGCCCTCGCTTTCAGCCCCTATCATTGAATCGGGGTTGTTGTCACTTGGTTGTGAAGCTAATGAAGCTAAAAAAATTGCTTTTCAAGCTCAAGGAAATTTTAATAAAGCTGTTGACTTGCTCAATAATGACAGTGAAGATTTACATTTTGAAAAGTGGTTTGTCTCTTGGGTTCGAGCAGCATTCAAGGCGCGGGGAAATAAATCTGCTATTTTGGAATTAGTCGCTTGGAGTCAACAAGTGGCAGGATCAGGAAGAGAAACCCAAAAAAAATTCCTGGATTATTGTGTCGTGTTTTTTCGTCAAGCTTTATTGGTAAATTACGATGTTTCGGAATTGGTTTATTTGGAACCTAAAACAAAGTTTGAACTTTGGAAATTTGCACCCTTCATACATGGGAATAATATTTTAGATATTGTTAAAGAACTTGAAGAAGCTAATTATCATATTGAGAGAAATGGAAACGCGAAAATGATCTTTACGGACTTATCTATTAAGTTGACACGACTCCTTCACAGACCTTCCTAATGGCTTTTATTAATACAAAAGTTTTTTCTTATTCTTTTTTTATACACCATAACTATTTCTTATTCTAAATGCATAAAAATAATGCGTTTTAAGAGCTTATTTCTCTTTTTAGGTGCTTTGTGCTGTGTCTTTCTAAAAAACCACTTCTAAGAAAAGTTATGTGCGTTTTTTGAACTCATACTGAAGCGAAGAATACATTCCGGTTCGACGAGCATGCCAATTGGATCGGATACCGTTTATCAAACCGAATAAAAAAGAAGGTTTGCGTTTGTTTATTTTTTCAGAAAGCATTGAAACATAAAATGCGTCCCAGAGCATAGGAGCTTTTTTTACTAACACAAAACCCACTTCAGAAAAAATTCGCTCAACGGCTTTGGGAGAAAAATGCCATAGGTGACGAGGCACGTCATAGGCCGCCCATTTATTTTCATAATACTTTGCATCCCAAGATAAAAAGTTGGGAACCGCAATCACTATTCTTCCGTTGGGAGAAAGCACTCGGTTCATATTCTCAAAAAGGGTGGTTAGATCAGAAACATGCTCCAAAACATGCCAAAGGGTAATGCAGTCCATTGAGTTGTCATTGATGTCTTTAAAAGAGTCAATGTATGAAACCCCTTTTGCTTGGCCTTGTTTTTTTGCAAACGCATTGGGTTCCATTGCGAACGCTTTCCATCCTTTTTGTTGGCAGCCAATCACAAAGTCACCTGTTCCTGAACCTATGTCAAGTAAGGTTCCTTTGTTTGGAAACAAGCGAGCTAATTTTTTGATTTTAGTATTGGTTTGAATCGTTTTGACCGTATGGTAAGTAATGTCTAAAAAGGATTTCCTAGTGTTGGTGTGAGAAACATAATTTGGGCTTTTGTAATACGCTGGAAGTTGTTCTAGACTCGGTTGTGGGTGTGTAATTAACATGTCCTTTTCTAAGTTAACAACCAATTCAAATACTTCCCCTGTAACCAAATGATCGGTACATAAAAATGGTGCTGTCTGTAAATTATTGGTGTCCAATTGGGTTACTTTTTTGGGTTCTTTAATACCTATTGTTCCACGTGGAACGAATCACTTACCGCCCCATATAAACAAGCATCACACTAATGTCGCTTGGAGAAACGCCGCTAATTCGTGACGCTTGTGAGAGCGAAGTTGGCCGAATGTCTTCTAGTTTCATTCGAGCTTCTGTGGACAACGACTTTAGCTTTCGATAGTCAAAGCCGCTAGGTATTCGAATGTTTTCTAATCGATTGAGTTTGTCTGCATTGTTCTTTTCTTTCTCTATATAGCCCGCGTATTTGACCTGGATTTCTGTTTGTTCTAATACCTCTTCATCTAGGTCATGAGCCGATGTATATTCTGCTACAGCAGGAATGTGTTGAATGTCCTGCATGCTAATGTTGGGTCGTGAAAATATCTTATGAACTTTGTTTGACTGCTTCATGGGAGAAGAGTTTTTTTGAGACAAAATTGGATTTGCAATTTCTGGGGAAACGCTAAGCGACTTGAGGTGCTTTACAAAATGATCGGAAGCGTTTTTCTTGTGTTCTATCCGCCGGAGGCGTTGATCAGAGGCTAACCCCAATTCATTAGAAACAGGGGTAAGCCGAAGATCGGCATTGTCTTGACGAAGAAGGGTGCGATATTCAGCTCTTGAAGTAAACATTCGATAAGGCTCTTCGGTTCCTTTAGTGATCAAATCATCAATAAGAACACCGATATAGGCTTCACTTCGTTTCAGCACAAAAGGTGGTTGGTCTTTAATGAATAAATGCGCGTTCATTCCTGCCATAAGCCCTTGGGCGGCCGCTTCTTCATAGCCTGTTGTTCCATTAATTTGTCCCGCAAAAAACAAACCGTTAATAAGTTTCGTTTCCAACGAATGCTTGAGTTGTGTTGGGGGGAAATAGTCGTACTCAATTGCATAACCGGGACGAAAAAACTTCACGTTCTCAAACCCTTTCACAGAGCGTAACGCTTTGAATTGGATATCTTCAGGTAGCGATGTGGAAAATCCATTAACATACACTTCGACGGTGTTCCAGCCTTCGGGCTCGACAAAAATCTGATGTCTGTTTTTTTCGGAAAACCTATTAATTTTATCCTCAATAGATGGACAATAGCGCGGCCCCACACTTTGAATAC
>ERZ1048068.2622-NODE-2622-length-12508-cov-6.049064_pt1 | contig 12508 bp, 8 predicted proteins | sample MGYA00383098_ERZ1048068 | MGnify/ENA primary metagenome ERZ1048068 (study PRJEB29581, sample SAMEA5548368) | metagenome | biome: marine; feature: coastal; material: water | depth 1 m | study: Short-term variability in the microbial, nano- and picoplankton... | reverse complement strand
TGACGTTGGGAGCGAGAATTTCAATCCCCATTCGCTGACACTCGGCCACGAAAACGGAGATCTTGTCCATGTTGTTGATCTCATTCGAGAGAACGCCAGCCATGAACTCGACGGGGTAGTTCGCCTTGAGAAACGCGGTGTGGTAGGAAATGAGACCGTAGGCGGCAGAGTGCGACTTGTTGAAACCGTATCCCGCGAATTTCTCGAGCAAATCGAAGATGTCGTTGGCCTGTTTCTCGGGAATTCCGTTCACGCGGTCGCAGCCCTCAACGAACATTTTCCGCTGCTCGATCATCTCCGAAACCTTCTTCTTACCCATGGCACGGCGAAGAAGGTCCGCCTCACCGAGTGAGTATCCGGCGAGAAGGTTAGCGGCTCGCTGGACCTGCTCCTGGTATATGAGAATTCCGTAGGTTTCCTCGCTGGCCTCCTCAAGCAGCGGGTGGAGGTAGGTAACTTTTTTCTTCCCTTTTTTCCGGTCAATGAAGTCAGGGATGAGGTCCATCGGGCCCGGACGATAGAGCGCGATCAAGGCAATAATGTCCTCAATTCGATTCACCTCGAACTGGCGACAGAGACTCATCATGCCACCGGATTCCAACTGGAATACTGCCGTCGTCTCGCCGCGGTTAAGAAGGTCGAAAGCGGCCTTGTCATCGTAGCCTTCATTATCGAGTTCAAATTCTGGCGTGTGGGCATGGATGAGATCCATCGCATCCTGAATGACGGTCAGAGTCTTGAGACCGAGAAAGTCCATCTTCAGCATCCCGACGTCGGTGAGTGGGCTCATCGCGTACTGGGTCACGACCTCGCCCTCTTTACCTCGCGTCAACGGAATGTGGTTCGACAGCTCGCTGTCACCGATCACGACGCCGGCCGCGTGGATGCCGGTTCCACGGGTGAGGCCCTCGAGGAACATCGAGGTTTTCCAGAGCTCATTCGAAGTGGGATTGACTTCGAGCTCCTGCTTGAGATCGGGATTTTTCTTCTTCGCATCCGCGAGCGTAATATTCAGCTCGTTGGGAATCATCTTCGCGAGGCGATCCCCTTCGGTGAAGTTCAAGCCCATGACGCGGGCCACGTCGCGAACCACACTTTTCGCTCCGAGGGTGCCGAAGGTGATGATGTGAGAAACGGCTTTCTCTCCGTATTTCTGGCGCACGTATTCGATGACTTCGGGACGACGCGTCTGGCAGAAGTCGATATCAATATCAGGAGGAGAGACACGTTCCGGATTGAGAAATCGCTCAAAGATCAGACCAAATCGGATCGGACAGATGTCGGTAATTTCCAGCACATACGCAACAATCGAACCCGCCGCCGAACCACGGCCCGGACCTACGGGAACACCGTTATCTTTCGCCCATTTCACGAAGTCCCAGGTAATCAGGAAGTAGGAGACGAAGCCCATTTCTTCCATGACCCCGATCTCGTAGTCGAGACGCTGACGTAGCTCTGGATCGGTGTCGGCGCGTTCGCCGTAGCGTTGCTTGAGTCCATCGAAGCAGACCTTGCGAAAGTATGCTTCGCGTGGGCTGCCGTCGGGAGAATCAAACTGCGGATACTTCTCCGAACTGGTTGGGTCGAGGTGAATCTCGACGTCGCACATCTGGGCGATGTGATAGGTATTAGCAATCGCCTCGGGCAAGTCCTTGAAGAGCTTGCGCATCTCGTTCGAGGTTTTAAAATAGACCTCGGGCGAGTATTTCATCCGGTTCTCATCCATGAGGAGAGAACCCGTCCCGATGCAGATCATAACATCGTGGGCATCGTGATCGGCGCGATTTAAAAAGTGCACGTCATTCGCTGCGACGAGTCCGAGATCGAACTCCTTTCCGAACTCCACCATCTGCCTCGTGCAGAGCGCCTGCTCGGAAAAACCGTGGTCGTGAACTTCCAGGAAAAATCTCTCCCGCCCGAAGATATCAACGAAGTCCCCGATACTCTTGCGGGCGTTAGTGAGGTCGTCGTTCTGGATGAACTGGTTAACCTCGCCATTGATGCAGCCGCTCAGGCAGATGAGGCCTTCCGAGTATTCGGCGAGCGTCTCCTTATCGATCCGCGGCTTGTAATACATTCCCTCGAGATGAGCGATTGAAGTCAGCTTCATCAAGTTCGCGTATCCCTGATTTGTCGCCGCGAGCAGCGTGATGTGAGAATTGCGCCGCCTTTTCTGCTTTCCGCCCACCGTGACCGGCTCGGCTTTTTTGTCGGTCAGCTTGACTCCGGGAGGGGTCAGGTATGCTTCGCAGCCGATGATCGGTTTCACCGCAAAATCTTCGCCTCCCTGTGTCCTTTTTGCCGCCTGATAGAAATCAATCGCTCCGAAAATGTTGCCGTGATCCGTCATCGCAACCGCCGGCATCTTGCAGCGCTGGGCCTTCTTAATGAGGTCCTTTACCCGAACCGCCCCATCGAGAAGCGAGTATTCGGTGTGCAGATGTAGATGGATAAACGGATCGGCAGGCATGGCAGTGCGGAGGGGAATGGTGCCCGGAATGGGCCACCAAGGGAGGAACGTTTGACCATCTTAGTGAATGCCGGAAAGGAGGCAAGAAGATTGGGAAAAATGGATGCGATTTTGTGCAGATGGAGGGTCAGCGGCGAGGTGATGCCTCTGGAAAAATCCTGCCAATCCTTTTACTCCCTATTCAATCCGTGGAGAATTTAAAGCCACTGAAATTTGGCGCGGATTTGATTGGCTCCGAGGGACTTTCCGGCAATTTCGGAAGCAACCCTCTCTTTTCACGCACTGCGGCTCGGCAGGGACGCCCCGCCCTACCTGTTCTATCGCTCACCAAACCGGACTTCCACCACACCCTCGTAACACGGGGCGATGATCGTCTCGCCATCTCGAATCAACGCGTTTGCCGCTGTCTTGATCTTGTGCTTCTTCAGCGTTTTGCCATTTCCTTTGTCGATCACACAGATGAAATCATCCTCCCCGGTGAATCCGTAGTGAGTCACAATGTGCTTGTCGCAGGCAATGAAGTTCCCGTGCGCGATCCCCGCGTCGCTGCGCCAGAGCTGCTTTTTCTCCGTCAGGGAAAATGCGTGCAGTATTGCGTTGGCTTTTATACCTGTGTTGGCCTCTTCGATGGTGTAGTAAACGATTTCCGTCTCGGGATCGAAGTGGACACGCGAGATGTTGGGCTGGGAATAAGCGGTCAATCGCAGAACTTCGCGACGATTTTGATCAATCACGACCACGACCCGCGTCTTATAATGGTCGAGTCCGTAGTGAGCGTATAGAAAGGGTCCGTCCTCGTAGACATCGGTACAGGGAAAGCGATCTTCGCCGCCAATTTCGATCTCGGGTGGGACAAATCCCGGGAGCTCTCCATGCCAGACATTGCCGGGCTTGAAAGACTGGAACACGGCGCCGCTGCGGTTCTTTTCCCCAGTCAGATCGGCCGAGGCATCGAAACGAGTTTGCTTCAGCGAAAAGCCATTGCTCTTCGCGGGCGGAGCTTTCTCGATTGCTCCCTTCGAAATTTCGATCTCGACGGCGGCGTCGCCTGGAGTCTGGGCAAATATCGAAGAAACAGAGAAAGCGGACAGGGCGAAGAGCGAAAAAAAATTTGGCATGGTTTCAGGCAGAGATTAGTGCAGGATGATATATCAAATCGGCAACGACAGAAAAGCGCAAATCGCTTAGCGGAATCACGACGACCCTATGGACGATCACCGTGGCCCTGCCATGCATGCTTTTTTCCAGCTGTTTGACCTGTTGCCCGCCGGAAAACGAAAAGGCCCCTCCCCTTTCCAATTTTCGTGAAATTTCGATTCCCATTCCCTCGGGCGAACCCTGCCCAACCTGGCACACACCGCAGCCCGGCAAGCCGATTGTTTTGCTCCATGCGCTGAATGGAATCAGTCCGAAAATGCTGGAGTTCGCTCAGGAGATCTCGAACTGGGGCTACCGCGTTTATGTTCCGAGCCTTTACGGCGACTGCATCCAGGGAAAGTCCCCTTTCGGCTGGGATAAAGCTCTCACGGCAGCGAAGTTTCTGCCGGAGGATCCGCGCTGGAACATCTACGGACTCGATGAAGGGCCAGGTCCTATTCTCGATGACGTTCGTCAGGTCGTTCGTACGGTCAGCGCACATGAGGGAGGCCGCAAGGTCGCAGTGATCGGCAATTGCCTGACCGGAAGCTTTCCACTCGCGCTTCTTGATGAGCCATCCGTCGATCTCGCTTTTCTCGCCCAACCGGCCATTCCACTTCTTCGCGATGGGCAGGTGATTTTTCGCATCCCCCAAAGACGCGTCGTTCGGGAATCACTTGGGCTATCCGGAAAACAATGGGAGAAAACCGTTTCTGCCCTGCGGAAAAACCCTGACAAACGCATCATTGGCTTCCACTACCGGAACGATCCGATCGCTCCGATTGTGAAATTTGACACGATCCGCGAGACGCTTCTCGAAGCGGGGGTGGAAGCTCGCTTCACCGCCTATGTCCTCGCTCCCAAGGGAATGCTCCACGCGCAGAAGCGATCGGCCTGGGTAGTGGGAGGAGTTTCCCAACAACAAACAACGATACTCACCCCCCATTCGACAATTATCAATCCAGTCACACTCATCGACAGGGGGTGGTTTCGAGATCGCCTTCGAGAGGAACTGGCTCGTTGATGGAGCAAATATCTGACTACGAGAAATCTCCTGTCGCGTAACCACCGCGGCGAGTTTTCGAAATCGGCTCCGCCGGAAAACAGCATGTATATTAACGGAACAGGAACTTCGACACCTTCCCAGCACTACTCACAGAAAGAGGTCTGGGAAGTGCTCCGGGAACATTCGATTCTCGATTCTCTGCTCCCCCGCTCGGGAAAAATTCTGGAGAAAGTCCTCCTCGGAAACAATGGCATCGAAGGGCGTCATCTTTCCGTCGAACAGCTCGAAGAGGGTCTCATTGGCGATCCGGATGTGTTGCATTCCCGGTTTGCCACGGCGGCGCCGACCTTGGCATCGGATGCAGGAAAGAAAGCTCTCGACGACGCAGGAGTCGCGGCCGGGGAAATTGATGCCCTCGTCGTCAGCACCTGCACCGGCTACCTCTGTCCCGGCCTGAGCAGCTATGTCCTTGAACGTCTCAACCTCGCGCCGGATACCTTTTGTCTCGATCTCGTGGGACAGGGCTGTGGTGCCGCGTTGCCCAATCTGCAGACGGCAGAGTCGCTTGTCCGTTCCGGACGGGTGAAACACGCCCTCTGCATATGCGTGGAAGTCTGCAGTGCCGCCTTCTATCTCGACGACGACCCCGGCGTCCTCATCAGTGCCTGCCTTTTTGGTGACGGCGCCGCCGCCGCAGTCGTTTCCCGGGACAAAACCGCCGAGGCCCGTTCGATTGAATGGGTTAGCTCGACTACCCGCATGATCCCTGAAGATAGGGAATCGCTGCGCTTCCAGAATCGCGCTGGCCTGCTTCGCAATGTCCTTGCTCCCGAAGTTCCTGACATTGCAGCCAAACATGCGCGAGAGGTCTTTGATTCTGTCGCTCAAGTAACAGGCGTCGATGAATCGCAGATTGCCGGCTGGCTCTGGCATGCCGGAGGCAAAAATGTCCTCGAAAAACTGCAGTCAGCCTTTTCTCTCACAAGTGACGATGTAGCAATCAGTGCATCGCTCCTACGTCGCCTCGGCAATGTCAGCAGTCCCTTTGTGCTCTTCGCGCTGGACGAAGCACGAAAGCAGAATCTGACCGCCGGGCATTGGTGGATCGCCTCCTTCGGCGCAGGCTTTAGCAGTCACGGCGCCTTACTGAAAGCATCCTGACAAACACACCTCATTTTCGTGAATCGTTCCGTTCAACCCGAGATACTTGACGGACTTCCGGCAGACGACCCGGAAGCGAAGCAGTCACGACGTGATCTGGAGCGTCTCAATGGCATCATGGGAAATTCCCGTCTTCTCGCGAGGGGAATCGCATCCCTGCCCGAGCCACCCGAGAAGATCGTCGAGATCGGAGCCGGAAATGGGACGCTCCTCCTCAAGGCTCTTCGCACTCTTCCGCGACCGGAACAGGAATCCCAAGTCACCTTTCTCGATCTGGTCGATCTCATCACGCCGGAGGTGAAGGAGGAATACGCCTCGCTCGGTTGGGCCGTCACCGTGAAGACGGGAGACGTCAGGGATACCCTAGATGAAAAAGCGGATCTCGTTCTCGCGAATCTGTTTCTCCACCATTTTACCGATCCAAATCTCGCCGAATTGCTTTCGCTGATTCGAAATCACACGAAACACTTTTTTTGCGTGGAACCGCGCCGCTCGCGCATCGCACTTCTTGCTGCGTCTCTCGTTCGCCTCGTGGGATGCAATCGTGTGACCCGACACGACGCCGTTGTCAGCGTCCGGGCCGGCTTTCGCAACGATGATCTATCCACACTCTGGGACCAGGAGGAAAACTGGGACCTGCAGGAGGAACTCTCTCCTCCGTTTTCTCATTTCTTTCTCGCCACGGAAAAGCCATGAAGCTGGAAGAGAAACAATCGGTTCACATTATCGGGGGCGGACTCGCAGGACTTCTTCTCGGAATTCGCCTGCGGCAAAATGACGTGCCGACCCGGCTTTCCGAAGCCGGCCCCTACCCTCGGCATCGTGTCTGCGGGGAATTCATGAGCGGTGCCGGGGTCGACGTGCTTCGTCAGGCCGGGATGATCGATCCCTTTCTCGACCGAGGTGCCCGATGGGGAAAATCGGTCGCCTTTTTCTCTGAGAAAGATCTACTCCAGCGTTTCGAGCTCCCCCGCCCCGCCCTATGTCTGTCGCGCTACGCGATGGATGACGCTCTCGCAGAAAAATTTCAAGACCTGAACGGAGACCTCGAAAGCAATGCCCGCATTCGAGAGTCGGAATGGGATCAGGAAGGAACAGTGTGTGCGGTCGGTCGCAGGAGACTCGCGGTCGACGAAGGGTGGCGGTGGTATGGCCTGAAAATTCACACCCGGAATTTTGCGATCGAGTCAGATCTCGAGATGCATCTGCATCGGGACGCCTACATTGGCGCCTGCCGCATCGAAGATGACCGAGTCAATCTTTGCGGGCTCTTTCGCCGCCCGGCGGAAAATGCGTCCGGGGAAAAACCTTCGCCTATCGAACTTTTGCGGGGGCTTCCCGGCTCGATCCTCTACGAAAAGACGGAGTCCGCCGAATTCCTGACCGAAACACAATGCGCCGTCGCCGGACTCGATCTGCATCCCCGAAGCGCGACTGATGGTGGAACTTGCCGGCTCGGTGATGCGCTTACGATGATTCCTCCGCTGACCGGAAACGGAATGTCGATGGCCCTCGAATCAGCCTATGCCGCAGTCCAGCCTCTCGTGGAATACAGCGAAGGTAAGAAAGGCTGGAACGAAACCGTGAGGTTCATTGCCAACAATCTAAACAGCGATTTTTCGGAACGCCTCGCCTGGGCCAGACGAATCCAGCAAAGTCTCTTTTCGCCCATTGCCCGGCCCGTGCTGCTCTCGGTCGGAAAGTTGTTTCCACCGATCTGGTCTTTTGGCTTCGGCAAGACGCGGTGAGGGGGAGCAATCCATAGTAAAAGGGCCTTCGGCCCTCTGCAACTTCACCCCGTAGACCGCAGACCGCTGGCGATGGCGCTGATGGAAAAAATCAGGCTCCTTGGCAACTCGGCCGATTCATCACCACTCGCGCGCCATTCCCGCAACAATTCGACCTGCTGCTGATGCAGCACGCGAAGAGGTTCTTCCCGGATCGTGAGGGTCTTTGCGTAGCGAGGGCGACGCTCTTCAATGGAACGGGGAAACAAATCCGCAAGGCGCTCCCGCAACAGGCTTTGTTCGCCTTCGATGCGCTCCATGAATTTCGCCCGCACATCCTCCTCTTTGACGAGACCGGCGTAGGCTCGCATCAGGTCTCGATTCGCGCTGAAAAGGTTGGTCTCCACCCCAGTGAAGACATAGCGGGCGAAAGTCGACTGCCCGATCGTCTCGGTGAGTTTCTGATATTCGTCCGGCTGCTCGGTGCGAATCGTTTCGAGAGCCGTTCCCGTTCCATACCAACCCGGAAAATAAAACCGAGCCTGCGTCCAGCTGAAGACCCAGGGAATCGCCCGCAAGTCGTCGAGACTGGCTCCCCCAGTCCGGCGCGACGGACGCGATCCCATCCGCGTCAGCTCCAGCGCATCGATTGGCGTTGCCTGGCGGTAAAAGGTCATGAAGCCTTCCTCCTCCAGCAACTCACGATAGGCCTGCTGGCTGGCTTCGGAAAGACGCGGAAAAAGATCGAGCCCGAAATCTTCATCCGGCTCTCCCAGCAGATGCTTCACCGTCGAGCGGGTCACGCAGGCTTCGAGAGACTCGAGGTGATAGGAGGCGTTAGCGGGATACGCGTATTTCTTCGCGATCGTCTCCCCTTGTTCCGTCATCCGAAAATCGCCGGACAAAGATCCATGAGGAAGCGCCCGCATGAACCAGTTCGTCGGACCAGCCCCCCTGCTGATCGTTCCCCCTCTGCCGTGGAAAAAGCGGAACCGAACCCCATGCTTTTCTCCCACCTCGGCGATCGCCTTCTGCCCGGATCGCAATCCCCACTGACTCGCGAGAATGCCACCATCCTTGTTGCTGTCACTATACCCCAGCATGATCTGTTGGGTGGGTGTGTCAGGGTCCGTGGTGACCTCGTGATTTCGTTTCGTTACCGGATGAGAAAGATACGTATCGACGATGCCGGCCGCATTATCGAGATCCTCCAGCGTTTCAAAAAGCGGCACAACCTGCAGCGCGCAAGTCGGACGACCGTCGACTTCCTCGGTCAGGCCGGCCTCGCGGGCAAAGAGATGGACCAGAAGCAGATCAGAAAGTTGCCGCGTCATGCTGACAATAAGCGCTCCAAGCCCCGCTCCGCGCTCCCGGCGATGCTTTGCAAGGACGCGGTAGCAATCCCTTACCGCATCCGCCTCGGGACCGGCTGAATAATTCGGATGGAGGAATGGTCGGGACGACTCCAACTCCTTCGAGAGAAAGGCCACTCGATCTCCCTCGGACCAGGAAGCGAATGAATCGCCATCCTCGACCCCGGCCTTCACGAGAATCTGTGAAAACGCCTTGTCGTGAAACTCGCTATTCTGCCGCACATCGAGATCGGCGAGATGAAAACCAAAAGCCTCCAGCTTGTCCGAAATCGGATCGACAATTTTCTCGGCGAGACGATGCGCTCCAATTGCCTCGAGTGAGTCTTTCATCAGGGTGAGGTCAGAGGCGAGCTCCTCGACCGTGTGAGAATCATTCTGCTCGAGACGCGCACGCAGCAGGTAGCCGAAAGAACGCCACGGCTCGTCCGGATTACGGGAAAGAATGTAATCGCCCTCGCCGCCCAATTCGCGGGCAAGGTCCGAAAGACGACTCATCAGTGCATCCGAAGCGGGATGCGACGGTGCCGTCACCGTGAGCTGGTATGCCGCATTCGCGAGCTCCCTGCGATACAGCTTGATCGCCTGCCGCCTCAGTTCCGCGAGCGTATCCCTCGTTGTCTCCGACGTCACAAAAGGATGCCCATCACGATCACCCCCGATCCAGAGACCGAAACGTATCCTCGGACCTTCGCCCACATTTTTCAATGTGTCAGGATCAAATCCCGTATCCTCCCAGGCTCGCTCGAGACGATCATCGATTTGCTCCAGCGTTTCGGGAAATACCTCCCGCAGGTAAAAGAGAACATTTCGCAGCTCGCGCTCCACCGTGGGGCGCTCTTCGTGGATTTCCCCCGTGTTCCAGAGAGCTTCCAACGCCGTCATGAACTCATCCCTCGCCTGGTCCTTTTGTCGCTTTGTCAGGCCGCAGTCATTGAGATCGAGAAGGCGATCATAAAGCGCTCGGTGACGCTCCCTCACGCTGGGGCGTTTCGCCTCGGTTGGGTGCGCGGTGAAAACTGGCTCGACCCGGACAGACTGCATCGCCTCGGCGATGTCGAGCTCGGAATAGCCCTCCGATTTGAGGCGCTTCAGACAGCGAGGCCACATCCCCTTTTCCCCCTCTGGCCCGAGGACCATTTCCCGCTCCCGACGCGCTTCGAGCGCGACCTGCTCTTCGACCATGTCGAGAAGCTGGAAAGCAATTGAATACACCTCCGCAATTTCCTCCGCCTCGGCGAGCGTTTCCGGATTCTCCCCCCGCTCGATCCATGGCAGCAAACTCGCGAGACGATCCTTCCCCGCCGATAAGAGAACATCACGAAGCGCGTTCATGACTTCGAGCAACTCCTGCTCCAGCGATTCCAAACCTTTCGCGACGAGCCTTTTGCTCTCCGATTGGTTCGATTTCGGATTCTTCAGTTCACTCATATTCAGCTAGTTCTCAAAAAAGGAATTTATCGTTCAATAACGGTCGAGCATTCCGCCTTCCAGCGAAGGCGAGGGCGCAGGAAACCCTTGCCATGATATCCATACGATCCCTAAGCTTTTCTGTCCTTTCAAAGGAATACTCGGTTAATCGTGGCTCTCCTGTTCCCAAGGAATAACGCGGTCACGAGGGCGTTTGGCCAGCGACATGATCATTTCTCGGAATCGATCTTCAAGGGCGCGAATGCCAGGATAAAAAGCGCAGCGATGATGCCTCCAGGAACCAGCTCCAGTAACGCCCGCCACGAAGACATCCCCACTCGCCGGAAAATGATCCAGAGAGAAAGGGAGTAGAGAACAACGAGGGTTTGGTCGATGAGCCACCCCTGTTGGGTGAATGGTGCATACACGGCTGATCGGAAAACCCTGAATACGGAAACAGCAAAAACCTTCTGTGCGTTCCGTGTCTTCCGTGGTCCCAAAAAAGAAGCCTACGAAAAATCCTCGCGCACACGATCCAGAATCATTCGCGTTTCTGCTCACCAACCAGTCGCAGACTGCGATGTCGATAGTGACACATCAGCCACTACTACAGGTAATTCATCCAGCGGACTTGTCACGCCCAGCCCGTTTGTTCCTAACGCAACATGCAAGTAAATCTCTGTTGTCGTGATCTCCTCGTGGCCCAGGAGTTCCTGGATCGTTCGCAAGTCCGTCCCCGCCTCCAGCAGATGCGTGGCAAAAGAGTGCCGCAAAGCGTGGCTGGTAACCCGCTTCTCAATTCCGACCGCCTTCGCCGCTCGCTTGATTGCCTCGCTGTAAACCTGACCATGCATGTGGTGACGTCGCCGGATTCCGCATTCCGGGTCGATCGACGTTTGCCTCGCTGGGAATACCCAAAACCATTCGAAACTTTCTGCGGCTTGGGAAAATTTTCTCCCTAAGGCTCCAGGAATGTGAACGCCAGGGAGGTTTTCTGCTCGGTCCTTTTGCCAGATTGCGCGAGCCCTCTCGATCTGTTCGGCCAATTCCTGTTTTAGACTTGCGGGGAGCATCGTGACTCGATCCTTGTCTCCCTTTCCCTGTCGAACCGTTACTGTTCCGCGAGATATATCTACGTCTTTGATGCGCAGTCGGACAAGTTCTGAGCGCCGTAGACCGGCGCCATACTGCGTGCGTGCCAGAAGCCCGTAATTCCCGTCCGTTTTCCTGGGAACTTTTGTCGGCTGTTCCAGCTTCTCAATCAAGCCCCGGGTCTCCTCCTTCGACAACACAACAGGGATTCTCGCTCCCGTTTTCCTGAGCCTGACGCCGAATCGTGGATTTTCCACCCCACAGACCTGCTTGAAGAAAAGAGCCAGAGCATTGAGCGCCTGCTTTTGTGTCGAATAGGCGCAATCCTCATCATCGACCACGGAGGTCAGGAACCGAGTTGCCGTTTCCACCTGCATCGCCTCGCGATCTAGCTTTGCAAATGCACCGTAACGGGCAAGCCACGCGCCATAGCATTGTTTGGTTCGTCGTGCATGCCCCAGACGGGAACCAGCAGAAATGACGGCTGCCCGGAGACGTTCCGGGAGACTGCGATGATCCACATGTGCCTCCGCACAGGCTCGCAGCCAATTAAGATACCACTGAATCGCCGCGTTCCACTGCTCCAGCTGCCACGACTCCCGCTCGCGGTCCTCCCGTATGACCTCCGTTCGCCAGAATGATTTCGCCGCTTCACGCCCCGCTTCCAGCTCATGACGAAGTCGATAATTCTCGAACCATTCAAGTAAAAGGAGAAACCCGGATCTGTCGAAGTCGGATAGTCCACGAAATTGGGAAAGGTCCCTTCTCCAACATGCTCGCTGCCTGGTCGTGCTCATGAATGACTAAAAGCAAGCGTGGAAAGATTGGTCAAGAATAAAATGCACAAATGAACACTAGTTTTTTGTTTGATATTGCAATCGACCTGCATTCGAAGGTAATATCGGCACCCAAAAAGAGGTGATATCAGCGAGAGCAGGGACGGAGAAATGCGCCCGCTAAATGGGCACTGATAGACGAAGGGATGGACAGAAAAACCTTGCTAGATTGGGGCTTTCAAGACATTCTGGATGATGAGTGCCTTGCGTGATATCACATCGTGAGGTGATACTAATAAATACTGTTCGGTCAATAATGAAACAGCGAATCGTTATCGGATCCATTGCGGCGGCTTTCT
>ERZ1048068.2618-NODE-2618-length-12527-cov-12.356639_pt1 | contig 12527 bp, 8 predicted proteins | sample MGYA00383098_ERZ1048068 | MGnify/ENA primary metagenome ERZ1048068 (study PRJEB29581, sample SAMEA5548368) | metagenome | biome: marine; feature: coastal; material: water | depth 1 m | study: Short-term variability in the microbial, nano- and picoplankton... | reverse complement strand
CAGACTGTGCGAGATTGGTAGCCACCTGATCTATGACCTCAGGTGGAATTAATGGCTCATCACCCTGCACATTAACTATAATTTGCTCATTAGCTAGCCCCAACATTTGAGCGACTTCCTGTAGTCGGTCAGTGCCAGAGGTATGATCAGTCCTAGTCATACAGACCTCAGCACCAAATGCCGTGGCAACTTTCTCAATACGCTTATCGTCAGTAGCTATAACCACACGAGCAGCGCTGCTTTTACAGGCCTGCTGCCAAACATGCTGAATCATAGGGATACCCTTGATGTCGCGCAACGGCTTTCCTGGTAGTCGCGAGGAGGCGTAGCGTGCGGGTATTACAACAACAAACTGCATAGATATTCCTAAAAACGGTTAGTTTAAGCGCACTGCGCTTAATATATCATCAACAAACCCTGGCGAGATATCTGCTTCAACATCAAGCACCCAGATATTGTCCATACCTACAGTATCAAATTTTACTGCATCTTTGGCAGTAATAATGACAGGTAAATCATCATCAAAATTTAAATCCGATGTTGTCATCGTAAAATGATCATCAAAACCTAACAAGATGGGACTCAAACCCAGAGATACAAGGGTATTAGCAAATCGTTGAGGGTTACCTATCGCGGCAAGTGCGTGCACCTTTTTTGAAAACGGCCATTGATCAAGGGGCAATACTTGACCCGTTGATAACTGTCGAAACTGGGTTGGCTCAATTGTATAGGATGCATCTGAATAAATACCATAAGCAGGCTGCTGGCCATTTACAGCCACAAAATCTACAGATTTAAGTCTTGAAATAGGTTCTCTCAATGGTCCAGCCGGCAAACAAAGACCATTACCCAAGCCTCGTGACCCATCGACAACCGCAATCTCTAAATCACGATGCAATCGATAATGCTGAAGACCATCGTCACAGAGAACAATGTCGCAGGTTAGTTGACTCAATGCGAACTCAACGCCGCGCTTGCGAACTGGGTCAACCACTACAATAGCATCTGACAAGGGAAGACTCTTGCGAATCAGCAATGGCTCATCACCGCAAACCGAAGCACAGGAATCACCCGCAACTTGAAGAGGATAATCTGACGAACGACCACCATAGCCACGACTAACCACAGCAACTTTAAGTCCACGATCAATTAATTCAAGACATAGCTTAATCAATAAGGGGGTTTTACCGCTGCCACCTACGGAAATATTACCTATAACCACTACGGGTGCTAAAAACGGTTTTCCCTGATGGGATCGACACAAAAAATAACGGCGAATTGCCACCATTAATTGAAAAATTAAAGACAGCGGATAAAGCAATAGGACCCAAGAAAACTTGGAATACCAAGCTTTAACCATTCGCTTTTCAATGCTCAATATGAATTCCCCAATTAAGCCGACGGCTCTTCGGCGCTCTTAGCAACCTGATTATAAAGTTGAGCATAACGTCCAGACTGCGACAACAAATCTTTATGGGATCCCTGCTCAACAATACGCCCCGACTCCATCACTAAAATTCGGTCCGCTTTCTCGATGGTACTCAAGCGGTGAGCAATTACAAAGGTGGTGCGGTTTTTAATAAGCCCCTCTAAAGCCGCCTGAATATAGCGTTCAGAATCCGTATCTAAGGCTGATGTAGCCTCATCTAGGATAAGGATGGGCGCATCCTTAAGAATAGCCCTAGCAATGGCAATACGCTGTCTCTGACCGCCAGACAGCATAACGCCATCATCACCTATTAGCGTATCGTAGCCATCAGGCAGATTTTTAATGAATTCATCGGCATTAGCCATTTTAGCCGCATTAAATACCTGCTCAGAGGAACAATCACTCAAATCACCATAGGAAATATTACTGTGCACAGTGCCATTAAAAAGCGTTACCCGCTGACTGACAATGGCGATTTGCTGCCGCAGGCTAGCCAATGAATACTCATTAATATTAGTTCCATCCAGTAGAATAGATCCCTGATCCAGGCTATAAAATCTAGGAATTAGATTAACCAGCGACGACTTACCACTGCCGGAGGAGCCAACAAGCGCAATGGTTTCACCAGGCTTGGCTTCAAAGTTGATATCTTCAAGCACGGGTTTGTCTGACTCGTTATAGGAAAAATTGATATCACTAAACACAAAACTTCCCTTAACAGATTCCAGAGTAATAGTGCCCGCATCTATTTCAGAATCAGCGTCTAAAACCTCAAATATAGATTGTGAAGCCGCAATCCCGCGCTGGATAGCACTATTAATTTCAGTCAATTGACGAATAGGCTTTACCAGCATGCCCGAAGCCACCAGAAAAGTAATAAAACTACCTGTTGTCATCGAGGCTAATATAGCTGGACTCAGCATAACCGCAGTAATGGCGGCAAAAGCCAATGAAACAATGATCATAACCAATGGGTTACTCACACCCTCAGTAAATGCCATTTTCATATTTTGCTTGCGATTGTTATGGCTTGCCTCACTCATTCTTGCGAGCTCAGTATCAGTTCCACCAAACATCCTGACTTCTTGGTGGCCATTAACCACTTCCTGAGTCACATGAGTTACATCTCCCATAGCAGACTGAATACGCTTACTGATGAGACGAAAACGCTTACTAACAATAGAGACTAAAAAAGCAATGAACGGCATCACTGCGATAAAAAACAGGGTGAGCTTCCAGTTCACATAAAACAAATAGCCTAGCAAGCCCAGTACAAGACTCCCCTGTTGCAACATGGTTTTAATCGCTCGAGTACCTGCCTCAGTAACTTGCTGCACATTAAATGTGACCACAGACACCAAATGTCCCGACATAGAACGATTAAAGAAATCAGAGGGTAAATGTAAATATTTAGAGAGTATATCGGTACGCAAAGCGTGCACTAAAAAATTAGACACATAGGCAAGACCATAGCTACCTATTAAATAACCTAGGCCGCGCACAAGACTTATGATAATTAAAAATACAGGAATCACGATGGCACCACGCTCGAGATTGGAGCTACTTAAAAATACATTAGCTAGAGAGGCTGTAATACCCGCCGAGGGTAAACTCGATCCCGACTGTTCTTCTGAGGTCATAGCACCAACCGTATCGGTGATATAACCCAATAAATCTACAAAGGCTATTTCTGCGGCCGAATGCATAAACAAACCCAGCACACTAACCAAAAAGGCAAGCCAATAGCGCCCTACATACCGGAGTAATCGCAAATAAGTTTGGAAACCTGAAGTACCCATATCTTCTATTTTTTTCTCGCTATTATTTAACCCCAACGAACGCTGCAACAGAAGCGGCACGCTCATTATTTGGTCATTTATTAATGTCTAATCAACCCACAAAAAAACAATAAGTTTCTCTTTCACAGAACTTTAACACAAACTTTTCGGTTGCCCTATCACAGAGACCAAATAATAAGCTCAAAAGCCCACAAGTAAAACCGTTCAGACCCTTAACGCCACCAAAAAGAAAAGTTCGCCTCATTGGCCGTCAATACATTCAAATTGCCTGCATCATCCCATTCAAAGGTCACTGCTCCATTCTCCGCGGTCGACCACATATTTGAGCCAAAATGATTATAACGAGCAACTACATCTGCGTGGGGGTGACCAAAATGATGTCGATAACCTGCTGAGAAAACCACATGCGTCGGCATCAACTGTTTAACAAAATTTGAGCCTGAAGAAGTTTTACTGCCATGATGTGGTGCAACCAGCAAATCAACCGCTGACAATTGATAGCTTTTTAATAACAATCGTTCTGCTTGCTTCTCGATATCTCCCGGCAAAAGAATACTAACATCACGCCAACGAATAAATAAAACACAGGAATTGTTATTACTATCTTTCATTGCGCCGCTAACGCTGTCTTGTGCTGGCAATAAAATATCAAAATAAATCCATTCAATTTCAGCCGATGAATTTTTAACCCCCCATCGCCAACGTTTTGACTCATCACAATAACCCTTTGCACCCTTAAATGAATCATCCTGCAAGGCCTGAGAAAACAAGCCCGGGGGTAATAAGGCTTTTTTAACGGGTAGGTTTTGAGTAAGACCTTTAAAACCCCCAAAATGATCGATATCACCATGACTAACAACAACCCTATCTACCTCCTTAAAACCACGACTCATAACAAAGGGAACAACCACAGCAGAGCCCATATCAAAGTAATCACCATAGGAAGCGCCAACGTCATAAACCAATAGTTTAGATCGGGACTCAACAACTACAGACAGCCCCTGACCGACATCTAGGACAGTAATACGCAGCGGTAATCTTGGCTTATGTGCTAAAAGATGAAGTAAAAAAGGTAAGATTAAAATCCAACGAGATAACAGCCCCTTGGGTAGAAGAACGGCAATAGACAATAGGATTAAGGACCCAAAAAACAAACCTGATGCGGGGAATGCAAAATGATAAAAACCCCATTTTGTAGGAAATAATTCAACTAAAAACCATAAACCATCTATAGAACTTCCCGCCCATTGCCACAGTAATTGTGCAAGAGAAGTAGAGTAAAAAAACAACATTGCCCCGATTAAGCACAAGGGAACAGTAATAAAAGATACAAAGGGGACTGCAATCAAATTAACCGCTATGCCTAGCCAGGATATCTTTCCAACAAACAATAAGAGTGGTGCTGCCATACCAACAAATAAAATCCACTGAGAAAAAAACAACTGAGATTTATTTTTCTTTGATGTGACTCGAGGCACAAAATAAAATAAAAGGATGGCCACTGCCGTAAAAGAAAGCCAAAAACTTGCACCAATAACAGCTAGTGGCTGAGTTATAGCAATTAGAAAAAAAGCCCAGACAAAAGCCGTGTAAGCAGAAAGTCGTAGGTAAAAAATCTTACAGAGCATAATCAAGATAACCGCAACCATAGAGCGCTGTGTAGGCAACGAAAAACCAGCAAGTAGACTGTACAATAATGCAAAAAAAAGACCGCACAGAGGCGGAAAATAATGAGAGAAGTTGGTTTTAATTGTGGAATTAACCGTCATTACCATCAGCACTCGGCAGATAATCAAACCCAATAAAAATCCCAGCCCAGCCACTAAACCAATATGCAAACCAGAAATAACTAAAAGATGAACAATACCCAGCCGAGATAAATCGTCCCACCATTTTCCCAAGCCCGTCTTATCACCAATAGTTAAGGCACTTATAATCGCCTTATTGCGATCAGATAAATTAGTCGCAAAAATGAGTAATTGCAGATCCTCACGCCAGCGACTTAAATTACCATCAAGGTAACAGAGCCAGTCACAATGATCTAACTTGATAAACCGATTAAATTCAGAAGCTAAAACATAGCCCGTTGCAGAAAAATTATTTTCAACTAGCCAGGCATGATAATCAAAGCCAGAAAAATTAACCAAACCTCTGGGACGCTTTAATCTAACCAATAATTGCCATTGATCACCGGATTTAATAGTAGGGAATGAACCGATCTTACCAAACCAACTTAGGCGAAGACGTCTAAGGGAGTCAAACGCTAGTAAGTCATCATTCACACCAGATTTAAGCCCCACCGAGTAAACATCCAAAACAAAACCAAGACGGTTAGGCTGTCTACTAACGAGGCTTCGAACTACCCCCTTAACAACAAAATCATTTTTATCTAAACTCTCTGGAAGTTGATTTTCTAGAACCCGAAGACCATTTATATGACCCCAACATAATCCGAGGAATAGCAGAACAATAAAAATTAAGTAAGATTTACACTGATACTCATAGCGAAATGACAATAAAAGGATAATACAAAGAACAATAAAGACAAAAATTAGCGCGTAAAAGGTAAAAAGGGCTGGCAAAAAACTGACAATATAAATACCAACAGCCAAAAAAATTAAATAAAACATAGTTTCTCGAATCAAAAATCACAACCCAAGCATAGAAAATCTTTTCCAATATTTCTTAATATCGCAGTAGGAGTCACACTCGTAATAAAAATAGCTAAAACTTATCATGTCAATAGATAAATTTAATTATTGCATCTTACATAAAATAACTATATTTAGTGAATAAGAATCCTTATCATTTTTATTTGTAATTTGATAAATAACAAATGGTGGAAAAAATGAGTCTTACAAATACCTATCAATCGCTGGCACCTATAATGAGGTGTATGTTAAATAATACACATTGCTCAGCTTTACTAATTAGCTCTCCCAGACTTCCGCTCTCCACCGCAATCTCAAAAAAAAAATCCATAACTAATAAAATTACAGCAAAATGTAAAATTCTGTTTTCCCCTTGCTTGTAATCAATCATCAATATCAAGAGGTTTTTTTACTGAATTGAAAGTGGCATAGCAGCAGAACGTAGGAAGCGTGTTTATGAACCTTGTGATTTAAGGGTACATCAAAAAGGAAATTTACTGCGCTATGTCACCTTCATATTGGTTATCAACATATTTAATTTCAAATAATTTAAACCACTGTAACAACCTCTGCTATATTTAGAGTTAGAATAACTTATGTAATAGACTGCTTTTATTTCAATAAACAACCAACATGGATGTTAGGTTTTTATGCAATCAAAAATACAGGTAAAAATTTTATTCCTGTGGGTTATCTGTCCCCAGCACGCAATGCGTATCGCTTTGAGTTTTTTAAACTCCACCACTGTTAAAATAACGATAATCAGCTTTTCATTTCTAATAGCAGCTTCTTCAAAAGCAAATTGGACCGACTTAAGCTGGCCTAGCCAGTCAGCAATTAACTATTTTATTGAATTTAAACCTGGCATCTATAATCAGCCAAAAGACAATAATATTGAACCCCTTCTAAGAGAGATTAATCGCCTATCAGAACACCAAATTAACCTCATAGGTATCTCACAGTCTGAATCAGACCTTGCCAAAAACAATCTTGCCTTGCTTCGCGCTGAAACCGTCAAAATACTATTAGTTCGCCAAGGTATTTCCGCTGATCGAATTATTGTCAGCGGTGAAGCGGAAAATTTTGTAGCACCAAATGAGATTTTTCATGGTGTTTTTGTAAAAAGTTCTAAAAATACCTTTAATCCTGAGAACGCTATAAATAATTCTTCTGCAAAAAATAATAAAGTTGCGTTTATCGAATTTCCTGCGGGTGTATATGACGAACCAAACCTCAATCAGCTTTATAACACTCTTGAATTGTTATCGTCTCTACCTGAAAACCCAACACTAAAACTCATCGGAACATCTCAGTCTAAAACCAACTTAGCCACTCAATCCCTTGCTTTGCAACGTTCACAGGTAGTTGCAAACCATTTGATCGAGGGTGGGATTAAAAGCTCCCAAATCAAACTAGGCACAGAAGTCACCAATAATATTCCAGGCAATTATTTAACCCATGGAGTATATATTTTTGCTATTTATCACAATGCTGTAAAAACTCCTCGTAAGCCACTAGATACTCTGTTGCAGGAATTAAAAAGCCCGGCCAAAAACTCCATTGAAATACCCCACAATGACAAAATCATCGAACACAGCCCTGCATTTACTCTGGAGCCAACCGCGTCCAGAAATAATACTCAAGAACCCTGCAACGAACTCAACATTCAAAAAGGCAGCCTTAAGAAAAACATTCAACGAGAAATTGCCGACTGTGGCTATCAAATGGGGCAATGGAATTTTGGTACAAATGAAGAATATATCGATTGGCTTATCCCAATAGCCTATAAGGTTCATATTGAGAAAGGCATTATCGGCGTGCTTAGGACAATTGAAACAAATTATCAGATTCGTGCCCATGTGCATCAGCTGGACAGGTCCATTGACTTTCTTCCCAGCATTAACCGCGATAAGGGTCAATAACTATGCCAACCTCAAATTATTACGCTCATAGATTGATCTCTAGCCTCATTGTGTGCCTAATAGTAGGTTGCAATAGTATTAAACAAAATCAAGCTACTGTAGACATTAAACCAGAACAGGCTATAAGTGATGCAAAATCATTGACCCTAAAACAGGGCACTTTGGTGACAGACACATCACAAAAGCCAACTCTTATCAAAGTTACCAAGGCAGCCCCTTGGCTTAATCACCCGCTAGAGGCGAGCTATGCTGGTAATGTTGATGCCAAAACCGCCCTATTATCCATACTGAATAAGCAACCGGTTAAATTTGAAGTCGAAGGCAATGGCCCACCCGTTAAAGTTGACCCAAAGGCAAAAACATTTAAACAGCATCTAGATACCATCGCTGAGCAGGCTAACTGGTCTTACAATGTATCAAATGGCGTGATTACCTTTTCCGACTGGCAAGTGATCAACTACCCTATTTATTTTATTCTAGGGCAAAAGAATATAAACCTAACACCATCGAGCATGGTAAGCAGTAACGTTGATGAATCAAACAACTCATCACAGTCTGGCTCAACTACAACCAGCCTTTCCATTAGCAGTGACAGCTTAGGTGACATACAGCAGATAATGGATAAGCTAATAGGCAAATTAAAAGTAGACGATAAATCAAATAAAAAACCCACCTACTCAATCATAAAATCAACCAATTCTATATTAGTATCAGCACCACCGAATATCCAAAAAAAGGTTAAAAATGCTCTATTTACCATCAATGCTATTGCTGGTCGTACCATCCATTTAGCCTTTGATATTTACTCAGTTGAACTATTTGAAACCTACCAAAAAGCGCTAGATATCACAGTACTAAAAAAAGCAGGGGTAAATGTCACATCCAGAGCGACATCAGATATTTTAAGTAGCGCTGCAAGTGCACCCTATCTTCTATCCATAACATCCTTAAAAAATGAATATGACAGCAATATCATGCTTAAAGCCCTCGCAAATAGTGGCAAGGCCACTTTGGCTAACAAAGGCACCCTATTGCTCAAAAATAATGAAGCTGGCGATATAAGAACCACCAGCCTTAATCGCTGGGAAGAAATCGCTCCTACCGATGACTTTAAATCTAAAAACCCAGCATTTAAAGAATCGATTATTCAGGTTCTGCCCTCCATTATTGGTGAAAAAATTAATTTACATATGATTATTTCCACTACTGATAATGAACCCTATTTGAAATCCTTAACAAGAGAAAGAATCACGCAGTCAAACTCTACCAACTCAAGCTTGCCTGAATACCAAATTAATGCAGAAATTGGCCAGATCAAGCTAGGTGAGCAATTTGTGATACCAACCGAAGTCAAGAACGGTGAAACACTGATTATTGGCGGCTTGACCCGAAAAACATACTCCGATAATCGATCAAAGAATCAAATGTTGCCTATTTTTGGTGATGGTCATGATAAGCAACAACGCCAGCGTGAAACCATCGTTGTGCTCACCGCATACCTTTCTGACTAAGGGATAATGGATATGAGTCAATCATCCAACCAAACCATAGATCAGACTTCATATGAAGATCAATTTGCTGCAAGTGCTGCTAGTGAGGGTGCAGTTACTCTGTCTACCAGTATCAATGACAATGAATTTCAACTGATCTATCAAGCTAAAGAAGAATCTGTGGGTGGTACCAAACTGCGTATGGCTAAAAATATGGTAGATTTTGCAAAATCATACCGCTGCGGCTATGTATTATTTATTGATGGGAGTTGCTGGATATCTCCCGATAAAGGCATCTCACTGCTAGCTCAAATAGAGGGCAATGAAAAACTCGATAAATATGATTATGTGGCAGTTCCCCTTGATCATGCTGTGTATATAGCGAAAATCAACGATGGCATTGTGGTAGAAGAGAAAGTTCGCCCCACTGAGCAAGCAATCAGTTATTTACAGAAACATAAGCATGCAGAAATTGCCGTACTTGCTGGCGGGCATGCCTATGAACAGCTAGCTAGCCATCAATTTATTGTTAACTGTGATTTAACGTTATTTACCTGGGAGTCAGAAGCAGCATGTTATCGCTTTAAAGCCATTAATATCGTACTAATAACTAGCCAGCTATTTCACAAAAGATTATTTATACCAGCACTTATCATTATTATTCCAATGCTAATCATTGCCTTTCTCTTTAGCCCTCTCTATGACATAACACTTAGTAAATCACAGATGGATTCATCCAGTTCATTTTTGGACATGGACATAACCTCCAAATTAGAACCTATTGTTAAACCAACACCAAAAATACCGCAGACCATTCTCGACAATAGTGCAACTCAATCATTGATGGCAATGACACCCTGGGTCACTGGGAAAACCATTAATTTCCTAAGAACCTGTCGCCTCAGAACAGTCGAAATTAGCCAAAGGAGCTTAAGATTTCAGGGGGAACGCATGAGTAATATAAAAAAGAACCAGCTGGGCTGTGGAAACGGCAGATTAGTAGAAATTGCACAGGCCAATGCCCTTAGAATTAATCGTGAAAAAGATAGCTGGTCATTTGATTTAGCTATGCAGCCAAATACAGCTAAAACCACTGACAGAAAAGACTACTCACAGACCTTAGAAAGACTTGAACTAATAAGCCAACATATTGGCTGGCGATTAAATATCCTTTCAACCACCAATAATGGCGACAAACAACAACTTAAGGTGTTACTTCAAGGAAAAAATCTCAATAGCCAAATCTTAAATGTCATCTCGGAAGGTCTTATTCATTATGCCACCGAATTTATCAAGGGCACTATTCAATTTAATCCCAATAATTTTGACCTGTTAGATGCACAATTTGAAATAGATATTCACACGCAATCGAGTACTAAGCCATGAATAACCCAAGTGTTACAAACCTCAAAACTCTGATAGTGCTTTTTATAATTACTCTCAATTCTCAAACTGTAAAAGCTGAACCCAATGGCTTAGAGCTAACCCTTAGTAAAAAGGAACAAAGCTTACTTGATTCCTTTGAGCAAAAAAGTCAGGCTGACTCATTAATTAAACTATTAGAAACCCTAGAAAAGCTCAGCGACTACCCCACTGAAGCCATCGATGAACTAACCGGAAAAAACCCTAATCATCAGGTCATTAACCGCGTAGTTAAACGGCTAAAACATGCAAAAGAAAAATCAACTAACAGCCTCGAGCCGCTGAATTTTGATAGCCAAAAAAACAGCCTAGCCGATGCTGACAAAGCTAAACAAAGCCTACTTATACCTGTCTTAGCAACAGCATCCAGTGACAATGGTATTACCACGGGAAAAGTCATCTTTAAAAATACCGAAGGCATTTCTATTCCAGCCTATGAAAATCAACCTTTCGTCTATAACGGCAATAACTACGAGTTACTGAGCGTCTCGCCCATCGCTGGTAGCGAGGGCCAATTTAGCATTCTGCTTAAAACACCCACATCCACCCAAAAGTATATCTGGCCCAGGTAAACAGCATGGATGAAGAAGCAGAGATCATAACCGATGTTACCGAAATCTTAGGGGTTAAACTCTCGAAAAATATCGCCTTGACCACCTATATAAAAACCCACCATGACTTGCATGCGCTGGTAACAGAGGCAGGCGATATCTATTTTGTAAAAGACATTAAACGGCCGCGCATGCTCAACCAACTAGTGCGTATGGTCATTAAATCAACCGGTTGGTCACCTAAGGTACGACAGATTACCGAGGCGGTTTATCAATCCTTTAAAGGCTCGATTACCGCCAAAACTGCCGATGAAACCTGGTCACCGGTGACGCCTAACATGGGTGTCGAGGAATTAATTGTTAGAGCGATTAGCCAGGGCGTATCGGATATTCACCTTCATGTTTGGCAAGAAAGCTTTATCGAGGGCGGCAGCTTAACCCATGATTCACAGAAAAACGCCTCCTCCTCATGGATTAGATTTCGCAAACATCAAATACTGATCTCAGCCGCTAGAATTAGCTACGAAGGCGCCTACAATATTTATCGTGCCGCCTTTACCGGCGAACTCTATGGCAGCACCAATATTGATGATCGCAAAGGCAATGATGCCTCTTTTCAATATCATCACAAAGGTCAAAGCTATCTAGTTCGACTGGCCTCATTGCCTGAGGCTCGAGGCACCTCAATGACCTTTCGAATCCGTAACGCCCATGACCGAATCGAACTCAGTGACTGCGGCTATTCCGACAAACAGCTCAAGATTATCAGTCGTTTCACCACTAAAACTTCGGGGTTACTAGTGATTGGTGGCCCCACAAACTCCGGTAAATCCACCACCCTTACCGCCCTTTTAGCCGACATGTCTGATCGGGCTATTTTATCCTATGAAGACCCCGTAGAAGTTCTTCTGCCCAATGTGACCCATATCCAGATGCGGCGTGATGGCCCCGAGGCCGAACAGGGCATCCGCGAATTAATGATACAAACCATGCGTATGGACCCCGATGTGATTAATTCTGGCGAGCTTCGCGACGAACTAATGATGTCCTTTACCAAAGAAAAGGCCACCGAAGGCAAGTTAACCACCGGCACCATTCACTGTGGCAGAGTAATAATGTGCCTAAATCGGTTACTTCAGCTGGGTATGACCGTTGAAGAAATGGGTGCCCCAGAAACATTACTCGGTATTGTCGCGCAAAAATTAATCCCCGTAACCTGCCAACACTGCGCCCTTAGCCAACACCCACAACCCGAAATCCACA
>ERZ1048068.2614-NODE-2614-length-12529-cov-5.649832_pt1 | contig 12529 bp, 11 predicted proteins | sample MGYA00383098_ERZ1048068 | MGnify/ENA primary metagenome ERZ1048068 (study PRJEB29581, sample SAMEA5548368) | metagenome | biome: marine; feature: coastal; material: water | depth 1 m | study: Short-term variability in the microbial, nano- and picoplankton... | reverse complement strand
AGTGCGGCAGATTCAGGTTGATGCCCTGCATCGCCTGCGCGATGTTTTGCGCAAGCACGGCCTGAACGGCGACCTGTTATTTAAACAGCTTGAGGAGGCATAAGTGCAATTCGCTAGCGATTGAGTGGCATCGCGGGCCTTAACAAGGTTATCTCTAAACATAAAAAAACCCAGCCTAGGCTGGGTTTTTTTTATAACTACCTACGGTTTTTATTCAGCGAGGTAGCGCTCACGAGATGACAGGACTTCGGCACGAGCAGCCTCAGCATCTTCCCATCCATCAACTTTAACCCACTTGCCAGGCTCGAGTGCCTTGTAGTTTTCAAAGTAGTGAACGATTTGATTGATCAGCAGTTCAGGCAGATCTGCAATCTCTTCGACGTGATCGTAAAGCTTGGTCAGCTTGCTGTGAGGAACCGCAAGAAGCTTTGCATCGATACCTGATTCGTCGCTCATTTTCAGAACACCAACGACACGGCTGCGAATAACTGAGCCGGGTACTACTGGGTAGGGTGATACTACAAGTACATCCAATGGATCGCCGTCTTCTGACAGAGTCTGGGGAACATAGCCGTAGTTGGCTGGGTAGAACATTGGCGTAGCAACAAAACGGTCAACAAAAATAGCGTCGCTATCTTTATCGACCTCATATTTGATTGGATCGTGATTAGCTGGAATTTCAATAATCACATTAATATCGTTGGGCAGGTCTTTACCTGCTGGGATGTCGTTGTAGCTCATGAGTTTTTTATCCATCAGAGGTTGAGTTTGGTGCGAGCGTGCATTGCAATAATTTCGGCGCGGATTATAGCGACTTGATGAAAAATTGACCAGTGGCCTTTCCAGGCAATCTCAGTGTTGAAAACCGGTCATTGAAATTGAGTACCAGATAAACTTTGCCGCCTTTGCGGCTACCGGCTTTACCAGGTTACTCAAGCCGGAAGGTAATAGGAATACTCAATTCAAATGAATCTGCTGAGATCTGTTTTGGGAGTATTGGGAATGGCGCCGCTTTTTTAACCGCTTTAAGTGCCGCCTTATTAAGGCTGCTGTATTTAGATTCCTGGGTTGTCAAAACATCTTGCAGTTCCCCGGAACGGCCAATCTTTATGGCCACACGAACAGTCCCCTCGTGGTTCTTTGATACGGCTCGACTTGGATAGGAAATATGCTGGTAAATTTTTTGTACGACCAGCGGTGTGTAGTCTCTCTGTGCCAGAGCTTCGGTCACATCGAATTGAATCTCTTCTTCAATCTCCTCGGCCTCTGGCGCAGCCTGATCAGGGGCGCTGTTTTGATTCTCGGTAACCTCTGCGACTGCGTTATCTTCACCGCCTGGGAGTGTCTCTGGTTCAGCAGCTGCAGGCACGGCTGAGGAGGTTGGTTTGGATGATTTGTCTGAAGTTTGAGTCTGTTCTGCCGCCAGCTCTTGTGCAGGTGAGGGCTGCGTATCTGCCTGTGGTTGCGGTTTTGTCTTTAGGGCTTTTGCTGGTACTGGTGGTTTTTCAGGTGTTTTAAGCGGCTTTGGCAGAATCCAAGATGCGGCGAGGGCAATACGCTTCTTATCCGGTGAGAGACTTTGCATCAGCTCCCGAGCTGCGTTGTTGCGCTGATTACCCAGTAGCTCATCCTTAAAGTTGGTGTTTGGAGGTATAGCGCCTATCCAGGTGCGCAAAAGGAGGTTGAAGACCTCACCAGAGAGGCCGGAAATTAACTCAGTGCCGTTAAATCGCATCGAGGTGCCGTCCTCGGGAGAGAACGAATACTCCAGCACATCGTTTTTTTGCGGCGCTGATTTAGGCGCCTGCATCAGGCTGAGTAGGTCTTCTGCGGAGTCCGAGAAGTTTTCACGGCTGTTATTGATCGAGATGCTCTGCATCCACAGGTTGATCCAGCGGCGCATGGAGTAATTGTTGAGGATATGAACTTCCATGCGTTTTTTACCGTTCATGGAGAGGATGACTTCCGGATTGTTGTGAGCAGTTTCGGTATATAGCGCCGCGACAAATTGATCTTTTCCCAGATCGGAATAGATGGTGCTGCCATTGAGTATTAGATCAGCTTTTGTCGAGCTGGAAAATAACAGGGCAACGGTGATGAGCAAGCCGATGAAGTAAGCATTAGTGCCATATGCTGTTGTGTAGGATGATTGTTTTTTTGTCTGAAATATAACCATTATCCGAAGTCCTTTTTCCTGCCCTGTAACAAGCTTTGTGATACTCCATTGTCATCATGGCAATGATCAGTTCAAGCTGAGTGCTATAAAGTGCCAAATAGCGCACCTTTGACAGGTATATTTTGTCGGGGGTTTCACAGTTGAGCTGACAAAGGCTCGAGTAGTTCCCTAGAATATAAGTTCTAATTCAGCTGAAAAACCTTACCGGGTGCACTACTTTTAGCGGTGTCGGTTGAGTCATTGGGCTGTCTGGTGGGTGAATGTTTCAACATTAAACTTTCGGCACATGTAAACTGTCGGATTGTAAAAATCGTATTTAAGCGATGCAAAATGCAAAATGCAAAAAAGGGACGATATCTTTGAACAAAAATGTGCGTATTTCACTTATTCTCGCTGTAGCAATTTTCCTCTGGTTGGCCAGTGGCCTATTTCTCTCTCCAAAAACTGATGGCAACGCTGAAGAAGTTGCTGGCTCTAGCCTAACCTCTATTGAAGCGACCTGGGTAGAGGCTCAGCAGTTTAAGCCGCAGTTGTTACTGCGGGCAAAAACCGCGGCTAATCGTGTAGTTGATGTCAAAGCCCAGGTGGGCGGGCGGATTATTGCCGTACCAGTGGAAGAGGGCGCACAGGTTGTGGCCGGGGATACGCTGTGCAAAATTGATGCAGAGGATCGTGCCCAGAGAATTGAACATGCTGCAGCGGCCCTTGCTCAGGCAAAAATCGAATACGATGGTGCACAGCAGCTCAAGCAGAGCGGTTACCAGTCCGAGCTGGCTATTGCTCAGGCGAAAACACGGCTCGAATCGGCCCAAGTGGCCGTTGAGCGCAGTACTCTGGATATGCAAAACCTCTCCGTAAAAGCACCCTTCGATGGCATTGTTGAACGTCGCCCGGTTGAAATAGGTGATTTTGTCCAGCCAGGTCAGCTCTGTGCACAGATAGTTGAGCTCAACCCGCTGACCATAACTGCAGAGATCACCGAAAGTGAAATCAGTAAAATTTCACTGGGAAATGTTGCCAGGGTGACGCTGATAAATGGTGATCAGCTTGACGGAACAATTGCCTATCTGTCCCGCCAGGCAGATGCAGTTACGCGCAGTTTTAGAGTTGAGGCAAGCGTTGATAATTCGCAGCTGAAATTTCTTGCCGGTATGTCCGGTCGCCTGCAGATCGAGGGTCAGCCTGTCTCTGCCCACCTGATACCGGCAAGCCTAATGATACTCGATGATCAGGGCCGGCTGGCTGTTCGCGCAGTTAATAACCAGGGGATTGTCACTACTCTGAGTATCACCAGTGTCGGTGAGAGCAGCGATGGTGTCTGGGTTGCCGGACTTCCGGATAGCGTAGCCCTGGTTACCCTGGGGCAAAACTATGTGGCTGAGGGTGAGCAGGTTGCGGTTACTTACAGCAACAGCCCTGAGCGGATTAACAGCCCTGAGCGTCTTAAAACCAGCCCTGCAAATCAATAACGAAAAATTATTTAAATGAATTTTCTCAACCGAATTATTGACCACTCCAGAGCGACGCTCTCGATTATGTTGTTGATTCTCTTCGCTGGCACCATGGCCCGAGTGTCCATGCCGGTAGAGGTTAACCCCAATGTCACATTGCCAGTGGTACTGATTATGGTCAGGCACGACGGCATATCGCCGGAGGATGGGGCCCGCCTTCTGATTCGCCCAGTTGAAAAGGAGCTCAAAACGCTGGATGGTCTCGATGAGATCAATGCCACTGCTCGAGAGGGTGCGGTGTATATTTTGGCCGAATTCGATATCAGTGAAGATATAGCGACGGTAGTTGCCGAGGTTCGTGAGGCAGTTGACCGAGCCAAAGCAGAGTTCCCCCAGGAGACTAAAGAGCCCATCGTCAATGAATTAAGCCCCAGCCCTGAGCCAACAGTAGTGGTCACTTTCTCCGGTGATAATATCTCGGAGCGAGAACTCTATTCTGCGGCCAAATATTTTCAGCGGCAGCTTGAAACCCTGCCCGATGTTCTCGAAGCGGAGATGTCTGGCCACCGCGACGAGGTCGTCGAGGCGGTTCTGGATCCCTACAGACTCGAACAGTACAACATTAGCGCCGACGAACTACTGGCTTCGGTAAGGGCCAATAACCTGCTGATTCCTGCCGGTGAGATGGATGCAGCTCAGGGCCGTTTTGGTATCAAGATACCCGCCCTAATTGAAAGCACTGACGATATTCGTAATTTGCCGGTACGGTTCAGTCCCGACGGAGTGATTACCCTGGGGGATGTGGCCGAGGTGCGGCGCACTTTTAAAGATCCTCTTGGGTTTAGCACCATCAATGGTAAGAAGACTATTGCCATCGACGTTCGCAAACGGCTCAAGGCAAATTCCATTGAAACTGTCGATGCTGTGCGCAGTACGATTGCTAATGCTGGGCGACAGTTTTCGCAACAGATAAAAATCGATTATATCTTTGACAGTTCCGAGTATGCCCAGTCAATGGTCAGTGAGCTGCAGGGCAATATTCTCACCGCCATGAGTCTGGTGCTGGTGCTGGTGGTCGCTACGCTGGGCGTACGTTCCGGATTGCTGGTTGGCTTTGGTATTCCATTTTGCCTGCTCGGATCGATGATTGTGATCAATATGCTCGGTTTTAGCTTTAACTTTATGGTGATGTTTGGCCTGTTGCTGTCACTGGGTATGCTGATCGACGGCGCCATTGTAGTGGTGGAGTATGCCAATACCAAAGCGGCAGAGGGCCTCTCTACCCGTGGAGCCTACATAGAGGCGGTGCGGCGAATGGCGGTGCCAGTGATTGCCTCAACCGGCACAACACTGGCTGCATTTTTACCGCTGCTGTTCTGGCCCGGAGTCTCCGGTGAATTTATGTCCTATCTGCCAATAACGGTGTTCTCGGTATTGGCCTGGTCGCTTACCTACGCGTTAATTTTTGCACCGACACTGGGTATTGCCATCTCTCGACGCCGCGGTGCTAACAAGCAGCTGCCCGAGAGTCACGAGTCGGAGGAGTCGGCAAAAACCCTGTTTCAGCCCCTATTAAATTTCTATTTGAAGCTGCTGACGCCGATTATCGCCAGGCCGGCAGTTTCGTCCTGCCTGGCTATCCTTTTCCTGATGGGTATATTTTTCAGCTACGGGAAATTTGGTGCTGGTCAGGCCTTTTTTGCCGATATCGAAAATCGCTATGGCATTGTTAATGTCCGTGCTCTGGGCAATCTGTCAGTGGAAGAGCGCAGGCAAATTACTGCCGAGGTCGAGCAGAAAATCAGTTCCGTTGAGGGTATTCAGCAGCTCTATGGATTTAGTGGAAATAACTCACTGGTTCTTGAAAGGGGCGCGAGTCGTGACAAGATCAGTTCATTTTTGGTCGAGCTCTATCCCCGCGCCGAGAGAACGCGGGGCAGTCTGGAGATTTTTGCCGAAATTCGCCAGCGCACCAAGGATATGCCCGGAATCTATGTTACTGGTAAAGAAGTCGAGGGCGGCCCTCCGGTCGGCAAGGATATTCAAATCCAGATTTCCTCTACCGATCGCGAGGCGATGTATCAAAAGACTGCTGAAATTCGCCAGTGGATTGAGCGAAATGTCGAGGGACTTCGAGATATCGAAGATACCCTGCCACTGGCCGGAATCCAGTGGGAGATGGCGGTGGATCGATCCCAGGCAGCGATGCTCGGAGTCAATGTCGGCAGCATCGGCCAGATGGTACAGATGGTCACTAATGGCGTGATGATCGGTGAGTATCGTCCGGATAATGCCGATGATGAAGTGGAGATTCGTCTCAGGTATCCCCAGCAGAATCGCCAGCTGGCGGCGCTGGATGAGTTGCGCGTCAATACCAGTGCCGGCCCTGTGCCTATCAGCAACTTTACCCAGCGAGTCGCCAAACCCCGGGTCGATGCCATCCAGCGATTTGATATGGTCGAGACGGTGTTCATTATGGCCAATACGGAAGATGGCTATCTCTCGGATAACCAGACTCGCCAGATTGCCGGCTGGTTGGACAGCGAAAATATAGACGACTCGATAAAAATTAAATTCCGCGGCGCCAATGAGGAGCAGGCCGACTCGGCAGAGTTCCTCAGTGTTGCCTTCTCCCTGGCGATGTCGCTTATGCTGATTATGCTGGTGATGCAGTTCAACAGCTTCTACCAGGCCCTCTTGATTCTGTTCTCGGTAGTGATGTCGACCGCCGGTGTCCTGCTTGGTTTGATGCTCTCCCAGGCAGTATTTAGCACTATCTTGACTGGTGTTGGCATCGTCGCGCTGGCGGGTATTGTGGTCAACAATAATATTGTGCTGATCGACACCTATAATTATCTGCGCCGCAATAACAGCGCCCTGACTGCTGCAGAGGCGGTCTTTAAAGCTGCCAAGTCGCGTTTCCGTCCGGTAATGCTGACCACAGTGACAACCATTGTCGGGCTCTTGCCCCTGGCCAATGGCTACAGCGTGGATATTATTAATCGCAGCTGGGAGGCCGGTGGCATGGTCTCCTCCTGGTGGCAGCCTCTGGCCAGTGCGATTGTTAACGGGTTGTTGTTGGCCACGGTGCTGACACTGCTACTGACACCGGCCATGTTGCTGTTGCCAGAGATAATCTCCAAGCGACTGGGCGTCCGGGTTGCGGACCATCAATTTGAGACTGAAAAGTCCTAATCGGGCCCTGGGCATTTTTAATGCGGTATTTATTCAGTTTTTTTTATCAGAGCTTAAATCTGGTTGCGTTGTTACTGAGTGCCTATTTTGCTGCCTACCATATGCAGTCTCACTGGGTAGCCGTGGCTACAATTGCTGCTGCTCCGTTGCTGCAGGCAACTGTTGGCTTCGATAAGCCCCCAGGGCCTGATGCGTTTCCGAGCAAAGTAAAGCTCCCACTGGTGACCCTGTTTATGATGTTGGGAACAGCCTGGTTACTGCTCAGTGTGCCCCAGGCCGGTCTCGCGCTGTGGTTGGGCTTTGCCTGTGTTGGGGGGTTTATCCTCAATACCTATTGGGTAAGAGAATAATCACGGCAACCGATGACTGAAAGCAGCGAGCCGAGAAAGATTATCCACTGCGACTGCGATTGTTTTTACGCTGCGGTAGAGATGCGTGATGACCCCTCTCTAAAGGCCTTCCCGATTGCCATTGGCGGCAAGTCAGATCGCCGTGGGGTAGTTGCCACTTGCAACTACAGAGCCCGTGAATACGGTGTTAGATCGGCGATGCCGACCGGCCAGGCGCTGAAACTCTGTCCCGACCTGGTGGTTATTCCCGGCACTATGGCCAAGTATCGCGAGGCGTCATTAAAAATTCGCCAGATATTTTATCGCTACACTGACCAAGTTGAACCGCTGTCACTCGATGAAGCCTATCTGGATGTCAGCGAATCCAAACAGTGCAGTGGCAGTGCCACATTGATGGCCGAGGAGATTCGTGCGGTTATCGAGGCCGAGGTGGGAGTGACTGTCTCTGCAGGCATAGCGCCAAACAAGTTTCTCGCCAAGGTGGCCAGCGATATCAACAAGCCCAATGGACAATTTGTTATCACCCCAAAAAATGTCGCGGCTTTTATCGAGCAGCTACCGGTAAAGCGAATTAACGGTGTGGGCAAGGTTACCAGTGAAAAGCTGCTGCGCATGGGGATTAAAACCTGCGCTGATCTGCAACGCTTTGAGCTTTTAGAGCTGGTGAATAAATTTGGTGTATTTGGCAAACGTCTCTACGATCTCTGTCGCGGTATTGATAATCGCCCGGTAAATGCCAACAGCAGACGCAAGTCTCTCAGTGTCGAGCATACTTATGGGGGTGATCTCTGCGACCTAAATGCCTGTCTAGGCAAACTTCCGGAACTGCTAATGGAACTGCGCAGCCGCCTGCGTCGTGTCGATAGCGATTACCTGGTCACCAAGCAGTTTATCAAAATAAAATTTAATGATTTTTCGATTACTACTCTTGAGCGCCCAGTGGAAAAGGACTTGCCTCTTGTGAGCTTTGAAACTATCTGCCAGCAAGCCTGGCAGCGCGGTGCACGACCGGTGCGGCTGATGGGTATAGGTGTGCGTTTTATTGATGCAGGTGAACCCGGGCGGGCTATTCAGCTGGACCTGTTCAACAAGGCATAACCTTTATTAAGTCATATCACTAGTGGGCAAGTCAGATTGTCACTGGTAGACTGGTAAATGAATCAAAATCTGGTTTTCAATTGTGGTTGAACGTTCGAGTAAAAAAAGCATTCGCGGCGATATTCAGCGCAAAACTGAAGAATTTCTCTCTCGTGGTGGCGAGATTAAAAAGCACGAGCGCGGCGAGACGGGTGAGCCGGCGGACAAGCCCAGAGCCAGGTCGGTATTTGTCAGCAACCAGCCGCGCCAGACCAGGACCTATATCAATGATGTTGTCTCTGCGGTCGATAGTCGCAAAAAGAAACCCGCTAAATCAAAGTCGAAGCCGGCAGCTGTGCGTCAGCGCAAAAAAATGCTCTACGATGATTTCGGCGAGCCGTTGCGAGAAGTCTGGGTAGACGATAAGGACTAGCTGATATCCTCGCCGCGCGCCTGCTTGTCAGCATGATAGCTGGAGCGAACCAGCGGTCCACAAGCCGCCTGGCTAAAGCCGATGCTCTCGGCATACTCCGTATATTCGGCAAACTCGTCCGGATGGACAAAGCGATCAAGCGCAAGGTGGCTGGGGGAGGGCTGTAGGTACTGGCCCACCGTCAGCATATCCACATCGTGGGCGCGCAGGTCATCCAGAGTTCTCATTAGCTCATCCTTGGTTTCACCCAGGCCGACCATCAACCCCGACTTGGTGGGGACATTGGGGTTTAGGGCTTTGTACTCCTTGAGCAGTTTTAGCGACCACTGGTAGTTTGCCCCCGGGCGTGCCTCGCGATAGAGGCGCGGGATAGTTTCCATATTGTGGTTGAAGACATCCGGCGGTGTCGCAGTAAGAATTTCCAGCGCAGGCTCCATACGGCCACGGAAGTCTGGAACCAGCACTTCAACTTTAAGGTCCGGAGTAAGAATTCTTGCCTCGCGAATACAGTCGGCGAAGTGCTGGGCACCGCCGTCGCGCAGATCATCGCGATCCACTGAGGTGATTACCACATAGCTGAGGCCCATCTCGTGAATGGCCTTGGCCAGGTTTGTCGGCTCTTCTGTGTCCAGCGGATTTGGTTTGCCGTGGCCGACGTCGCAGAACGGGCAGCGCCTGGTGCATATCTCACCCATAATCATAAATGTCGCCGTGCCATGACTAAAACATTCGTTGAGGTTGGGGCAGGCAGCTTCTTCGCAAACGGTAGCCATTTTGTGCTTGCGAAGGGTATTTTTAATCTGCTGTACCTTGGGCGAGGTCGAGAGGCGGATACGCATCCACTCGGGTTTGCGTGGAATTTCGGTGGTGGGAATGACCTTGACTGGAATCCGCTCTACCTTGTCGGCACTGCGCAACTTCTCGCCCTGCTGCAGGCGGCGGGTGCGTTGTGGGGGTGTTACAGATTCTGAAGACATGGGATTCCTTTAAATAAGTTTATTCAGTACGGTTGTTGAGTACTGAGCTGTCAGGGCCAATTTGGTGGGCATTATAACCGAGTCCTGCGGTTAAATTGTCAGCCAATTGGTGCATTACCTGTTCAATACTCGGTGGCTGTTCGATTAGATCAGCCACCTGAGTCATCGCTACACCCAGACCGCAGGGATTAATTCGCTGCCAGGGAGAGAGGTCCATGGAAACATTAAAATTCAAGCCATGGTAACTGCAGCCTTTGCGGATACGCAGACCCAGAGACGCAATCTTGTCGCCATTATCTGTGTAGACGCCCGGCGCGTCGCGGCGCGGTGCGGCACTGATCTGCCAGTGCTGCAGAGTATCGACCAGGGCCTGTTCTATAAGGCTGACCAGGTCTCGCACACTGAGCTTTAAACGCTTTAGATCGACCAGTACATAAGCGGTTATCTGGCCGGGTCCGTGGTAGGTGACATGACCGCCGCGGTCACTTTTAACCACCGGAATATCACCGGGTAACAGAATATACTCTTCTTTGCCTGCCTGGCCCTGGGTGAATACGGGGTGGTGCTCAAGCATCCAGATCTCATCGGCAGTGGCGGCGTCACGTTGCTCATTGAAGTGTTTCATGGCGGCAAATGTATTGCTGTAATCGCGAGTGCCAAGGTAGCGAACGATAAGCGGTGTGTTGCTGTGCATTAGAGCACCATCTTGACCCGGGCGCTGGTTTTCAGTGCCGCGAAAATGACCTCGAGCTGGGGTTTGCCGGTGGCGGTGATGACCACAGTAATCGACTGCCAGCTACCTTTGCTGCTGTCGCGAATAGTCATGTTTTTCTGGTCAAAGCCCGGCGCATGGGTCTGCATAACACTGACCACATGTGCATGGAGTTCCGGATGCGCAGCACCCAATACCTTGATCGGATATTCGCAGGGAAATTCTATTTGTGGAGGTTCTTGTTCGCTCACGGGCACCACTTGGTAGAAAAAATTATGATAAAAGCTGGGTAATCATCAGCACAATCCAGTCGACAAACCTGGCAAATAAACCGGATTGCTCCACGGCGCTTGCGGCAACCAGCGGCGTATCTACCAGTATTTCGCCCTCCAGAGATACCTGCAGTCGTCCCAGTTCCTGACCGCTGACAATGGGAGCCTTAATCTGTTTGTCGATAAGAATATTGGCTTCGAGTTTCTTCTCTGCACCGCGGGCCAGGGTCAGGGTGACATCATCACTGATAGTCAGATTGATGAACTCCTTGTCGCCGTACCAGACTTTGGCATTTTCTTTAATAATATCGCCGACAGCATAGATAGTTTTGGTATTGAAGTAGCGAAAACCGTAAGAGAGCAACTTCTGCGACTGGCTGGCACGCGTTTTATCGCTGGTGGCCCCCATGACTACTGAGATCAGGCGCATACCCTTGCGCTTGGCCGAGGCGACCAGGCAGTATCCGGCCTCTTCGGTATGCCCGGTTTTCAGGCCGTCGACACTGCTGTCACGCCACAGCAGTCGATTTCTGTTGGGCTGGTTAATATTGTTGTGCTTAAAATATTTTTCCGAGTAGATGCTGTAGTGCTCGGGATGGTCCTTGATAATGGCACGCGCAAGAATGGACAGGTCCCGGGCTGTTGAGACCATTCCCTCGGAGGGCAGGCCGGTGGCATTAAAATACTCTGTACTTGTCATGCCCAACAGAGCTGCCTGTTGGTTCATGCTGTCGGTAAAGGCATCTTCATCGCCGCTGATATGCTCAGCCAATGCGATAGAGGCATCATTGCCCGACTGAATAATCACGCCGCGCATCAGGTCGATAACCGGCACTCTGGTGCGCGGGCTGAGAAACATGGTTGAACCGTCAGTTTTGGCGCCACCTTTCTCCCAGGCATTATCGCTGATTAACACCATGTCATCTTTCTTAACTCGCCCCTCAGCGATCTCGTTGGAGACGATGTAAGTGGTCATCATTTTAACCAGGCTGGCCGGAGGCAGCGGCTGATCGGCGTTGTTTTCAACAATGATGTGGCCGGTTTCCGCATCTACCAGGATCCACGATTTAGCTGCAAGCTGCGGTGCTGCTGGAATAAGCTGCTGGGCCTGTGCCGATGATAGAGACAGCACAAGCAGGGCCGAGGTGAGAGAGAGTAAAATCCATTTTTTCAGGCAATTATGCTGCATAGTAGACCACGACATGTTTTGAATTGATTGGTTGTAAATTTATGCGCCGTAGTTTATCACCTGAATGCCGGGATTGCCCGCATGAGATTACCCTCTTAGCGCTAAATCTTTCCGCCCCACTGGTTACAGTGTGGCGCCCAGGGAAGCCGCTAGGGGGTAACTGAAAAGGTGCTCAGATTAGCAGACTTTTTCAGCAGTGCTTTAATGCTTAAGAGTTCGACTTTGTCGGCAATTGGACCAATCCACAGTTTGTGTAATTTGTCCTGGGTGCGAAGGCTGATCGGCTGATTAACCAAATGGCTGATTTTCTTTTTAAGCTGTTGCGCAGTGGCCCTATTGGTAAATGCGCCAACTTGAATATATTCACCAGTGTCAGCAGTTGCAACCTTGGCGGTTGGTGTTTTTGGCACGGTATCTGATGACGTCACTGTTATGGGTTTAGGGTCTGGGGTTGGAGTTGTCTCTATGGCCTCGACGATAACCTTGGCGGTGCCCTTGTCCGCATAGCCCAGTTTCATGGCGCCGACGTAGGAGAGATCAATAATGCGCTCATCGTGGAACGGGCCGCGGTCATTGATTCTAACCACAATTGAGCGACCGTTTTCGGTGTTTGTTACTCTGGCGTAGGAGGGTATTGGCAAGCTTTTATGGGCGGCGGTCATGCCGTACATATTGTAGATTTCGCCATTCGAGGTCA
>ERZ1048068.2611-NODE-2611-length-12536-cov-4.628716_pt1 | contig 12536 bp, 12 predicted proteins | sample MGYA00383098_ERZ1048068 | MGnify/ENA primary metagenome ERZ1048068 (study PRJEB29581, sample SAMEA5548368) | metagenome | biome: marine; feature: coastal; material: water | depth 1 m | study: Short-term variability in the microbial, nano- and picoplankton... | reverse complement strand
CTAGTACTGCATATAAACCTCAAAGGAATTTCGGTGATTTCAACCTCTGGCGAACGAGTAAACGTTCAGGTTAGTGCAGGTGAAAACTGGCACGAATTTGTCAATTGGTGTCTGAACAAAGATTTTGGAGGACTCGAAAATTTATCATTAATCCCTGGAAATGTAGGAACAGCTCCCATTCAAAATATCGGAGCGTATGGTGTAGAACTGAAAGATACGTTTGTAAGCTGTGAAGCCATAAATATTCAAACAAAAGAACTGAAAACTTTCACTAAAGAAGAATGCGATTTTGGTTATAGAAATTCTATTTTTAAGCAAAAGATAAAAGGAGAATATATTATTACTTCAGTGGTGTTTGAGTTAAGTACCGAGAATCACTCCATTAAAACAAACTACGGCGCTATTGAATCTGAACTAAAAAGAACAGGAATCAAAAATCCTACGATTCAAGAGATCTCTAAAGCAGTTATTTCTATTAGAAACTCTAAACTTCCAGATCCTAAAATTCTTGGAAATAGTGGTAGTTTTTTCAAAAATCCTGTCGTTTCATATTCAAAATTTGAAATTCTACAAGCTCAATTTCCACTAATTCCGCACTATAAAGTATCTGAGCAAAGCGTTAAAATCCCTGCAGGATGGTTGATTGAAACGGCTGGATATAAAGGGAAAACTTTTGATAACTATGGGGTACACAACAAACAAGCCTTAGTCTTGGTTAACTATGGTGGTGCTACTGGAGAAAACATTTTAAATCTCTCTATTCAAATTCAAAAAGCAGTGAAACTTATTTTTGATATTGATTTAGAAACAGAGGTCAATATCCTGTAAAAGCGCACATTCGTGCGCTTATATAGTTATAAATTAAGATTATTAATCTGCTTTTTTACTGAGTCTACAAACAAGACCCGCAACAATAGCGCCTGCTATAGGTGCCAGCCAAAATAACCATAATTGACTAGAATAATCGCCCTGTGCAAACAATACTTGTCCCGTAGATCTTGCTGGATTTACAGAGGTATTTGAAATAGGGATGCTAATCAAATGAATTAATGTGAGGGCTAACCCAATAGAAATTGGTGCAAATTTTCTGGTCGCCTTTCGACCAGTACTCCCAAGAATAATAATGATAAAAAAAGCGGTGGTTACAAATTCGGTAATAAGAACAGAACTCATGGAATAGCCCCCTGGAGACAGGTCTCCATACCCATTGGCTGCAAAGCCTCCAACAGATACAAAGTCAGATTTACCAGAAACAATTAAAAATAAAGTAGCGGCTGCAACAATACCTCCTAAAACTTGAGATATAATATAGCCTAATATATTTTTTGTTTCAAAACGACCACCCGCCCATAATCCAAGGGTGACGGCTGGATTAAAATGTGCTCCAGAAATCGCACCAACAGCAAACGCCATGGTCATAACAGTTAATCCAAACGCAAGAGCAACACCAACAAATCCAATTCCAAGGTCGGGATATCCTGCAGCAAAAATTGCACTCCCACATCCGCCAAAGACGAGCCAAAAGGTTCCGAAAAATTCTGCAAATAATTTTTTCATAATAATCAGTTTTTTAGGTTTTTATATAGGACACAGAAATAAAAAAAAGTCACATAACGCTTATAAAATCAATTTCAACATATTGACGAAAAGTGTATCTTTGTAAAAAAATTAAGATGACTTTATTTTTAATTACATTGACGCTTTTGGGAATTGCTGTTGGCGGAATTTCCATAAAATTGTGGGCAAAAAAAGATGGTGAATTTGCTGGAACTTGTGCCAGTCAAAACCCAATGATTAATAAAGATGGAGAAGCCTGCGGTTTTTGCGGCAAAACTCCTGACGAATATAAAGATTGCTCTGAACCTGAACATGCGTAATCCATTTTCATTTTAAATAAAGGAAATTGTTATGGTTCAATTTAGTATATTTATTTTCACTAATAAATCAAATCATTTTCATTGGAAGTAAACGACCTCATTCAAAAAGCAAAACAAAATGATCAAATTGCATTCAACTCCTTACTACATACGTTTTGGAATGATGTTTATGGATTTTTGATTAAACGCACTCGAAATGAAAATGATGCAGAGGACATTACTATTGAAACGTTTTCCAAGGCCTTTGAAAAAATAAAGACTTTTGATGAAAAATTCAAATTCAAAACATGGCTCATCACCATTGCTAAAAATACCCATTCTGACAGTTTAAGAAAACAAAAAACAACGCTCAGCAACCAAACATCTGAAGAAGATGAAAAACGAGTGTATAAAATTCAAGACGAATCCCCCTCACCGGAAGACAAACTCATCACAGAACAAAATCTGGCGGCTTTACTTAAAGATATCAAAAAGTTGAAACCGCACTATCAACAAGTGATTAATTTGCGCTATTTTCAAGAGTTGTCTTACGACGAAATTTCAAAGGAAATTCAAATCCCTTTAAATAATGTAAAAATCAAACTCTTAAGAGCCAAAAAGCTTTTAGCTGAAATTATTTTAACAAAAAAATGAAACGTTTTTTTCAAAAACTAGGCCCAGGTCTTTTGTTTGCTGGCGCGGCTATCGGCGTTTCTCATCTAGTACAATCGACGCGGGCAGGTGCCGATTTTGGCTTTGGTTTGATTTGGGCTTTACTACTCATTCATTTGATAAAATATCCATTTTTTCAATATGGTCCACGCTATGCAAGTGCTACAGGCGAAAGCTTGCTAGAAGGCTATCAGAAATTAGGGGACGGAGTTTTGGCTTTATACGGACTAATAACATTCTTAACTATGTTTACTATTCAAGCTGCGGTGACCATCGTAACAGCAGGGATAGCGACTTCACTGTTTGGAGATTTTATTAGCGTAAAAATCTGGACCATTGTAATTCTAAGCCTTTGTTTTATCGTCTTAAATATTGGAAAATACCGATTTTTAGATGTGATGATGAAAATTATAATTATCACTTTAACTTTTACCACTTTGGTGGCAACAGTAATGGCATTGAATACTTCAAACGACCCACTCACATTTACACAGATTCTTCCAAAAGGAAGTCTCGAAATTACATTTTTAATTGCGTTTATGGGTTGGATGCCAGCACCCTTGGATGTCTCGGTGTGGCACTCCTTATGGACCACCGAAAAGCAAAAAATAAGTGTCGAAAAAAGAAATCCGAAAACAGCTTTACTAGATTTTAACATCGGCTACTTAGGAACCATTATTTTAGGGGTTAGTTTTGTAGCATTAGGCGCTTTAATCATGTATCCGACGGGCAATAGTTTTAGTAATAGCGCCGGAACATTTTCTGTACAACTTATTGAAATGTATACCCAAAGCTTGGGACAATGGGCTTATGTAATTATTGGAATTGCGGCGTTTACGACCATGTTTAGCACCACCCTAACAACTCTAGATGCGTCTCCGCGTTCAATGCATAAAACGACTGAGTTATTATTTAAAAAAACTTTCAAAAAAGGCTATTTAATTTGGAGTCTCGTTCTAATTTCAGGAACACTTAGTATTTATTTTTTCTTCCTTTCAGATATGGGAACCCTCATTAAAACTGCCACGGTACTGTCATTTTTAACAGCACCCTTTTATGCACTGGTAAACTATATTTTAATTTCAAGCAAACACACACCAACGGCGTGGCAACCCTCTAAATTGATGCATTTTGTGAGCTGTTTTGGAGTTCTATTTTTAATTGGTTTTAGCGTGTGGTATCTTACTATTTTATGATTATTTTATAAGAATACTTTGTATCTTTGCAACTTCAAAATGAACGCATGGCTGTAGAAACCCTTTCAGACCCGATTGTACGTCAACCTAAACCAAAATGGCTTCGTGTCAAACTGCCAACTGGCAAAAAATACACTGAACTCAGAGGGCTTGTTGATAAATATAACCTTAACACAATCTGTGCTTCAGGAAGCTGCCCTAATATGGGTGAATGCTGGGGTGAAGGCACGGCTACATTTATGATTTTAGGTAATATTTGTACTCGATCTTGTGGGTTTTGCGGAGTTAAAACCGGACGTCCAGAAACAGTGGATTGGGATGAGCCCGAAAAAGTGGCACGTTCTATAAAAATCATGAACATTAAACACGCCGTTCTAACGAGTGTCGATAGAGATGACCTAAAAGATATGGGGAGTATTATGTGGGCTGAAACCGTCAAAGCGGTGAGGCGCATGAATCCAAACATAACCATGGAGACATTAATTCCCGATTTTCAAGGGATAGAAAAACATATTGATAGGATTGTTAACGTGGCACCAGAAGTTGTTTCTCATAACATGGAAACCGTCAGACGCTTGACGCGTGAAGTTCGCATTCAAGCAAAATATGATAAAAGCTTAGGCGTTTTAAAATACCTAAAAGACCAAGGACAACGCCGTACCAAAACTGGACTCATGTTAGGACTCGGCGAAACCCGCGATGAAGTCATTGAAACGCTTCACGATATAAGAAATGCCAATGTAGATGTGGTGACCATCGGTCAGTACCTGCAACCGAGTAAAAAACATTTACCCGTAAAGCAATTCATCACACCCGATCAATTCAAAGAATACGAAACGATTGGTTTAGAACTTGGCTTTCGCCATGTAGAAAGTAGTGCCTTAGTAAGATCTTCTTATAAAGCTCAAAAACACATCAACTAACCATGGTACGGGTTGCTATCAATGGCTTTGGACGTATTGGCCGACGCGTATTTCGACTTTTATTAGACCATCCAACGATTCAAGTGGTTGCTATAAACGATCTGGCAGACGCCAAAACCTTGGCGCATCTACTTAAATACGATAGCATTCACGGCCGTTTAAAGCGAACTGTTTCTAACAATGATACGCAGCTTATTTTTGATGGCACCGCGATTCCATTATTAAACAAAAACCATCCTAGAGATGTCAATTGGATTCCTTATAATGTGGATATCGTCATTGAAGCTACTGGGAAATTTAAAACCAAAAACGACTTAATTCACCATATTAATAACGGTGCCTCTAAAGTTATTTTGAGCGTCCCACCAGCGGATGACAGTCTCAAAACTATCGTTTTAGGGGTGAATGACGACTTGTTAGATGAAACTGATTTAATCATTTCGAACGCCTCCTGTACCACCAACAATGCGGCGCCAATGCTTTCTATTATCAATGCCCTTTGTGGCATCAATCAGGCGTATATTACAACGGTACATTCCTATACAACCGATCAAAGTTTACATGACCAACCGCATAAAGATTTAAGACGTGCCCGTGCAGCGGGTCAGTCCATTGTTCCCACAACAACGGGGGCGGCAAAAGCATTAACTAAGATTTTTCCAGAGTTGGCGGACTGTATTGGCGGTTGTGGAATTCGCGTACCGGTCATTAATGGATCATTAACCGACATTACGTTCAATGTAAAAAAAGAAACTTCTGTTGAGGCCATTAATCAAGCGTTTAAAGCGGCTTCTAAGACATCGCTTAAAGGCATTGTCGAATATACTGAAGACCCTATTGTATCCATTGATATTGTCGGTAATACGCATTCCTGTATTTTTGATGCCGAAATGACTTCCGTGATTGGAACGATGGTGAAAATTATTGGATGGTACGATAATGAAACTGGTTACTCCAGTCGTATTGTCGATTTGATATATAGGATGAAGGATTAACTTTAATTTTTCATCTGCATTAAATACAAATCAAAGTTTTTCGCCCAATAATTTTTTTCTATTTTTTCTAACTCAAATCCCATTTTTCCATAAAATTGAAAGGCATGCTGACTCGTTCTGACTCTAATGATTTCAATCTTTGGATTTTGATTTATATGATTAATTCTGAACTGTAATAATTCTTTCCCGATGCCTCTTCCTTGGCATTTAGGGTCTATGATATCCCAAGAAATACAGGCCACCTTTTCTTCAAAAGAATAATTGACCCCTCCTACTCCAATAATTTGAGAGTGCTCTTCATAGACAAAATAATCTTCTCGTTCATGATCCAAATACTTTATGAAATCGCTTTCTTCTGAAGCATCAAAATAGTTAGGCGTGTTTAGTCGAAATAATTCGAGGACTCTTGATTTATCTATTGTGGTGTACTTTCTGATCATTTTGTTTGAGTATCCTAAAAACTTCTAACATAAGTCACCACCAAATCCTCAAAATCCGACGCTTTATCAATTTTAAGTTGAATCGGTAAGTAAAATATAGAATCATTGGTATCCATACTTAATCTTGAAAAATCCTTTTCGGTAGTGACTACAAGTGGTTTTGAATGTATAAGCTCCACTTCAGACTTAGAAAATTCATGGTGATCCTTGTAGTTTAAATGCTCAAAGTCAAGACCCATTGTAGTCAAATAGGACACTAGTGGAGCTGGGTTTGCAATCCCAGTCACCAATGTAAAATGAGTCCCTTTCAAATCCATTAGCTCTCGATTTGAATTTGAAGAGATAATCGCATCACCGTACTCAATACTACTAAAAAATACCAATTGAGTGGATTTTAGTTTCAGGCGTTTGGTGATCTCCGTTTTTAGCTCATTACTCAGATCAATTGGACATTTGGTCACCACAATGACGTCTGCTCGTTTAGCACCTGATTTAGGTTCTCTCAAATTACCAGTAGGCAGTACAAAATCATCACAATACAATTGATCGAACGCGGTTAGCAGAATATTAAGACCTGCCGTGACTTTCCGATGCTGAAAAGCATCATCGAGTAAAACAACGTCTAAAGACGATTGTTGTTCTTTCAAAAGTTTCAAACCATGTTGGCGATCGGCATCTACCGAAACCGTAATATTTTTAAATTTATTATAGATTTGGAATGGCTCATCACCAATATCTTTTGAAGTGGATTGAGGGCCTGCAATCAAAAACCCTTTAGAATTTCGTCCGTATCCGCGACTCAGAGTTGCAAGTTGAAACTTGGGTGTTAAGACTGATATTAAATACTCAATCATTGGCGTTTTTCCTGTCCCACCCGTCGATAAATTACCGACACATATCAATGGAGACTCATAGGATTTGGATGAGAAAATCGACCAATCATAGAATTTATTTCTAAAAAATACCGCCACATAATAGAGGGGTACAAAGGGATATAATATTTTTCTAAAAAGCTTCACCGCAACGAAAGTAATTATTTTATCTTTGAAGTTAAACAAAAACTTATGATAGTTCAGGATGTGATCACGCATTTAGAGGCCTTAGCACCGCTTACCTATGCAGAAGAGTTTGACAATGTAGGACTTTTAGTCGGCGATAAAACGACCAAATTAACAGGAGTTTTGATCGCTCTAGACACACTTGAAGCGGTCGTGGATGAAGCCATTGAAACCAATTGCAATTTGATTGTGAGTTTTCATCCGATCATTTTTAAAGGGCTAAAAAAAATTACTGGAAAGTCTTATGTTGAGCGTGTTTTGATAAAAGCGATCGAACATAAAATCGCGATTTATGCCATCCACACAGCTCTTGATAATGTTTTTGAAGGTTCTAACGCAGGTCTTTGTGAAATTTTAGGACTTCAACACAAAGCGATTTTAATACCGCAAGCCGGCACCATCAAACAATTAACCACTTATGTACCAGAAAACGATGCGGAAACAGTAAGAACCGCTTTATTTGAAAGTGGTGCAGGAAGTCTTGGTAATTATGACCACTGTAGTTTTAATAGTTCTAGAACTGGAACGTATAAAGGAAATGAGAATTCGAACCCTGTCATCGGGGAAAAAAACATATTACAAAATGTTACCGAAACAAAAATTACGATCAGTTTTGAAAAACATTTGGAAAAAAGTATTATGAAAGCACTCTTGAACAGCCACCCTTATGAAGAGGTTGCTTATGAAATTATCTCCCTTGAAAATAAAAATCAACATATTGGTATGGGAATGATTGGGCAGTTAGAACAACCGATGAATGAAGTTTTGTTCTTAGAATTTGTAAAAACCCGTCTAAATTGTTCCGTGATACGCCATTCGAAATTATTAGACAGCCCAATTCAAAAAGTGGCGGTTTTAGGAGGGTCGGGAAGCTTTGCCATAGAAGCCGCTAAAGCTGCTGGTGCTGATGCGTTTATCTCCTCAGATTTAAAATATCATGATTTTTTCAGAGCAGAAAATGACCTATTATTGGCCGATATAGGCCACTATGAAAGCGAAGCGCACATAAAAAATATTTTAGTTGCTTATCTTAAGAAAAAAATTACTAATTTTGCAGTCGTTTTATCAAAGACAAATACAAATCCCGTAAAGTATATATAAGCATGGCTAAAAAGAAAGAACTAACCGTAGAAGAACGCTTAAGAGCGCTTTATGATTTACAATTAATCGACTCTAGAGTTGACGAAATTAGAAATGTAAGAGGAGAGCTTCCTTTAGAAGTTAGAGATTTAGAAGATGATGTTGAAGGATTCAAAAATAGAGTTCAGAAACTGGAGGATAGCCTCGCTGAAATTGACAATCAAATAAAATCTAAAAAGATTCATATTGAAGAAGCGACTGGCTTAATTAAAAAATATACTGAACAACAAAAAAATGTTCGGAACAATCGCGAGTTTAATTCTTTAACTAAAGAAGTTGAATTCCAGGAATTAGAAATTCAATTGGCGGACAAACACATCAAAGAATTTAGTGCTCAAATCGAACAAAAAAATGTAGTAATTACTTCTACAAAAGAACGTTTAGAAGAACGCGAAATACATTTGAAGCACAAAAAGGCCGATCTTGATGCTATTCTTGCTGAAACTGAAAAAGAAGAAACACTTTTATTAGCAAAATCTGAAGATTACAAAAAGAATATAGAGGAGCGTCTTGTAAAAGCATACAGTAAAATACGTACCAACGTTAAAAATGGTTTAGCCATTGTACCCATCGAAAGAGGTGCTTCTGGAGGGTCATATTTTACGATTCCACCACAAGTACAAATGGAAATTGCATCTCGTAAAAAAATTATCACTGATGAACACAGTGGTCGAATTTTAGTAGATGCAGCTTTGGCTGAAGAACAAAAAGAAAAAATGGAAAAATTGTTTACTAAACTCTAATTTTTCACTTCAAAAATTTCAAAGCCTTCATTTTTAGTGAGGGCTTTTTTATTTAATATAATTTTCACACTATTATAAATTACCCTTTGTAATTTTAACTCATAAAAAAATTACACCCATGAAACATCTTACCACATTATTGATTTGCTTAACCATTAGCGTTACGAGCTGTCAAACAAACAAAAATAAGACTAGCTCGCAGCACACTACAATAGCCAATGCAACCCCAATCGAAGTCCCATTAGAAAACGGAATGGCAAAAGCATATTTTGCCAGTGGATGTTTCTGGTGTGTAGAGGCTGTCTATGAAAGTGTCAACGGCGTTTCTGAGGTCATCAATGGTTATGCAGGTGGCCACAGTGAGAACCCAACCTATCAAAAAAGCAATACCGGAAGAACAGGTCATGCTGAAGCAGTCGAAGTCATATATAATCCAACCATTGTGAGTTTTAAAACACTTGTGGATGTTTATTTTGGATCCCAAAACATGACTCAAGTTAATGGTCAGGGTCCAGATAGAGGCTCCCAATACCGATCGATTATTTTTTATCAAAATGACGACCAAAAAACAATTATAGTTCAGAAAAAAGAAGCCCTTTCTTCCCAGCTAAATGTGACCATTGCCGCAGAAGTCTATCCGTTCCAAAAATTCTGGATTGGCGAAGACTATCATCAAAATTATGAGCGCCTTCACCCGAACAACTCTTATATCCGAAATGTATCTATTCCCCGATTGCGAAAATTTCAAAATAAATTCCCACACTTACTTAAATCGACGCATTAATTTTAAAGCACCGATTCCATTTTATTTTAAATCAAAAATGTTTATTTTTGAGAGAATTCAAACTGCAAAATGTTGACAAGCTACACCCCTGGAATCGAATGTGCTAAAGAACTAGATCAAAAAGATCCCTTAGCACACTTCCGGAACAAATTTCATATTCCAAAAAACGCCGATGGAGAGGAGTGGTTATATTTTACAGGAAACTCATTGGGACTGCAACCTAAACAGACCAAAAATCACATACATCAAGAGTTAGATGATTGGGCCAACTTGGGTGTAGAAGGCCATTTTGAAGCCAAAAATCCGTGGATGCCTTACCATGAATTTCTTACAGAAAGTATGGCGGAAATTGTGGGTGCAAAACCCATTGAGGTGGTCATTATGAACACGCTTACCACGAACCTTCATTTGATGATGGTTTCCTTTTATCAACCCACCAAAACTAAGTTTAAAATTGTCATTGAAAGTGATGCATTTCCATCGGATCGATATGCGGTTGAAACGCAATTACAATTTCATGGGTTTGATCCTACTGAATCGCTTATTGAATGGTTGCCTCGAAAAGGGGAAACACTGTTAAATATAGATGATTTAGAGTCTCTTTTAGAAATGCAGGGCGATGAAATTGCGTTGTTGTTAATAGGGGGCGTTAATTACTATACGGGACAATCTTTAGACCTGAAGAAAATTGCGGAGCTGGGGCATCAAAAAGGATGTAAGGTTGGCATTGATTTGGCACATGGCGTTGGAAACATTCAGCCGAACCTACATGAATCGGGCGTTGATTTTGCAGCTTGGTGTACCTATAAATATATGAATTCCGGACCTGGAAGTTTGGGTGGCATTTTTGTACACGAACGCTATGCACATGACACCTCCTTAAAACGATTTGCAGGCTGGTGGAGTCAAAATAAAGCCACCCGTTTTGACATGCGTCAACCCTTAGACATTATTCCTGGCGCCGAAGGATGGCAGCTTAGCAACCCCCCCATTTTATCAATGGCCGCAATTAAAGCGTCTTTGGAACTCTTTAATGAAGTCGGAATGGATGCTTTACGAAAAAAATCAATACAACTTACGGGCTATTTAGAATACCTCATCTTAGAATTAAAGAATGACCGTATTTCTATTATCACCCCAAAAGACCCTAATCAAAGAGGATGTCAGCTATCGATACAAGTAAAAAATGCTGATAAATCGTTACATGAAAAATTGACACAAGCGCATGTCATTACAGACTGGCGAACGCCTGACGTCATTCGTTGTGCACCCGTTCCTTTTTACAACTCATTTGAAGATGTTTATAGAATGGTTGAACTCTTAAAACTAATCCTGAATGCCTAAACAAGAAAATATCTTAATTATTGGAGCGGGTCTATGTGGATCTTTATTAGCGCTAAGACTTGGTCAACGAGGTTATAAAGTGCGAGTTATAGAAATGCGCCCCGATTTACGAACAGTCGATATTAGTGCAGGACGCTCCATTAATTTGGCGTTTTCGAACCGTGGGCGCAAAGCGATTAAACTCGTAGGGTTAGAATCAAAAGTGGCGTCCTTATGCATCCCAATGCACGGCCGAATGATACACGATACTACAGGACATACATTTCTATCAAACTATAGTGGACGCAAAAATGAGTGTATTAATTCTATTTCTAGAGAATTGCTAACAGCACTCTTGCTGGACGAAGCAGAAGCACTTGATACTGTGACTATTGAGTTTGAAAAACGCTGTAAAAAAGTCGATTTTGAAGCCAAAATTGGCTGTTTTGAAGACTCCGTTTCAGGGGCTGCTTTTAGGGTCTCTGCTGACCTCATCTTTGGAACTGACGGCGCAGGTTCTTCATTGAGAAAAAGTTATTTTAACGACCGGAAATTTTTATTTAGTTTTTCTCAAAACTACCTAACACATGGTTATAAAGAATTAACCATTCAGCCTAAAGAAAATGGCGATTTTAAGGCCTATAAAAATGCGCTTCATATTTGGCCTAGAGGCGATTTTATGATCATTGCCTTGCCCAATTTGGATGGGAGTTTTACCGTAACCCTATTTTTGAGTTATGAGACCGGCAAATACAATTTCAACAACCTAACAACGCCAGATATTGTCACTGAATTTTTTCAGAAAGAATTCCCAGACGCACTGAACCTAATGCCCAATTTAACAGATGAGTTTTTCGAAAACCCAACGGCCCCATTAGGAACGGTCAAGTGTTTTCCATGGCAGTATAAAGGTCACAGTCTGTTGTTGGGAGATTCTGCACACGCAATTGTACCGTTTTATGGGCAAGGCATGAATGCCTCGTTTGAAGATATTGTAGAATTCGATCGATTTTTAGACCTTCATAATGGCGATTGGGAAACAACCTTAAAAGCTTTTGAAGCGCATCGAAAAGTAGATACCGATGCAATTGCAGATTTAGCAATTGATAACTTCCACGAAATGAAAGATCATATCGCCAACCCAATATTTCAAGAAAAACGGAAAATAGAAATGGCTTTAGAAACCGAATTTCCAGATGAATATTATTCAAAATATTCCTTGGTAACCTTCAAAGAAACGATTGGCTATAACGAAGCCATGACCATTGGTCGTGCTCAAGATAAAGCGATCTTAAGTCTGTTATCTGCCCGTAAAATTGATGCCTCAGAAAATTTAAATGAGCTTCTTAAAAAAGTACAAAAAGAAACAAGCGAAATTCTTAAAGAAGACACGATTGCAAAAACAT
>ERZ1048068.2610-NODE-2610-length-12538-cov-7.415765_pt1 | contig 12538 bp, 9 predicted proteins | sample MGYA00383098_ERZ1048068 | MGnify/ENA primary metagenome ERZ1048068 (study PRJEB29581, sample SAMEA5548368) | metagenome | biome: marine; feature: coastal; material: water | depth 1 m | study: Short-term variability in the microbial, nano- and picoplankton... | reverse complement strand
CTATTTTACTACTAAAATGATCATCTATACAGGAAAAAATTATTTGATTATTTAAAAAATCTAATAGGTTTATAAAAACACCAAACGTGCCATCATCAAGCTCAGATTTAATATCGTCGATTATAAGGGTTGCATTTATATTGTGTACCTTTCTTAGCACTTCGTGTTGTGCACAACACCATATAATAGATAAGATTTTTTGCTCTCCCCTTGAAAGAATTTGTTTTGCATCATTTTCTCCCACAAGAATTCTAATGTCTGCTTTATGGGGTCCTTTTGTTGTGGTTTTTCTAATAATATCTTTTTGTTCATTCTCAACAAGAACATCATACAAATCTCTAGAGACGTCCCATCCCGCAAAGAATTCTATTTTAATTTTATTAAGATACTCTGTTGTTTTACATCTGTTAAGGGTTGAAAGTATTTGTTTAAACTCTAGAAATGACTGATTGAAGAAGGTTGATCGTTTGATATCTAAGCTCTTTGCTTCTTCTGAAACTTTCTTGTTCCATATATCAATATTTCTTATGTCTCTATTTTTCAATAAGGTATTTCTTTGTTTTAAACATCTATAAAAACCAAACCAAGTCTCAGAAAAGCCTTCATCTGAAACAAAAAGAGACCTGTCTAATATTTTTCTTCTAAAGTCTGGGGATGCATCAGCAAAAGAAAATGTATTATTGTGAATTGCTGTTGAGGGAAATTCTTTAATTAAATTACTTGTGGTTGTTTTTGTGTTGTTTATCTTTATTGAAATGGCTTTGGATTTTTCTTTGGTGATTGATAGTGTGAAGCCCCTGCTCGAATCATAACCGTTGATGCTAAAAAAATCTCTATCGGTTGATATTAAAGATTGAATATTGGAGCTTTTGAAAGACCTCCCGCTTGAACACATATAAATAGCCTCAAGTATTGAGGTCTTGCCGGAACCATTATCCCCATAGAAAAAGTTAATCCCTGGTGATAAATTTATACTAGATGAGGTAAAGCATCTAAAATTATGGAGTTTTAGCTCGCTTATCATTTTGTTTTAAGGTTTGATTTGTTGTTCGATATCAACGCCTATATAAGGAGGGGCATTACAACATACTTAAAGCTATCAGAGCCTGGATTTGTTATTAGACAGCTTTTGTCGGAGCCAAAAAAATGAATCTCAACAAGCTCACCCTCGGCAGATGAGAGTATTTCTTGTATGTAATTAACATTAAATGCTATATCTATAGGGTCACCAATATAAGAGCATTCGATTGACTCTTCGGCCTGTTCTTTTTCTGGATTGTTGGCTGAAATATTTAATAGATTTTCAGAGGTAACCAATCGCACTCCTCTAAATTTTTCACTAGAAAGAACGCTCACCCTGCTCAAGCTCTCTGAGAGACTTTTTTTGTTTATGGATAGTGTTGAGCTTTCGCCTGTAGGAATGACCTGCTCATAATCTGGAAATTTACCTTCGATTAATTTGCTTGAAAAGGTTGTTCCTGCAACGTTTACATTAATTGAGTTAGCGCTTAGTTTTAATAGAATATTTTCAGAGCTCTCGCTTACAAGCTTGCCTATTTCGTTAATAGATTTTCTTGGTACAATCCCCGTTATTTGATCTGAGACACCCTCATTTAAGTTTAGAGTTGCCATAGCAAGCCTGTGTGCATCAGTGGCCACGCTTGTGATTTGAGTGTCTTCAACAGATAAAAACAGTCCGTTTAAATAATGTCTCCAGTCTTGGTTCCCCATGGCAAATGATGTTTTTCCAATCAATGATTTAAGATTTTGAGCTGTTATGTTAACCGTATTACCGCCCTCTTCTTTTTCAAAAACTGGAAAATCCTCACTTGGAAGAGTTGCAAGATTGTATTTTCCAGAGCTGGTTTCAATTTTTAGATTATCTCCATCTAGAAAGAAGTGAATCTCAGAGTCATCTTTAAACAGCCTACAGAGCTCGCTCAATTTCTTAGCAGGTGCTGTGGTTTTGCCTCCACTTTTAAAGTTTGAGATGGTTGAAATTGTAGAGATTTCAGACTCAAGGTCAGTTGCTGTTAATCTAAGAGATGATTCATCAACTTCAAACAAAACATTTGCAAGAATGGGAAGTGTTTGTCTTTTTTCAACCACGCCAAGTGTGGAGTTAAGAGATTTTACTATCTCTTCTTTTGTAATATGAAAATCCATTATTAGTTTGTTAGTGCTCTTGTTAGGTTTCTATAATCTTCTTCGTGTGATGGGCTTTCTTTTCTAAGTTCAGCTATTTTTTTACATGCGTGGAGAACTGTTGTGTGATCCCTTCCGTTGAAGGCCTCACCTATCTCTGGCAGGCTGTGTCTTGTAAGCTCTTTGGTTAAGGCCATCGCTAGCTGTCTTGGTCTGGTTATTGATCTGCTCCTTCTTTTAGATAAAAGATCTGATAATTTGATGTTGTAGTATTCTGCAACTGTTTTTTGAATATTTTCTATGCTTACCATCTTTGCAGAAATAACAAAAAGATCTTTAAGGGCATCTTTTACCAAAGCAAGGTCTATTTGTTGGTTTGTAAATCTAGCGTTGGCTACAACTCTTTTTAGGGCACCCTCTAACTCCCTGATATTAGAGCGAATTCTTTGTGCAATATATATAGCGCAATCATTAGGCATCTCCACACCCATTGATGAGGCTTTTTGAAGAAGAACAGCGGCCCTTGTTTCAAGCTCGGGTGGATCTATTATTACTGGCAAACCCCAACCAAGTCTTGACTTAAGTCTTTCCTCAAGGCCGTCAATTTCTTTGGGGTACTTATCACAAGTTAAGATCATTTGATTGTTTCTATCTAATAATGCATTAAATGTATGAAAAAACTCTTCTTGTGATTGCTCTTTACCCGCAAAGAATTGAATATCATCAATTAATAGCGCATCTGCGTTTCTGTAAAATGACTTAAACTCATTCATTGCTCCAAGCTGAAGTGCTTTAACCATATCGGATACAAATTTTTCAGAGTGGACATAAACAATTCTTTTTTCAGGCTCGTTTCTGAGTATCTCATTACCAACAGCATGCATTAAATGGGTTTTCCCCAAGCCTACACCGCCATATATAAACAAAGGGTTATAATCACCTTTTGGGTTGGAGGCAACTTGTTTTGATGCTGCTAGAGCTACGTGATTGGATTTACCCTCAACAAAAGTCTCAAAAACATATGATGGGACTAGTTTAGTATCTTCTGATTTGGTATCATTTTTATATTTATCGACAAAAGTTTCCTTTGTATGAGTTTTAAAAACCAGACTTATGTCTTTTTTTGACTGTGATTTTACAATACCTATGATCTGGTTTGCCAGGTTTGACTCTACATAGTTTGCTATAAAGTCGTTGGGTGCAACAAGCTCAAGGGTGTTTTTGTTTAGATTTCCTTTTAGAGGTCTTATCCAGGTGTTAAAATCATCCTGCGATAATTTGTTTTCAAGCTTTTCTGAGCATTTATTCCAAAATTCCAATCTCTTATCCTCCTAGTAGACAACTAGTCTATTAAAAAACTAACAAGATATCTACAGGATAAGTTAATGAATTTTCTGTGGATATCTTGTATATAAAAAAATATTTTATGTTTTTAAATAATTGTGTGAAATCTTATTATTAATGGGCTATAATGCGCCACTATTTTTTTTAGGTAGTTAATTATGAAGAGAACATTTCAACCAAGCACTTTAAAAAGAAGCAGAACACACGGCTTCAGAGCAAGGATGGCCACAAAGGCTGGAAGAGCTATACTGTCTAATAGAAGAAAAAAGGGCCGCAAGGTTCTATCAGCATAAGGCTTGTCTCAGCCAAGACTGCCTAAACACTTTCACACCTCAAAAAACCTTAGGCTTTTTTATTTACCCTCAGAGCCACCCGGCCTAAGAATATCTATAGCAAAAAAAAATTTTAAGCTTGCTGTTGATAGAAATAAAATAAAACGGCAGATTAAGGATATTTATAAAAAAAACAATCTTTTCGATGGGTCGGGCGCTTTTGTTGTTTTTGTTTATAAGTCTTTTGGTAATTTAAAATACCATGAGGCTTCTGTTGAGATAGTTAAAGCTGTAGAATCACTTAATCAAAAAGGAATATAAATAAATGAACATAAGAAAGATTTATCTTGGTTTAATAGCGGTTTTATCTGTAGCTCTTTTTTATGAGTGGACCTCTGGCAACAAAGCTGATTCTGTTATCTCTCATCTTGAAACAGCAAAGGTCGAAAGTTTAAAGCCCCAGGTTTCTGAAGATGGTTTGTATGTTCGTTTAGAGAATGATTTGTTGAAACTTAAGATTGCTATCCAGACGGGTTCCATTGTTGAGTCTCGCCTTAAAAATTATGGTGTTGAAAATGTTGAAGGCTCTATGGGTGTTAGGGTTTTTGGCTCATCTGATACTGGTTATTTCAAATACTATCTCAAGACCGGCTTTACAGGTCAGCCAACAGAGTTTGTTTTGGATAGTTATGGGGATGACTTTGTTTTGCTTAAAAGCGCAGATGGGGACCTAACAAAAAGGTTTAGTTTTTTACCAAACACATATGAGGTTCTTATAAAAGATAGTTCTAACAACGGTGTTAGTGGTAAGCCTTTCGCCTCGCTCTATAGAACAGAGGGCAGGTCTTTAGATTTAAAAACAGCTGTTACCGAGGGCGGTATGATGAATAATAGCTCCTATCAGGGTGTAGCTATTAGCGCTGATCAGGACCCATATCTGTCTTCAAGATTAAGGAGTTTAGATGAGCCTCTTTCAGTGCTTTCAAGGTCGGGGTGGGTATCGTTTATTCAAAAATATTTTTTTGCAGTCTTAATAGGTTCTGATGATTATGTTTATAATTATTTTGCTCAACCTGCCGAATCGGGTGTTTATCGGATGGGCTACACTGTTGAAAAAGGTGAGGCAACAAGCCTTGTTTACTCCCACTCACACAGGGTTTTTATTGGTCCAAAAATTAGGAAGGATCTTGCCAAAAGAGCTGATAGTTTAGAGTTGTCAATTGATATGGGCTGGTTCTGGTTTATATCACAGCCAATGGTGTGGTTTTTGGATCTCATTAATCAGTATGTAAATAGTTGGGCGCTCTCAATTATTATTTTTACATTAATTTTGAAGTTAGCCTTGTTTCCAATTACAGCCAAGGGCTTTGTTTCTATGGCTGGTATGCGAAAAGTGGGGCCTAAGATGAAAGATATCCAGGAAAGGTACAAACACGACAGACAAAAGGCCGGCGCGGAAGTGATGGCTTTATACAAAAAAGAGGGTGTTAGTCCACTTGGTGGGTGTCTTCCTGTTTTGGCTCAAATGCCTTTTTTTATTGGTTTCTTCTTTGCTTTAAGAGAGATGGTTGAGCTAAGACATGCTTCGTTTTATTGGATATCTGATCTTTCCATACCAGACCCTTTGTTTATACTGCCTGTTGTATTTGGGTTGGTTATGGTTTCTACACAAAAACTTAGCCCAGCACCTCCAACCACAGACCCAACTCAGGCACAGGTTATGAAATATATGCCCGTTGCTTTTTCTATTTTCTTTTTTATATTTCCTGCTGGTCTTTGTTTATACTCTGTTGTTAACTCTGGTTTTTCTTTGGGGCAACAAAGATACCTTTATAAAAAGATAGGTGTTTTGGGTGATGTAGGTTCTGGTGGGTCGTAGTTTTTATGTCGGTTGTTTTTGCTCTTGCCACACCTCCTGCAAAATCGGCAATTTGTGTATTTAGGGTTTCTGGTTCTGGCTGCCTTGATAAATTAAAAACACTTACCGGCTCTGTCCCAGAAAAATCTAGAACGTTTTATTTGCGTCCTTTTTTAGATAAAAACGGCAGTCTCGTTGATAGTGTTGGTCTGGTTTTTTTTAAGGGTCCTGATAGCTATACAGGAGAGGATTCTTTTGAGATTTATGCGCATGGAGGTCTTGGTGTTATGGCGCTTGTTGTGGATGTTTTTAAGGAGGTTGGTTTTGATGAGGCTGCTCCTGGTGAGTTCACAAAGAGAGCTTTTTTAAACAACAAGATTAGTTTAAATGAGGCTGAGTCTGTTGTTGATGTTATAGACAGCTCTAATGTTGAAGGTGTTTATTTGTCCTCCAGCTCTTTGTCTGGCTCTTTTACCAAAAGCATAGTTGGGTTTTCAGAAAAAATTGATTTTTTTAGAGTTCGTGTTGAGGGGGAGATAGATTTTTCGGATGAAGGGGAGGATTTTATGGACTCTTCATTAAAAAATGACTTACAAGAAATGATAAGAGATTTTTCTTTTTTTGTTGATGGTTGTGTTGGTAAAAAAAATTACTCTCTTAAGAATAAAATTCTTTTTGTGGGTCCTGTGAATTCTGGTAAGTCGTCTGTTTTTAATAGGCTTTTGGGGTTTGAGAGGGCGCTAGTATCTAACATAGCTGGAACAACAAGAGATCTTGTTGAGTCTGAGCTTTTTTATAACAACACCTCGTTTTCTTTATCCGATTCTGCTGGACTAAGAGAGACTAAAGATGAAATAGAGTCTAGGGGAATTAATTTAACTCTTGAACAAATAGATACTGCTGATGTTGTTGTTGGTATTTTTGATTCTTCTGATAAGGAGGTTATAAATGGTTTTTCAGATCTTGTTAAAAATAAAAAATACATAACTGTTTATAACAAGTTAGACCTAGGTGTCCCAGCCTCGGGAGTTTTTGACTGCATGGTGTCTGCAAAAACAGGAGAGGGTTTTGATGGCTTAAAAGATATTCTTGCTGATGCTTTTAAGGTTCATGAAAACAGTGATTACACTTATTTGGTGAGAGATCGTCATATATCTTTATTTAAATCGTCGTTAGAAAACCTCGGAAAGGCTTTTTCAAAAATACAGAATGTTGAAGATTTGGAGTTGGTTGCAGAAGATTTAAAGTTGGCAAGACAATCTTTGGATGATGTTGTTGGTGTTAAAACTTCTGATTCCTTGCTTGGTGATATTTTTAGTAATTTTTGTATTGGTAAATAAGCTGTTATTAATCTGTGTTTAATTTATAGGTTGTTTTTTTATTAACAGGTTTTTATGAGTTTTCTTGAGTTTGTTTTAACAGGGTTAAACATATCTTATTCTTTGAGTTTTCCTTTGCTTGTATAAGGGTTTGGAGTGGTTGTTAACAAAAAAACGTTACTCTAATAGAAATAACAATAAGTATATAATATAGATATTATTGGTTTTAATAAGTATATGAATAAGTTTGATATTGTGGTTGTTGGTGGGGGGCATGCTGGTGTCGAGGCTGCTTATGCCGCTCACAGGATGGGCATGTCTTGTGCGCTAGTGACTTTTGATAAAAATAAAATAGGCCAGATGTCATGCAACCCAGCAATTGGAGGCCTTGGTAAAACACACATTGTTAGAGAGATAGACTCTATGGGAGGAATCATGCCCATTGCAACAGATATGTCGGGAATTCAATATAGGACACTTAACACCCGAAAGGGTGACGCAGTTCAAGCTCTTAGAGTTCAATGTGACAGAAAGCTTTACAAAGAAGCAGTGCAAAAAATCTTAAACAAAACAGACATTGTGATAATTGAAGCAGAGGTAACAGATTTAATCATCGAAAGCGATCATGTTAAAGGAGTAACAGCTGGAGACAATCAGTTTTTGGCCAAAAAAACAATCTTAACCACAGGAACTTTTTTAAATGGGTTGATGTATATAGGATCTGAGGTAACCAAAGGCGGAAGAATAGGCGACGACTCAGCAATTCCTTTATCAAAAAAACTATATGACTTAAAACTTCCAATGGGAAGGCTTAAAACTGGAACTCCAGCAAGAATTAAAATGTCCAGCTTGGACCTTTCTGTTATGGAAGAGCAGCCTGGAGAAAAACCCACACCCTTTATGTCTTTAACTGGAGAGGTTGAGCAGCACCAAAAACAACTATCTTGTTATATAGCCAGAACCAACAAAGAAACCCATAAAATAATTTCCGAAAACACACACCTTTCTGCCATGTACTCTGGAAACATTTCTGGAATTGGACCAAGGTATTGCCCCTCCATAGAAGACAAGGTTTTTAAATTTACATCAAAAAACAGCCACCAAATATTTATTGAGCCTGAGGGTATTGGCGTAGACCTGGTATACCCAAACGGCATTTCTACAAGCCTGCCAAAAAACACTCAAAAAAAATTCATAACCACCATAAAAGGAATGGAGACAGCAGAAATAACTGAGTATGGATATGCTGTGGAGTACGATTTTATTGACCCAAGAACAAACAAAAAAACCCTAGAAACTACATTTTTAAAAGACTTTTATTTAGCAGGGCAGATAAACGGAACAACAGGCTACGAAGAAGCCGCAGCCCAAGGATTGATTGCTGGAATAAACGCAACCCTATCATTACAAAAAAAAGAACCATTTGTTCTTAGCAGAGACGAAGCATATATAGGCGTTTTAGTAGACGACCTCACAACCCATGGAATAACAGAGCCATATAGAATGTTTACAAGCAGAGCAGAGCACAGGCTTTTACTGTCTCAAAACAACGCAGAGCAAAGACTTTTGTCAAAAGCGCACAAGATGGGGCTTGTAAAAGAACACAGACACCGAGAGTATTTAAAAAAAGAAGAGCGCTATAAAGAATTTGTAAAAAACACCTTAGAACAAATAAAAACCAAAACTTTCTTAAACAAAGAAAATAAAACAATAAACCTTGAAGAAAAAAGAAGCCTTGCCTCAATACTTGCAAGACCAGATGTAAACGAAGAAAAGCTTATTGATCTAGAGCAAAACAAAAAAAGCCTTCTCAAACGAGCTGCGATAGAAATCAAATACAAGGGCTACATAGACAAACAAAAAAGAGAAGTAAGTAAAAACAAAAAACAAAACAACAAGAAAATTCCAGACAATATAAATTATAAAAAAATAAGCGGGCTTTCTAATGAGGTTGTTGAGAAATTGGTAAAATCAAAACCTGAAACAATAGGATCTGCAGCTAAAATAGAAGGAGTTACACCCGCCGCAATAAATTTAATTTTGATAAACATTAAAAAAATAGAATTAGAAAAGGTTAATGCATAAAAAACTCTCCACCAAAGAGAAAGACCTAATAAATAACTTCATAGACGAAGCGTTACTTTTTAATCTAAAACACAACATTTTTATTAGATCAAACAAAGAAGAGGTGTTTGAAAAAGATATTTTTGACTGCCTGCCCTTGGTTGAAAAAATACAACCTGAGCAAAAAGTTCTAGACCTGGGCTCAGGCGGGGGTTTTCCAGGCATTATACTAGCTATTTTGAAGCCTGATTGCGAAATACATCTTTTAGAAAAAAGCCAAAAAAAATGCTATTTTTTAAATAAAACCAAAGACAAACTAAAATTAAAAAACGTAAGAGTCCTAAAGACAAAAATAAATGAAAAAAATCAACTCGAACAATACAACGTAATAACAGCAAGAGCATTTTCATCAACAAAAAATATTTTAGATTTAACAAAAACCAACCTTAAGAAAAATGGAAAATATCTTTTGTTAAAAGGAAGAATCGAAAAAATCGAAGAAGAAATGTCAGCAATAAACAAAAACAATTATAAATATGAAATAATCGAATTAGAAAATGAAAAATACGAAAGACATTTAGTGAAGATAAAAAAAAATGAATAAGGTTATAGCGATAGCCAATCAAAAAGGCGGTGTTGGCAAAACAACAACCGCGGTTAATCTCGCATCAAGCCTATCTGCAACAAAAAGAAAAGTCCTGCTAATTGATCTAGACCCCCAAGGCAACGCAACAACAGCAACCGGAATAAAAGAAGAAAACCCAAACACCCTCTTTAATCTTTTTTTTGAAGAAAAAAACATAAACGATTGCATCTATAGAACATCTGATAGCTATGATGTCATACCCGGCGGCCAAGATCTTATTGCTTTAGAGGTGGGAATAAGAGACTCACAAAAACAAAACTTTCTTTCAAAAGAAATTGAAAACATAGACAAAAAATATGATTACACAATTATTGACACCCCGCCAACACTAAACCAACTAACAATAGAGGCTCTTTTTGCTGCATCAGGCACTCTCATCCCACTTCAATGCGAATACTATTCGCTGGAAGGTGTTACAGGGCTAATGCAGACCATAAAAACTCTTTCAGATAAAAATCTCACATCTAACAGGGTTTTAGGAATAATAAGAACCATGGTTGATATGAGAAACAATCTTGCAAAAGAAGTTTCTGATGAATTAGAAAATCACTTTTCTACACTTGTCTTTAATACCCTAATTCCAAGAAACATAAAGTTGGCAGAGGCGCCAAGTCATGGAGTTTCTGGGGTAAAATATATGCCAACCTCATACGGAGCAAAAGCCTATCTTGCTCTTGCTGGGGAGCTAATCAGGAAAGTTGAATATGTCTGATGAAAACAAAATTTTAAACAGGGGCCTTGATGCTCTTTTAGGGTCCAGCAACGACACGAGCCTAAAAACCGTAAAAGAGGTTTCGATAAACAGTATTAGCGCAGGAAGGTTTCAACCAAGGTTAAATTTTGACGAGGGCAAACTTTCAGAGCTCACAGAATCTATAAAAAACCATGGAGTCATCTCTCCAATCCTGGTGAGAGAGGTGGGTTTAAATAAATATGAAGTAATAGCTGGTGAAAGAAGGCTAAGAGCCTCAAAAACAGCTGGTTTAAAAACAATTCCCTGTCTTATTGATCAAAAAAAAGACCAAGATGCCCTTGAGTCTGCGCTTATTGAAAACCTTCAAAGGGAAGATTTAAACGCAGTGGAGGAGGCGCGAGGCTATGACAGACTAAAGAGAGAGTTTGGCCTAACTCAAGACGAGGTTGCATCATCTACAGGAAAAGCAAGAAGCACCATTGCAAACTCCTTAAGATTGTTGAATTTATCCCCAAAGGTTTTAGATATGCTTGCCGGAGGACAGATTGAAAAAGGACATGCAAAGCTTTTAGCCTCAATGAGTCCAGATGAGGCTGAAAAGGCAGCAAACAATATTATTAAAAACAAACTAAGCGTGAAAGAGTTAAGCGGTATATCAGGCTCAAAAAAAACAAATCAAAAAAACACAAAAAAAACAAAAGACACAGACTTGTTGAATGTAGAGGAACAAATGTCAGAAGGTTTTGGACATAAGGTTGAAATAGAAGTTAAAAATAAAAAAGCTGGCAAGGTTGTAATAACCTACAACACATCCGATGAGCTTGAAACAATCATCTCAAAGTTAAAAAACTAAACCGTAAAAAACTTTCAAATTAAACAGAAAACAACTTGTTTATAAGACTATAAATTTCTATAATTCACCGCAATTAATTAAGAAAAAAAACCGATCCTTTGAAAAGCCTCAAAAATAAACTTTTTAGCAACAAATCAATGTTGGTTTTTTTTGCCGTTGTTTTGCTAATTGCTGGAAGCTTTCAAAATCCAGTTTTTTTTATTTTGCCTTTGGCCTACCTATTATCTTTAAGCGCGGCTTATTTTATTGGCGCAAAAATTAATGATTATGGAATTAATGCTGCATATAGTTGGTCAGTAAAATGGGCTCTGTTTGTATTGTTTTTATATCTTGCAGCAACCTATATGCAAACAGTCTTTATTAGCGCAATGATTTTCTTTATTTTTATTAATACAACTCTAAATCCAATGATCTTTGTTAAAAGAGAGGCCACAACATAATGGCTAAAGGCGCATTAACAACAGAGTCGTATATCAACCACCACCTCACAAACCTCACATGTGGAAAGGTTGGTGTTGATGCAGATGCTGGTATATATAAATCTTTTTGGACTTGTGATCCATATATGGTAGATAAGATGGGTTTTTGGGCCTTTCATGTTGATTCTTTATTTTGGTCGGTTCTCTTAGGCGCTGTTTTTATAGGTGTTTTTAAAATGGCTATGCCAAAAAACATGAATTCTGACTCTGCCCCAAGCGGGGTTCAAAATTTTGTTGAGATGTGTATAGAGTTTGTGGAAGACAATGTTCAATCATTATTCGGCTCAATTAAAAACACACTTATAGCCCCTTTAGCTTTAACAGTTTTTGTTTGGATTTTATTAATGAATTTAATGGATTTGGTTCCAGTTGATTTTTTACCAGTTTTGGCTGGCCATATAGCATATGCGGTAGCTGGATCTGGTGGAGTTGATGGGGGTGGTGTTGAGTGGATAACAAGCCCCGAATCATTTTATTTTAAAGTTGTTCCAACCACAGACCCAAATATCACACTAGGAATGGCCTTTGCTGTATTTATTTTAACTATCTACTACAGCATCACTGTTAAGGGTTTTAAAAACTTTATAGCAGAATTAACACTTCACCCTTTTGGTAAGTGGTTAATACCAGTTAATTTTATTTTAGAAATGGTCAACTTTATAGCGAAACCAATTTCACTTGGCTTAAGGCTTTTTGGAAATCTTTATGCTGGTGAAATGATATTTATACTTATTGCATTAATGTTATTTTTTAGCAGCATTCCAATTGGTGTGCTTGGTATTGGTTTGCATTTGGTTTGGGCGCTTTTCCACATATTAATTGTGGCATTACAAGCATTTATATTTATGGCGTTGACTATTGCTT
>ERZ1048068.2602-NODE-2602-length-12573-cov-4.018773_pt1 | contig 12573 bp, 7 predicted proteins | sample MGYA00383098_ERZ1048068 | MGnify/ENA primary metagenome ERZ1048068 (study PRJEB29581, sample SAMEA5548368) | metagenome | biome: marine; feature: coastal; material: water | depth 1 m | study: Short-term variability in the microbial, nano- and picoplankton... | reverse complement strand
AGGAAATCGAGGTCGCTGGCAAAGCGGGATACGACTCTATTGAGCCGTGGTTTCGAAAAATCAATGCCTACACGGAGAAGGGTGGTACGCTGAAAGATTTGAAAAAACGCATCGACGATCACGGCCTTACCGTTGAGAGCGCGATTGGATTTGCAAAGTGGATTGTGAATGATCCTGATGCTCGAGCAGCCGGGTTTGAGGAGGCCAGGCGTGACATGGATACCATTGCCCAACTCGGCGGCATGAGAATCGCCGCGCCGCCAGCGGGGTCTGGAGGCAATGACGCCATTTCTCTAGACGATGCCGCAGATCGCTATCGCGACCTTCTCGAACTCGGCGAGAAAATGGGAGTTGTGCCTCAAGTCGAGATGTGGGGCGGCCATCCCATCATTGGCACTGTAGAAAAGGCGATCTACGTTGCAATTCGTGCGGGCCATCCTGACGCGTGCTTTCTTGGCGATGTCTACCATACTTACAAAGGCGGTTCATCGTTCGATTCCATTCTTATGATGGGGCCACACGCACTGAAAGCCTATCACATGAACGACTACCCGGCAGATCCTCCTCGCGAAACGATCAAAGATGCCGATCGGGTTTTCCCCGGTGATGGAATTGCTCCCATTCCCGACATTCTCAGGAAATTCCACTCTGTTGGAGCAAGCCCCACCCTTTCGCTGGAACTCTTCAACAAGAGTTATTGGGAGATGCCGGTCATGGAATGCGCCAAAGTTGGCCTGGAGAAAATGAAGACTGTTGTTGCCGAGGCGGGACTGTAAAATAGCGAAGCTCACTCTACGAGTTGACCGCGATTCAACCCAGTCAGGTCGTTAACCCAAGAGGGTGATGTGCTCGACACTAACCTGTTAGGGCCTCCCCATCTTGACTTGGGGGGCGTGCCTGCACGAGAACAGTCCACTGGGTTTTTGGAAACGCATTGGGGGGTGTCAGATACGGCGGTTTCAGACATCAGGATCATTTTGCGGCAGGCGGTATGTCCGGTCAGTCCATGCAAAAAATGCGGGGTTCTGTTACCATTTTCTCCAGATTGCTCTATAAAGGATGACAACAACTTATTCCATATGAAATCATCTCATATCCCAGCAATAGTCGGAGTGGTAGCGGCATTTCTTTTCTCCGCCGCTTTTTTGACCCAATCTTTGTGCGGACCCGTCTACCTGACCGAATCAGCTGCTACTCGGGTGATCGGGCAACCGGACTTCACAACGAACAACAACGGGAATGGTGCGAACGATTTCAAATTTCCGCTCGATGTTGCAGTTGATTCTGACACTGGAAAGATTTTCGTGGCCGATACAGGAAACAACCGGGTCCTGCGATTTTCAACTATAGACGACGTTGTCGACGGCGGCGATGCTGAAGCTGTTTTCGGACAGAGTGATTTTGGATTGGATTCGCCAGCAACAAGCGTCGTCGGCATGTGGCAGCCGAATGCGCTCGCAATCGGTCCTTCGGGAGAGCTTTGGGTGTCCGAGAATAATAACAGCAGGGTTCTCCGATTTGATAATGCGGCAACGGCTTTATCGGGTGCCTCGGCTGACGGAGTTCTGGGTCAATCCGACTTTACCAGTAACTCAGGAACTGTTGGGGCATCGCGATTGAACGCCCCCAGGGATGTAGCAGTTGATGCTGACGGCAATCTCTTTATCGCTGATTCGGGAAACAATCGCATAGTGGTTCACCTTGATGCTGCGTCGAAAACAGACGGTGCCGATGCGGATATCGTGATTGGGCAGGAAAGTTTTTTGGTGTCCGGGTCTGGAACGGATCAAGCTTCCCTGGCAAGTCCAAGCGGGGTCGCTGTTAACCCAAGCGGCACTCTTTATGTAGCCGACTCGCTCAATAATCGAATCATGGTTTTTGAGAATGCGCCTACTTCGGGAGACGGTCCCGATGCATCTGCCGTTCTCGGACAAGCGGATTTCGGAACCGCAGACGCAGGCCTTTCAGAGTCTGAATTTGAATATCCTAACAAACTGCATGTTACCGACGCGGACACTCTCTTCGTCCCTGATAAAGACAATCGGCGCGTTCTTGTTTTTTATGGCGTTGCTGGGATGTCTGGTGAGGTGGCCGCTGATTCCGTGATTGGCCAGGAAGATTTTGAATCTGAGGATTTGTTCGCGGGCGATACTGCCACTTCTCTTCCACGGGGAGTTGCTGTCGACTCAGATAATCAGCTCTATGTCGCGGATTTTTATCGCCAGCGAGTTGTTGTTTTTGAGCCGGAGTTTACGCAGCCGGATCTAACAATGGGGACGACTTCGTCGGAAACCAAAGGCAGCGATGTATACAACTCCAGCGGATCTGGTCAGAAAAAGAGCATTCGGGTTACCAAAAGAAAAACGGCAAAGTTTCACTGCTATGTGGGGAACGACGGATCTGTCGATGAGACCTGCGCGATGCGTGGAAAAGGCTCAACATCCCGATTTCGGGTGAAATACTTCCAGTTTGCCAGTGGGAAAACCAATGTCACCAGCGCAGTAAAGCTCGGGACACACGATACTTCCGAGTTGGCAACATCCGAGACGCTTCGGTATCGGATTGATGTGAAGCCAAAGTCCCGAATGAAGCATCGCAAAGCGAATTTTACTACCTGGATGAAAGCAACTTCGTCGACAGACGGAGAGTTGGATAAAGTGCTGGGGAAGGTGAGGAAGCGGCTGTAACTATCCCTGATCGTGCTTTGTTATTTCATCAATCCAAACCTGTTCTCTCACGCAAAATACTGCTCCCGATATTGCAGGGGCGTAATTCCTGTCACCTTGCGAAAACGCTTCGTGAAATGACTTTGGTCGTAGAAGCCTACCGAGGCCGCGATTTCGCTCATGGACATACGAGTTGACGAAAGCAGCATCTGCGCTTCTTGAACGCGCAGCGAAAGAACGTATTCCATAGGTGAAAGGCGCAGTACCTTTCGGAAGAGACGATTAAAATGAGGAACGGATACGCCAGCCAGATCGGCGAGTTTCTCCGATGTGATTTCATCAATGAAGTGCGAGTCGACATACTCGATCGCTTTCTGCAATTTCCCAAAGTAGGCACGTTGGTCGCCGGGTGTTTCGATGGGATACATCAATCCCAGCAGGCCAACAATTTTCCCGTTGGAGGTTCGTAGCGGCGATTTGCTGGATAGAAACCAGCCGGGCGTCCCGCGAATCGTGGGAACCAGCCAGACTTCGTTGCGGATCGTCTTTCCAGATTCGAATACCACTCGATCATTGGCTTCGTAAGCGTCTCCAAGCAGGGTGGGAAAGAAATCGCGGGCTCGCTTGCCGATCAGATCCTCAGCTTTGATCCGGTCATAACGAATCCGATGGAAATCGTTGTTGTAGACGAAGCGACTTTCAAGGTTTTTGACAAAAAGGCCGACGTTGGGCATTGCGGCCATCAATTCGATGGGCTCCTTCAAACCGGGGCAAAGGTCGAAAAATTCGCGTGTGAAACGATCGGTTTCTGATTTGGGCATGAGCGATTTATACCAAAAGCCGCTATTGCGCTACAAGACCTGAGTAGCGGTTGTCGCTACGATAGATAGTTCGAAGACCCTGTATTATCATGTTTGATTTTCTCGCCGAAGGTAATGGCCCTATTTGTGGGCATAAGCGGTCGCGCCGCGAGTTTCTCAGTGTAGGTGCTCTTGCTCCGATTGGGTTGTCTCTCCCGCAGTATCTGGCTGCGAAGCAAAAGGGGCATGTAAAAGGCGACGAGAGCAAGTCGTGTATCATGATTTTTAATCTCGGTGGGCCAAGTCACCTTGATTTGTGGGATATGAAGCCGGACGCTCCCTCGGAAATTCGTGGGCCGTTTAAGCCGATTCGGACCAAATCGGACGAGATCGATATTTCCGAAATCCTTCCGATGCACGCGAAGGTGGCTGACAAGTTTTCTTTGATTCGTTCTTGCCATCACGATGGTGCAGCAGTTCATGATGCCGGTTGGCAGATTATGCAGACGGGGCGCCGATTCACAGGCGGAGTTGAAACTCCCCATGCCGGAGCCGTTGCAAACTATCTGATGCCTCGGCGCAATGATCTTCCTCCATTCGTCGTTCTTCCGGAATTGATGGGGCGGGGAGGCGGTAATCTGCCGAATGGACAGGCGGGTGGATTCCTTGGAAAAGCGCATGATCCTTTTGCCCTGATGGCTGACCCATCGAAGGAGGATTTCAAAGTTCCGGATCTGCTTCCACCGGACCAGATCGGGGCTTCACGTCTCGAGCGAAGGAAGTCGATGCGGGATCTCGTCGACCGGACCGTAGAGGATTTTGAGGAAAGCGAAGATGCTCGACTTCTCGACGAGAATTTCCATTCGGCATTCCGGCTCATGACGAGCGAACAGGCGCGCGCCGCTTTTGATCTCACGAAAGAGTCGAAGCAGACACGCGAACGCTATGGAATGAATCGCGTCGGCCAGTGCATGTTGCTGGCTCGCCGTCTTATCGAAAACGGCGTCCGCTTCGTGACCGTGAATACGTTTCTAACGGTCTTTAATGAACTCTCGTGGGACATCCACGGCTCGAAGCCGTTTATCTCCGTCACGCAGATGAAGGAACTGGTTGCTCCGATGTATGACCAGGCCTATTCAGCCTTGCTGGAGGATTTGCACCAGCGTGGCATGCTCGATGATGTGCTCGTCGCAGGTCTCAGTGAATTTGGCAGGACGCCCAAAGTCAATCCGGCGGGAGGTCGCGATCACTGGCCGCAGTGTTTCACTTGCAGCTTTGCCGGCGGCGGCGTCAAAGGAGGTCAGGTGATTGGTGCCAGCGATCCGATAGGAGGATTCCCGGCGGAACGGCCGGTTGCGCCTTCGGAAATGGTGGCGACGATTTTTCACTCTCTTGGTTTTGATCTGGAGGACCACCTTCCCGGGCCGTCGGGGCGACCGTTCCCGCTCGTCGATTTCGGGAGTGAACCTGTGAAAGAACTATTTGGATGAAATTGAAGAATCGATTCCTCATTGGCTTGGGTGCAGCGTTAGCCTTTCCCGCCGCGGCCGCAGAAAAGATGGTGATTCTTCCCGAATCGATCACTTTGAACGGTCCCGAGTCTCGTCAGCACGTCATTGTTGTGGGTGCTGTCGACGGTATCTACCACGGCGAGTCAGACGGCGCGGTTTTTACCTCGGCTGACCCGGAGGTGGTTGCCGTGGAAGATGGACTGCTCGTTCCCGTCGGTGACGGCAAAACTACGCTGACAGTTAAGTCACAAAATGGAACGGCCACCCGCGAGGTGACTGTTTCCAACTTCAAAAAAAACTTCGACTGGAGTTTTCAAAAGCACGTTCTTCCCATCCTGACTCGTCAGGGCTGCAATATGGGTGCCTGCCATGGTGCGGTAGCAGGGAAGGGTGGATTTATTCTCAGCCTGCGTGGCTATGATCCGCCAGCAGACCACTACACCATCACGCGGGAAGCTCGTGGCCGTCGTATCGAAATGGCGGATCCGGCAAGAAGTTTGCTTCTTACCAAGCCGACGATGGCGACTCCGCACAAGGGAAGTAAGAAGCTCGATCCTCGCTCACGTGACTATCGCATACTTGCCGAGTGGGTAGCTAACGGTGCTGTTCCGCCCAATCCTGAGGAAGCTGCAATCGAACGCATCGAGGTCTTTCCTGAGCTGTCGGTTTTGAAAAGAGGTGACAAGCAGCGGGTAATCGTGACAGCGCACTATGAAGATGGCAACACAATGGACGTTACGAACTGGTCGAAGTTCGCGTCGGCTGATGAAGCGATTGCAATGATCGACGAAGATGGCGTCGTCGAGATTATCGGGAATGGCGAGGGGGCGGTATCTGCACTTTATTCAAGTAAAGTCGCCCTCGCCCGGATTCGCTCTCCCTTTGGGAATAACATCGCACCGGAGGTTTTCACGAAAGCTCCGAAGGCCAACTGGATCGACGAATTGGTTCTCGCTCAGTTGGAGCAGCTTCAGCTCATGCCGAGCGGACGATGCAGTGATCAGGATTTCATCCGCCGTGCCTTTCTCGATACGATTGGGACAATGCCGACCTCGGATGAGGTGCGGATGTTTCTCGCCGATAAAAATCCTGACAAACGCACCAAGATCATCAATGAACTTCTCGAGCGGGAAGAGTTTGTCGACTACTGGACCTACCGATGGGCTGATGTATTTCTCGTGAATGGGCAGCTTCTCCGTCCCGATGCGGTAAAAGCATACTACGAGTGGATTCGGGGCAGTGTGGAGGAAAACCTGCCCTGGGATGATATGGCGCGCGAGCTCGTAACCGCTAAAGGGGGGAGCACCGAGAACGGGGCGACAAATTTTTATGCCGTTCATCAGGATCCGGAAACGATGGCGGAAAATGTGAGCCAGGCGTTTCTCAGTCTTTCGATCAATTGTGCGAAATGTCACGACCATCCGCTCGAGAAATGGACGAACGATCAGTACTACGCTTTCGCCAATATTTTTTCCCGCGTTCGGGCGAAAGGGTGGGGAGGCGATCCGAGAAATGGCGACGGAGCTAGAACGGTTTATGTCGAGCCTCGGGGGGAATTGATCCAGCCGCGCACGGGAGAGCCACAGATTCCAGCTCCGCTCGACGGAGACCCGATTGATCCAGAGGCCCCTGACGATCGACGCGAAGCCCTTGCTGATTGGCTCACAGATCCCGGGAATACATACTTTTCCCGCGCAATTACGAATCGGATCTGGGCCGCGTTTTTTGGGAGAGGCCTCGTTGATCCAGTGGATGATCTTCGTGCCTCGAATCCAGCAAGCAATGAGCCGCTTTTGAATGCTCTTGCAGAATACCTGGTGAAAAACGAGTTCGATCTCAAATCACTGATGAAAGCCATTCTCCAGAGTGAAACCTACCAGCGGGGCGGAGAGGTGCTTTCCGAAAATCGAGAAGATACAAAATACTACTCCCGCTATTTTCCCCGACGCCTCATGGCGGAAGTTCTCTACGACGGAATTGTCCAGGCGACGGAAGTTCCGACAGATTACAACATGATTGTTCTCCGCGATGGGAGTGCTCAGAAAACGGAATTTTACGAAGAAGGCACGCGTGCACTGCAGCTCTACGACTCTGCTGTAAAGTCGTATTTCTTGAAAACCTTCGGGCGAAATGAACGTGAGATTACCTGTGAATGCGAGCGTTCCAATCAACCGAGCATGACGCAGGCCCTGCATCTGTCGAATGGTGACACACTCAATGTGAAACTCGCCGACGAGAAGAGCATTGTGAGCCGTCTTCTCAAGGAGGAGATAGACGATGCCAAGCGAGTCGACGAAGCTTACCTGCGAACCCTGAGTCGCTTTCCAACGAAAGGGGAAAAAGACGGCTTGCTCGCAATGCTTACGGGAGCAAAGAAAGAGGATCGACGAGCCGCTTTCGAGGATCTTTTCTGGGCGCTGATGACATCTCGCGAGTTCCTTTTCCAACACTGATTTTCGACGGCACAATTTGATGAAAGCAAATGTAGAGATATGGACGGCGGTAGCGGCATTTAGCATGCCTTTGTTTATGACAGCCGACGAGGTCGATAAACTCGACTACCGGACTGATGTGGCACCGTTGTTGCGCGATTACTGCTCCGGCTGTCACAATGATTTCGACATGGAGGGTGAGTTCTCTGTCGAAACTTTCGCGGCGCTGAGTAAGGGCGGCGAGTCGGACAATAAAAAAATTCTCGTGCCAGGAAAGCCGGCGGAATCCTATTTGTTACAAACGGTCCTGAAAACAGCGAAGCCAGCGATGCCTCCGAAGCGCAAGATGCAGATGTCGCAGGAGGAAATTGACGTTCTCGTCCGCTGGGTAGAGGAAGGGGCTATCGGGCCGGAGAAAGGGAAGGATCTTTCAATCCTTTCGACGCTTACGGTGCCTGATGTTGCAAAAACGGATCGCGCGGCGGAACCAATTACGGCGATGGACGTTTCGCCCGATGGCAAAAAAGTTGCTTTGGCGCGCTACAGTCAGATCGATGTTCAGGATCGGGAGTCGGGGAAGGTTGTCGGAGTCTATCACGTCGACAGCGGGAAAGTGAATGCCGTTCATTTTTCTCCCGACGGTAAATCGCTTATCGCTGCGACAGGGGTGACGGGGTTGCGTGGTGTCGCTTTTCTTTGGAATCTTGAGACAGGCGTGGAGGTCCGCCGCTTTGGCGAAGGAACGCATCGTGATATTCTCTTCGATGCCGAATTTTCTCCGGACGGGAAACAAGTTGCGACTGCCGGGTATGACCGCATTATCCGACTTTGGGAGACAGCAAGTGGTAAATATCTCCGTGAGTTTCCCAGTCACAACGGGGCTGTATTTGATCTCGCTTTTTCACCTGACGGAACCGTTCTCGCAAGTGCGAGTGCGGATTCAACCTGCAAAATCTGGCATGTGGAAAGCGGGCGGCGTCTCGACACGCTGAACCAGCCGCAAGGCGAGCAGTTCCGAGTCGATTTTACGCCAGACGGCAAATACGTCATTGGTGCCGGAGCTGATAATCGCATCCGGGTCTGGAGATTCGTATCGAAGGAAAAACCAAGGTTGAATCCGCTGCTTCACGCGCGCTTTGGCCACGAAGATGAAATCGTGGAGTTTGGTATCTCGGAGGATGGGAAGTGGCTGCTTACGACTTCTGGGGACTTGGCTTTGAAGCGTTGGAGCCTGCCTGGCCTGGAGCTTGCAGGAGTCTTTCCCGACCAGCCCGATGTGATAAGCGGTATCTCTCAGCTTGCCAATGGAAAAGTCGCTGCGGCCCGCCTCGATGGATCTTTTACCTATCTGGATGCGAAATTCATGAAGCTGGTTTCTTCCCGCGTGGATGAAAAAAAATCGAAGAAGAAGGCATCGTCGACGATGGCGAAGCCGACCGGTGATATGCCGAAAATTGTGAGCGAGATCGAGGGCGGTGAAGCTACTTTGCTCGGGGTTGGAGGCACCGCCAGGGGTGTCATCGGCGAGTCTGGAGACATCGACGATTTTCTTTTTTCGGCGAATGCCTGCGAACAGGTCGTTCTTGAAGTGAACGCGGCTCGTAAGAAGTCAGAGCTCGATTCGCACATTGCCGTTATGGATGAAAAAGGTAATCCGGTTGAGCGCGCCGTTCTCCAGGCTGTTCGCGATTCGTGGCTTACCTTCCGTGGAAAAGATTCCATCGCTGCCACTGATTTTCGTGTTCACAACTGGCGCGAAATGGAACTCAACGAATACCTATACCTGAACGGTGAAGTTGTGAAACTCTGGCACTATCCACGCGGTCCAGACTCAGGATTCCTAGTATACCCGGGCTTTGGAAATCGTCATACTTTTTTCGGGACGACTTCGCTCTCCCATCCGCTAGGTCAGCCTTGTTACATTGTCAGGTCTTTGCCGGCAGGATCTGAACCGAGTCCCAATGGCCTGCCCATCTACCGTGTCTACTATGAAAACGATGATGATCCGACGCGCGAGTTGGGGAAAGATTCCAAGATCATCTTCACTGCGCCCGCGGATGGAACCTACACCGTGCGAGTGAAAGACGTTCGCGGTTTAGGAGGAGAGAAGCATCACTACGAAATGGTCGCGCGTAAACCGAAGCCTGACTTTTCTATTTCGGTGGCAGGGAAAAATCCTGAAATCAGTCCCGGTAGCGGACGTGAGTTGATGTTCACCGCGAAGCGAATAGACGGGTATATGGGCCCGATAAAAATCAAAATCGCAAATTTGCCTGAGGCTCTTTCTGCAAGCAAATCCGTCGCAATTGAGGCAAATCAATTTCGAGCGTTTACCCCGGTTCATCTTCGCAGAGCGACAAAGTATCTGGATGCTGAGGCTGTCGAAAAGATCAGCCTCGTTGCCAGTGCAGAGATTGGCGGGGAGCCCGTCACGAAACCGCTCGGAAACCTTGGAACGATCAAGGTGGGTAAGGCGCCCCAGGTCGTCGTCGAAATTCAGCCCGACGGCGAAAACGGGAAGTTGGCAGACGATGGCGTTCTCGAGTTCACTGTTCGTCCTGGCGAGACGGTAACGGCGCGTGTGGTTGCGCAACGCCTTGGGCTGAAGGGACGAATTGACTTCGGCAAGGAAGACTCGGGGCGGAATCTTCCTCACGGACTCTATGTCGATAATATTGGCCTGAATGGGCTTATGATTCCCGAGGGAAAGTCAGAGCAGCGATTCTTCGTCACGGCAGCAAAGTGGGTGCCGGACATGGTCCGCGAGTTTCACGTTCGCACCACGCAGGATGGGAAGCAGTCGACCAAGGCGGTCCGGATTCGGGTAGTGTCAGGAGAGAAATTGTCGCAGGTGAAATGACTTTCCTGGTCATTGCTCCTCGTCGTCAACCTTTTCCATTATCACTTCTGCGACGACTGCTCGATGCTCCGATCCCGGGAGACTCTCGGTGTAGGTGTTGACAGGGATCAGATTGTCAGAAACCCAAATCTGATCAAAGCGTAGTAAAGGGTATTTCGCTTTGAACGTATTCCCCCAGCCCCGTCCGGCCAACTTGAACGCATCTCGCATTTCGTTGCTTTCGAGCGGACGAAAAATATCGTCACCCGGGGGAGTGTTGAAACCGCCGGCAACAATGCGCCCTGTGTTGGGACGAGTCATCGGGTTTTCACCGAGACATCCGCGGACGCGCTGGCGATTCTCTTTTCGCAGCGCAGTAAGTTGGCTTGAGGTTTCGGGATGCCAGAGATACGGACTGGGAATGCTGGAAGGGAGTTGAAGGCTCGTGATGTCGATGAGGAAGCCATCCTTTCGCCGAAGGCGTGCGTGGATCGATAGGTTTTCCGGATCCTCGAGAGTGTCGAGAAATTCTCCGTGCGCGAGGATCGCGTTCTCTTTTGTCAAAATGTAAGCGCCGTCCATTCCAAAGAGGTGCTCGGATAGATCCTGTATTTTTTCCTCTTTTCTCCCCGGTAGTTGAAGCAGCAGTATGTCTGGTTCCAGATCGCCGATTCGCTCAAAGTTGAGTTCTCCGCTAGTGGATTGATAGGTGACGATGCGGAGGGTCTCGGCATCTTTAGCCAAGGTTTTTGGATCAATCGCATCGCGGAGTTCGCGAAATAGCGTTTCCTCAGAAAAAACGACGGCCGTGATCAGCCAGAGGCAAAGCACTACGAGTGAGGAGGGACCTCGAAAAAAGATCCAACTGAAAACGCAGAGAACAACTCCCACTGCCGCCCAGGCCCAGAATGGAATCATGGTCACGGCAACCATCGAATCCCATCGATTCAGAAAACAGACCAGTATGCCGCAGAAGAGCAGCAGAATAACTGCCGGAACGAAGGCTGATAGGAATTTTTGGATGCGATGCCACATTGCGCCGGGGGAGTTTCGGGGTGTCCGGCGAGACAGTAGCGCAGGTTCCTGAGTTTTTCCTATTCCAATTGAGGCTTGCATGCGTAGCCAATTTCGCTTGGGTTGACAGAATGCTGGAGGATTTGAAACAAGAAGTCCTGCGAGCCAATCTGATGCTCGTGGAGGAAGGTCTCGTTCGATTGACGTGGGGAAATGTTTCCGGCGTAGATCGAGACAAGGGGATGTTCGTGATAAAGCCAAGTGGCGTTGCCTACGATGATTTGACCGCCGACTCCATGGTGGTTCTGGATCTGGAGGGGGAAGTCGTGGAAGGGGATCTCAGACCATCATCTGATACGCCCACGCACCGAATTCTCTATCAGGAGTTCGATGGGATTGGTGGTGTGACGCACACTCATTCCGTCCATGCGACTATGTTTTCCCAGGCGGGAAGAGAACTGCCTTGTCAGGGGACGACCCACGCTGATCATTTTTACGGCACTGTTCCGGTGGTGCGAGCATTGAATGAGGCCGAGGTCGCAGACGATTATGAAACGAATACTGGTCTGGCGATTGTGGAGTGTTTTCAGGAGGCGGAAATCAATCCGATGGAAATGCCAGCGTGCCTGCAGAAATACCATGCTCCGCTCACATGGGGAAAAAACGCAGTCGACTCTGTGAAAAATTCAGTGGCTCTCGAAGTCTGCTGTCAGATGGCGATAGGGACCTGGGATTTGAATTCTAAGCAGGGCGGGCTTCCTAATCACATTCTCGACAAGCACTATCTCAGAAAACACGGTGCAGGAGCCTACTACGGTCAATCATAGTGGCATCTGATCTTGTCGGGTCTGACCGAAATCTTCAGTTGGCAAACTTCAGGCAGCACCACTTGTATTTTTTCCCGCTGCCACAAGGGCAGGGATCGTTGTGGCTGACTTTTGCGGCCGATTTTTGAAGGGGTGCCGGAGTCGCGAAACTACCTGCGTCTGCATCCTGCCCATAGTCTGCGAACCAGCGGGCTGCGGTCAAGTTGCCAAGGCTTTCGAAGTAGTCCTCCTCGGTTCGCTTGATTCCTTCATTCATCGAGGCGAGCGCTTCCTCCGTGATGATAGAAGCAATCGCGTGGATTGATTCGTGTCGGGAGAGTCCTTCGCTGATAAGCCTGTCCAGAGTCGCCGCCGCGGGAGTTTCATCGCCCATCGCAATTTGATCTTCTACGACAACGTGGAGACGAGCGTGCTCGCTGCTGGAGCCGACGTTGCGTTCCCGTGCTTCGACATGATTGATGGCGAGGAGTTCTTTCTCTTCGCC
>ERZ1048068.2598-NODE-2598-length-12583-cov-11.492656_pt1 | contig 12583 bp, 13 predicted proteins | sample MGYA00383098_ERZ1048068 | MGnify/ENA primary metagenome ERZ1048068 (study PRJEB29581, sample SAMEA5548368) | metagenome | biome: marine; feature: coastal; material: water | depth 1 m | study: Short-term variability in the microbial, nano- and picoplankton... | reverse complement strand
TCCATTAGAAAATGACGTTTGGTCACATAAACAGTTACTAAATGTAGTTTCACATACTCCTCTAGAAACAAGATTATTATTAGAAATTATAAATTCTGGTGAATGGGTTGATGTAATGAGAGAAATTATTCCCCATGAAGAAAAACTTTATTCTTGGTGGTCTTATAGAAATAGAAATTGGGAAACATCAAACAGAGGGAGGCGTTTAGATCATGTATGGGTTTCTAAAAACTTATTTTCTAAAGTAAAATCTGGTGTTATTTATAAAGATACTAGAAATTGGGAAAGACCATCTGACCATGTACCTATTATTATAGATATAAATATTTGACTTTATTATTAATTTTTTAAGGATATATTTTTTGAAAATACCATTTATTAAAATGCATGGGTTAGGAAACGACTTTATTATATTTGATAATATTAAAAATCCGATTATACACCAACCAGACTTTGTTCAACAAGTGAGCAATAGAAGAATTGGAGTAGGTTGTGACCAGTTAATAATTATTGAAAACACAAGCATAAAAGAAAACTTCAAGGTAAAAATGTATAATTCAGATGGCTCTGAAACGGGAGCGTGTGGAAACGGTGTGAGATGTGTTGCTGATTATTTAATGGAAAAAGAAAATATAGATAATTTGTATATTGAAACAATTTCAGGAAAATTAAAGTGTAATAAAGATAAACATGACGTTACCGTTAATATGGGTAGACCGAGATTTGAGTGGAATGAAGTCCCTCTTGCAAAGAAACAGAATACCCAAAAAGTTTTTTTAAATGATTTTGAAGCTTTTTGCTTATCAATGGGAAATCCTCATGCAGTAATATTTCTTTCTAGCTTATCAAAGCTTGAGGAATTAAATTTAGATTTAATTGGACCTCTTTTGGAAAAAAACTCTGTTTTTCCTGAGTTTGCAAATATAGAATTTGCATGTGTTTTGGAGAATGGTGTTATAAGGATGAGGGTGTGGGAAAGAGGTGTAGGAATTACGCAAGCATGTGGTTCGGGGGCATGTGCTACATCAGTCGCAGCTTCAGTTCTTGGTTTAAGTTCTAAAAATAATAAAATTATACTAGACGGTGGTAATTTATATATTAAGTGGTTAGAAGATAAAACTGTTACACTCACTGGAATGACAGAAAGAGTGTTTGAGGGTATATTGGAATATTAAGTGACTGCAAATATCAAAAATAAAAACTCAATACCAGAAATTAAGACTTTTGGTTGTAGGCTTAATATTTGGGAAAGCCAAGTTATAAGTGACCATGCCAGCAAGTATGGGCACAGTGATCTTATTATCTTTAATACATGTGCTGTAACCAGTGAAGCTGAAAGACAAGCTCGGCAAGCAATACGGTCAACAAAAAAAGATCGACCTGATGCTAAAATATTAGTTACAGGATGCGCTGCTCAAATAAATCCAAAAAAATGGAATGATATGCCAGAAGTAAATTTTGTAGCTGGCAACAGAGAAAAATTAGACAAAAGTTTTTGGGAAAATTTTGATATAAACAATGAAACTAAATCTCTTAATAGTATTTTTGTAGAAGACATAATGAACGTTAGAGAAACTTCTGAACATCTTGTTGATTCTTTTAATAATCATACTCGAGGTTTTGTCCAAGTTCAAAACGGTTGCGATCATAGATGTACTTTTTGCATAATTCCTTTTGGGAGAGGTCCAAGCAGATCTGTTTCTACTCAAAATATTATAAACTCAATAAATTCATTGTTAAAAAATGGAGTTAAAGAAGTTGTATTAACAGGTGTAGATTTAACCTCATGGGGTGGTGATATTTTTGGAAAACCAAGTTTAGGATTGTTAGTTAAAAAGATTTTAAAAAACATACCTCATTTACCTCGATTAAGATTATCTTCAATTGATCCTGCTGAAGTTGATTTTGAGTTAATGGAAGCTATAGAAAATGAAGAGAGATTAATGCCACATATTCATTTGTCTATTCAACATGGAGACGATCTTATTTTGAAAAGAATGAAAAGACGTCATTTGAATAGGGATGTAATTAATTTTGTTAAAGAAGTAAAAAGAAGAAGATCAGACATTGTTTTTGGTGGTGATTTTATTTCTGGATTTCCAACTGAAGATGAAAAATCTCATCAAAAAAGTATTGATTTAATTAAGGCTGCTGACATTACGTATGTTCATGTTTTTCCATATTCAGATAGAGAAGGAACGCCGGCTTCAAAAATGCCAAAGGTATCTGGTGCTGACATAAAAAAAAGAGCTAAAGATTTAAGGATAGTTGCTGAAACACAACGTCAAAAATTTTTTAAAACTCAAGTTGGAACCATACAAGATGTTCTCATAGAAAAAAATTCTGCAGGTTATGCACCTAACTATTCTAAAATAAAGGTAAATCAAATAGTTGAATGTAGTAGTATTGTATCTACTAAAATTTTAGATTTTAACTCAGAAGGTCTTGTAGGTTGCGTTAATGAAAATTTATAATGTTATTACGAGATTATAAAATATGGCACTAAACTGGTTTAACAAACTAAAAACTGGATTAAGTAAATCTGCATCCAAAGTTGGAGGAGCTTTAGCTTCGGTTACAGGAAAAAAGACTGTTGACCAGCTAACGCTTGATGATATTGAAGATCAACTGATATTAGCAGATTTAGGTATTGAAGCATCAGCTCGTATAACAAAAAAAATTAAAGACCAAAAATTTGAATTAAATGATAAAAAGGAAATCACACCACAAGATATTACTGAAACTGTTGCATCTGAAATTGAAGAAATTTTATTACCTTGTGAATTGAGTCTTTTTGATAATATTACAGCTAAGCCCCATGTTTTGTTTCTAGCAGGTGTAAATGGCTCTGGAAAAACAACTACTGCTGGTAAGATAGCAGAGCAGTTTAGGTTGCAAAATAAATCTGTTATACTAGCCGCTTCTGATACATTTAGAGCTGCAGCTGTGCAGCAATTAATAACTTGGGGTCAAAGAGTTGGAGCACAAGTTGTTTCTGGAGTAGATGGTGGAGATTCAGCGGCGGTTGCATTTCAAGCTTTTCAAAAGGCACAAAAGGAGAGTGTAGACATTGTAATAGTAGATACTGCTGGAAGACTGCAAAATAAAAAAGATTTAATGGAAGAGCTAACAAAAACTTGTAGAGTATTAGCAAAATTAGACGAAAATGCACCGCACCAAAAAGTTGTAGTACTTGACGGTACAGTTGGACAAAATGCTCATTCACAACTTGAGAATTTTAATGAAGCTATTGGTTTAACTGGTATCATTGTTACTAAGCTAGACGGTAGCGCAAAAGGTGGAGTAGTTGTTTCTCTTGCAGAAAAATTTAAAATTCCTATACATTCAGTTGGCGTTGGAGAAGGTTTGGATGATTTACAATCTTTTAATGCATCTTCTTTTTCTCGTGCTATTGCAGGTTTAGATGAATTATAGGATTTTATTTAAACTTGACTTAGATACAAGATTTATATAATTAACAACAATAATAAATTTTAGAATTATTTTAACGCGCGTCCTTGAGTTTCAAGCACGGGCGTATTTTTGCTTAGAGATTAAGACGGAATTTACATGTTTGAGAATTTAACAGACAAACTGGGTAATGTTTTTAAAGGCCTTACCAAAAGAGGTTCACTCTCTGAAGGTGATGTTGATAAAGCACTTAAAGAGGTGCGATCAGCATTGCTAGAAGCTGATGTGGCATTGTCAGTGGTAAAAGAATTTATCGATAAAGTAAGAGTTAGGGCAGTAGGTGAAGAAGTTTTAAGATCTGTAACCCCTGGTCAGCAAGTTATAAAAATTGTTAATGATGTCTTAATTGAAGTTCTTGGTTCTGATCAATCTGAACTCTTAATTGATCATGCACCACCAGCTGTTATATTGCTAGTTGGTCTTCAGGGCTCAGGTAAAACCACGACTGCAGGTAAGTTAGCTTTACATTTAAAGTCTAAGAAAAGAAAAAAGGTAATGCTTGCGTCACTTGATATTTATAGACCTGCTGCTAGAGAACAACTTAGAATTTTAGGTGAACAAGCTGAAGTTTCTGTGTTGCCTGAAATTGATGGAGAAAGTCCAGAAAAAATAACTAAAAGAGCAATGGCAGCTTCTAAAGTTCAAGCAATAGACGTTTTGATACTTGATACAGCAGGAAGAACTACTATAGATACGGCTATGATGTCTGAAGCTCAAGAAGTTTTTAAACTGTCTAATCCTTCTGAGACATTATTAATAGCCGATGCAATGACTGGTCAAGATGCTGTCCAAACAGCTAGGGCTTTTTCAGAATTAATCAAAATTTCTGGTGTTGTATTAACTCGTACTGATGGTGATGCCAGAGGTGGTGCAGCTTTATCAATGAGATCAGTTACTGGTTGCCCAATAAAATTTGTGGGTGTTTCTGAAAAATTAGAAGGTTTAGAACCTTTTCATCCTGACAGAGCTGCTGGCAGAATATTGGATATGGGAGATGTTGTTTCTTTAGTTGAAAAAGCAGCTGAAACAATCGCTGAAGAAGATGCTGCTCATATGATGAAAAGAATGTCTCAAGGCAGTTTTGATATGAATGACATGTTAAAACAAATCGGGCAGTTAAAAAAAATGGGTGGTTTAGGCGGAGTAATGTCAATGTTACCTGGTATTGGCAAACTTCAAAAACAAATGGCTGCTAATAATTTTAACGACAAAGCTATTTCTAAACAAGAAGCCATTATTTATTCAATGACAAAGAAAGAAAGAATAAATGTGGCGTTGTTAAACGCATCCCGAAGAAAAAGAATTGCTTCAGGATCAGGAACTGTTGTTTCAGATGTAAATCGACTAGTAAAGCAACAACAAGACATGGCTCGTATGATGAAAAAAATGGGCAAAATGGGTGGTCTTGGTGGTTTAAAGAATATGATGTCATCTTTAGGTGGATCTAATCAAGATGTGCCTGCTAACGACGGGCAGATGCCAGCAATGGACCCCGAAAAGATGGCACAATTGCAAAAAATGATGGGTGGTAACATGCCAAATTTAGGAAATATGGCTAATAAATTTGGCGGAATGGGTCTGCCTGGTTTAGGTGGAAAACCTTCAAAAAAGAGAAGATAAATTTAATTAACTTAAAATAAGGAAAAGAAATGGCACTGAAAATAAGATTATCAAGAGGTGGAACTAAAAAGAGACCTTTTTACAAAATAGTAGTAGCAGAAGCACTGTCTCCAAGGGATGGTAAATTCGTTGAAAGGTTAGGTTCATATAACCCAATGGTTCCTAAAGATCATGCTGAAAGATTTGTGTTAGATGTTGAAAGAGTTAAATATTGGATTTCTAAAGGAGCACAACCGACATTAAGAGTGGCTAAAATGTTGTCTTCAGACGGTCTAGTAAAGGCTCCTGTTATAAGAGATCAGCCTATTAAAAGTGCTCCTGGCAAGAAAAGGCTAGAAAGAGAAGCAGAAGCAGCTGAAAAATTAGCATCAGCGGAAGAGGCTCCAGCAGAAGAGGCTCCAGCAGAAGAGGCTCCAGCAGAAGAGGCTCCAGCAGCAGAAGCTCCAGCGGAAGAGGCTCCAGCAGCAGAAGCTCCAGCGGAAGAGGCTCCAGCAGCAGAAGAGGATAAAAAGTAATTGGTATACTTTGTCAAATAGTAACTTAATCGAAATTGGATGTTTTGTTGGTGTTCATGGTATAAAAGGAGAAGTTAAAGTTAAAAGCTACGCCGAGAAACCAGAAAATATATTCACTTATGAAGAAATATTTATAGATAACGATATTAATCCAATTAAGCTAAAACTTGTTAGAAAGGTTAAGCAAAATCTTATTTGTAAAATTGAAAATGTTAAAACAAGAAACGATGCAGAAAATTTTAGAAATTCGAAATTATTTATTAAGCGAGAAAGCCTTCCTAAATTATCTGATGACGAGTTTTATCATAGAGATTTAGTTAGCTTCAAAGTCTATAATACCAAAAGAGAAAGTTTTGGTTTAATTGTATCTTTGAATGATTTTGGTGGAGGTTTATTACTTGAAGTAAATAAAGATAATAAAATGTTTTATTTACCTGCAAGTAAACGGTTTTTAAACGAAATTAAGTATAAAGAAAAAGAGGTAATTTTAAATTTAGATTTAAGTTTTTTAAATGGTTAAAACAAGGAGTTTAGTGTGTGGAATGCTACAGTCTTATCATTGTTTCCAGAGATGTTCCCTGGAACTTTGGCTTTTTCCATTGCAGGCAAAGCTTTAGTAAATAATCTTTGGTCTTTAAATACAATTAATATTAGGGACTTTTCAAATGACAAAAATGGCAAAGTTGACGATGTGCCATTTGGTGGAGGTCATGGAATGGTTCTTAAACCAGAGGTTCTAGACAGGGCATTAAAATCAGTTGTTGATCATAATGGGCCTAGAATTTATTTGTCACCAAGAGGTCGTAAATTTGATCAAAGTTTTGCAAAGGATTTGTCTAAAGAAAAAGGTGTTGTTTTTATTTGCGGGAGATATGAAGGAGTTGATGAAAGATTTTTAACTCATAATGATATACAAGAAGTAAGTGTTGGTGATTATGTTTTATCAGGTGGTGAAATTGGCGCACAGCTAATTATGGACGCTACGATTAGACTTCTTCCAAATGTTATTGGAAACTCACAAGGTTTAGTAGAAGAGAGTTTTGAAGGTGATCTGTTAGAATATCCATTATACACTCAGCCAAGAGTATGGAATGGGATAGAAGTTCCAGAGGTTTTACTATCTGGAGACCATAAAAAAATAGAAATATGGAAAATTAAAATGTCAGAAAAGATAACAAAATTAAAAAGACCAGATTTATGGTCAAAATATATAAAATCTTAAGTAGCAAATAAATTATTAATTTGTTATGTGTATAAACCACGAAAGGGTAATAAAATGAATGTTATTGATAAGATTGAAAAAGATCAAATGGAAAAGATCTCTGCAGAGAGAATTTTACCAGAATTTGGTGCAGGAGACACTCTAAAAGTTGATGTTAAAATAGTCGAAGGCGACAAAGAAAGAGTACAGGCATTCGAAGGCCTTTGTATTGCTCGAAGTGGTGGCGGCCTGAATGAAAATTTTACCGTAAGAAAAATTTCTTATGGTGAAGGTGTGGAAAGAATATTTCCAATTTTTTCTCCTAAAATCGCTGGAATAACAGTACTTAAAAGAGGAAAAGTTAGAAGAGCTAAATTATATTACCTTAGAGATAGAAGAGGTAAATCAGCTCGTATTGTTGAGAAAATTCAAGTATCAAAAAAAGAAGTTAAATCTAAAGTAACAGACAAAAAAGTTAATGAAGAAACTGTTTCAAAAAGTTAATGTTGATTAACTTTAATTAACTTTCTTAACTTTTATACTTTGCTTTCCTAGTTATAAGGAGACTTGAAATGAAACCCAGGACACTCTTTGATAAAATTTGGGATTATCATCTTATAAATACTCAAGAAGATGGTGCATCTTTAATATATATAGATAGACATTTGGTTCATGAGGTGACAAGCCCTCAAGCTTTTGAGGGTTTGAGAATATCAGGTAGGACAGTAAATTCTCCGAATAGAACATTAGCAGTTGCTGATCACAATGTTCCAACTACTGATAGGGCTTTAGGTATTGACGAAGAAGAATCAAGAATTCAAGTTGAAGCCTTAGATCAAAATGTAAAAGATTTTGGAATACCATATTTTAATATGATGGATGAAAGGCAAGGAATTGTCCATGTTATAGGTCCTGAACAGGGCTTCACACAACCTGGAATGACAATAGTTTGTGGAGACAGTCATACAGCTACACATGGTGCCTTTGGAGCTCTTGCTTTTGGAATCGGTACGTCTGAAGTTGAACATGTATTGGCAACACAAACTTTAATACAAAAGCCAGCTCAAAATATGCTCATAAACATTGAAGGTGAACTTCAAACAGGTGTCTCAGCAAAAGACTTAGTACTCGCTATTATAGGTAAAATTGGAACAGCTGGTGGAACTGGTCATGTCATAGAATACTCAGGTGAAGCTATAAAAAAATTATCTATGGAAGGTCGAATGACAGTTTGTAATATGTCCATAGAAGCTGGAGCTAGAGCAGGCATGATTGCACCAGATCAGGTAACTTTTGATTATTTAGCTGACAAGCCGATGTCACCAAAAGGAAATGATTGGGATTTAGCTATGGAATGGTGGAAGTCACTGCCATCTGACGACAATGCTTTTTATGATAAGAAAGTAACGATTGACGCAAGTAAAATTAAGCCAACAGTGACTTGGGGCACTAGTCCAGAAGATGTTGTCTCAATAGATGGCTATATTCCCGATCCATCAAAAATAAATGATGATGATATTCGTCAGAAGATTGAACGGTCTTTAGAGTATATGGGTTTAAAGGGTGGCCAAAAAATTTCTGACGTTGAAATTAATACTGTGTTTATTGGCTCTTGCACTAACTCTAGAATAGAAGATTTAAGATCGGCTGCAGAAGTCATTAAAGGTAAAAAGGTAAAAGAAGGCATTAGAGCTATGATTGTTCCTGGTTCAGGCCTTGTTAAAACTCAGGCTGAAGAAGAAGGTTTAAATGTAATGTTTACTGAAGCAGGTTTTGAGTGGAGAGAACCTGGCTGCTCTATGTGTTTAGCTATGAATGAGGACAAACTTCAACCTGGCGAAAGATGTGCAAGTACGTCAAATAGAAATTTTGAAGGCAGGCAAGGTAAAGGGGGCAGAACACATTTAGTAAGCCCTGAAATTGCTGCAGCTTCAGCTATCACTGGAAAGCTAACAGACGCTGGTTCAATAATCTAGTTTTTGCAACAAGGATAGAATATGGAAAAATTCGTCAATCTTAAGGGAGTTGCTGCTCCGTTTAACTTTATAAATATTGATACTGATAAAATTATACCTAAACAGTTTTTAAAAACTATTAAAAGGACTGGTTTAGGAAAACATCTTTTTGATGAAATGAGATTTAATGATGACGGATCTGAAAAAGAAGACTTTGTTCTAAATGAAGGCCCTTATCGCTCTAGTAATATTATTGTAGCTGGAGATAATTTTGGTTGTGGTTCAAGTAGAGAGCATGCTCCCTGGGCTTTGTCAGACTTTGGTATTAAATGTATAATCTCAACTTCTTTTGCTGATATTTTTTATAATAATTCTTTTAAAAATGGTCTTTTACCAATTAAAGTAACAGCTGATCAGAGAGAAGCTTTAATGGCTGACGCAAAAGACAAAGAAAATCCAGAGCTTGAAATAGATCTTCCTTCTCAAGAAATAAGGAGACCAAATGGATCTGTTATAAAATTTGAAATTGATCCATTTAGAAAAAAATGTCTTTTAGAAGGTTTGGACGACATAGGTATAACTATGGAAAAATCTGAAGAGATACAGTCTTTTGAATCTAAAATGTCTTCAGAGCGTCCTTGGCTGTAACTTAATTTTAGAGTTAGGAATGAAATGTCATCAAATAGAACATTAATGGTTTTGCCTGGAGATGGAGTTGGTCCTGAAGTTGTTAATGAAACACTTAGGGTAGTTGAATGGTTAGCCAAAAATAAAAGTATTACTTTTAATGTAAAAGAAGGTTTAGTTGGGGGAGCCTCTTACGATAAATATGGAACCCCCCTTACTGATGAGACATTAGCGGATACTATTGAAGCTGATGCAGTATTATTTGGAGCCGTAGGTGGGCCTAAATATGACGGTGTTGATTTTGATAAAAGACCTGAAAATGGTTTGTTAAGATTAAGAAAAGAAATGGACTTGTTCGCTAATCTTAGACCAGCAATGGTTTTTCCTGCTTTAGTGGATGCTTCTTCTCTTAAGCCTGACATAATATCGGGGTTAGATATATTGATATTAAGAGAACTAACAGGTGGCATCTATTTTGCGGAACCACGTGGTATTGAAGAAGTTAGCACTAAAGTTAAAAAAGGGTATGATACTAATTTATACACAACTCCAGAAATAGAAAGAATTGGAAGAGTAGCTTTTGATCTTGCAAAAGCAAGAAGTGGAAAAGTTACTTCAGTTGAAAAAGCTAATGTAATGATGTCTGGGGTTTTGTGGAGAGAAGTAATGACAAACCTTCACATAAATGAAGGCAATGGGATAGATATGCATCACATGTATGCTGATAATTGTGCTATGCAGCTTGTAAGAGATCCTAAACAGTTTGACGTTATAGTTACGGATAATCTATTTGGAGACATTTTATCAGATTGTGCTGCGATGTTGACCGGATCTTTAGGAATGCTTCCATCAGCTAGTTTAGGCTCGGTTGATAAAAACACAGGAAAAAGATTTGCAATGTATGAACCTGTTCACGGTTCAGCTCCTGACATAGCAGGAAAAGGGTTAGCCAATCCTTTAGCAGAATTATTAAGTCTCTCTATGATGCTGCGTTACTCATTTGAAATGAAAGACGAAGCAGATTTGATAGATAAAGCAGTTTCACTTGCTCTTGAGGCTGGTCCTCGAACCCCAGACATAATGGCTCAGGGAAGAGAAAAAGTTGGGACAAAAGGTATGATGGATATTATTTTGCGTAAATTAGAGGAATTAACAAATTAGATGACTTATAACATTGCAGTAGTTGGTGCTACAGGTGCAGTTGGAAGAGAGATGCTTCAAACTTTATCTGAAAGAAACTTTCCTATTAATAATATTCATGCCTTAGCTTCAAAATCTTCTATGGGTAAAGAAGTATCCTTTGGAGACAATAAAGTTTTAAAAATTAAACCAGTCGATGATTTTAACTTTGAAGATGTAGACATTGCCCTTTTTTCTGCTGGTTCAGAAGTCGCAAAAAAATTCGGACCAATTGCCGGAAAAAAAGGTTGTATAGTCATCGATAACTCCTCCTATTTTAGAATGGATGACGAGGTTCCCTTAATTGTTCCTGAGGTTAACCCAAAAGATATAAACGGGTTTGTAAAAAAAAATATTATTGCTAATCCTAATTGTTCAACAATTCAGTTGGTTGTTGCTTTAAAACCCATTCACGACCAATTTAAAATATCAAGGGTAGTTGTTTCAACTTACCAAGCTGTTTCGGGTGCTGGAAAACCTGCAATGGATGAACTCTTTAATCAAACTAAAGGTGTGTTTGTTCACGACCAAGCTAAACCTGAGCAGTTTACTAAGAAAATAGCATTCAATGTTATTCCTCATATTGATGTTTTCATGGATGACGGGTTCACAAAAGAAGAATGGAAAATGAAAGTGGAAACGAAGAAAATTTTAGACCCTAATATCAATGTAGTTGCTCATTGTGTAAGGGTTCCTGTTTTCATTGGTCACAGTGAAGCTGTATTTGTTGAGTGTGAAAATGACATTAATGAAAAAGAAGTAAGAGAGTTACTGAGAGAAGCTGAAGGTATAACTGTCATAGATCATAGAGCAGATGAAGGATATGTCACTCCTGATGAAGCCGCAGGTGAAGATGATGTGTTCGTTAGCAGAATAAGAAAAGACCCATCAGTTAAAAATGGTATTGCTTTTTGGTGTGTAGGAGACAATCTAAGGAAAGGCGCTGCATTGAACACAGTGCAAATAGCCGAACTTTTAGCCAGTAAAAACTTAAAAGGAACTAAACTTTGATTTTCAAAATTCAAAGTTTAGTTTTATTGAATTAGTGGATATAGTTTGGATTATAGCGGCTGTTTTTGCTGCGGCTTGCCAAACAGCAAGATCTGCATTTCAAAAAAATATGATACTTCAATTAGGTGACTATGGTGCGGCTTACATCAGGTTTTGTTATGCTTTACCATTTACAATGTTTATTTGGATTGTTTGGATTAATATTCCTGGAAATTCAATTCCAAACCTATCAAATTATTCTCTAACTCTTTGCTTGTTAGGGTCAATATTTCAAGTTCTTTTTACCTATGTCCTTATGAAAGTTTTTTCTCATAAGAGTTTTGCTACAGGTATTGGATTTTCTAAAACTGAGGTAGTATTGATAGCCTTGCTAGAAGTAATAATTTTAGAAGTTGCTTTTTCATATCCACTTATTTTTGGGATTTGTCTTGGTGTTATATCTGTCTTATTTTTGTCTTTTGCAAAAAAAGAGGAGACTATATTAGGAACTTTAAAAATTTTATTTTCTTCAATGATGTCGATGTCAACTATTGTTGGGCTTTTATCTGGCTTACTTTTGGCCGCATCAGTAGTTACTTTTAGAATGGCAATTATATCTGTTGACGCTCCTATCTTAGACAAGTCAATTTTTATATCTGTAATAGCTATTATTTTTCAGACAATATTTGTAGGTTTATACCTATTTTATTTTAAAAAAGATCAATTTTTTGCTGTTTTTAAATACTGGAGACCAAGTTTACCTGCAGGAATATGTGGAACTGGAGCTACCTTTGGATGGTTTTTAGCCTTTGGCCTTGCCACAGCTGCTGAAGTAAGAGCTGTTGGGCAGGTTGAATTAATTTTTTCAATCCTTATATCAATAATAATATTTAAAGAAAAAATAAAAAGTACTGAATTTATAGGAATAATTTTATTAGCTATTTCAATATTAATTATAATATTTAATAAACTTTAATTAGTTCCAGTTTTAAAATTTGCACTTTCTGTTAAATTTGTTATTTATT
>ERZ1048068.2596-NODE-2596-length-12585-cov-9.192817_pt1 | contig 12585 bp, 9 predicted proteins | sample MGYA00383098_ERZ1048068 | MGnify/ENA primary metagenome ERZ1048068 (study PRJEB29581, sample SAMEA5548368) | metagenome | biome: marine; feature: coastal; material: water | depth 1 m | study: Short-term variability in the microbial, nano- and picoplankton... | reverse complement strand
TGAACCTGCAAAGGTAGGATTTTTACCCGAAGGAAATGTCAATTATCTCAATACATGAATGGTTCCATTATAAGTAGAACGGATTTATACCGGTCAATCTTATACTCTTGACTAACCTTAAGTATAGGGGATAAATCAATTCCTATATTCATCTTTTCAGATAGTAGATAGGTTAAACCGCTTTGCCTGACTGCTCCTTTTAACGCTCCTATATTACACGTAAAAAGTACGTCGCTATTCACTTTTCCTTCCGAGGTTCTCAACTGTCCCTCGTTCGCAACGAAGACTAACTTGCTGAACCTAGAAATAGGGGTAGCGTCTTGTGCCAAACACTGTGAAATAAGTAAAAAGGAAAACGAGAATATTATTGAAAAACACAACAATTTGTAAATATTAGTGCTTCAGCTAAACAAGTTTAAAAAAAAATTACTTTCATCTAAGCTATATAGAATGTTGATTTTATCAAACTCTCAGCTCACAAGTTTTGTGATTATTACTTAATGATTATTCTTTTGGAGCTTTTATAAGCTCATTTTTTGTCATAGACCGATAAGATATACAATCCTCTTTCTGCTATATAAATGTCCTCATCTTCTTGACTGAATGGTACTTTTTGACCCAAACCGTTTGTTATGATTAGGTCATACTCTATTTCACTTTCTATTCGAAAACTTCCCATACTTGGATTTGGGTAAATAACAAGTTCGATTTCATCATTTATCTCACTAATAGAAACCGCCTCAGGCTTACCTACGTGCACCGGGTAACTGTAATTACCTACACAACCATAATTTGTAATAGCCTGCAGGACCACTTGGTAAGTAGCTTTCTTTGTTGGATAGATATAACCTGGTGAGGTCTGAGTAGAAGTATCCACTGTAGAGCTTATCTCCCCGAAATCCCAAGCATAATTAGTAATGGATGATTGGAATGTATTACTTACTAAGCACGTATTTTTAAACACAAAACGGGGTGAACGTAGTGGTGCATTATTGTTTGGATTTGGCGTGAATTGAGCGACAGGTATCGGATATACATCTACAGAAGAGTTGAGTGTCGTATCACACCCATGTTCGGAAGTGACTTTCACATTGAATTTATTGATTCCGTCAGAGGTGAAAGTGGTAGAAGGTGTTTGCGATGTAGCACTTTCACCATCACCAAAATCCCAATGATAGGTACTTGTCAAAAGACTAACTTGATTGTTGATTTTCACCCCTAAATCAGTGGTGAGAGGATTACATCCACTAGTAAGTGACTTTAAAATTCTTGCAGCGGGTGTTGGGTGAACGATCACATCAAAGAAATCATGAACAGTATTGCAATTCAAGCTCAATGCTTCTGCAAATAGTATAATCCTGAACGTATCAGAACTTTCGTTCTGCAGTTTTAATGTAAGTATCTCGTCTTCTGTGGCTGAGTATGGAGAGACAGTCGCTTTAGGATTGATTGCAAACCATGTAATGTTATTACTGTTAGCAGCCTCTAGGTTGTAAACCAAATCTATCGAAGTCTGTCCTTTTTGTGTACAGAATGTCGTATCATTAATTGGAGTAATTTCAGGAGCTCGATCTGTACGTGCTCGGATAGAATCTATATTGGAACAACCAGTTATAGGCGATGTATAATTATAAATAATTGTCGTGTATTGATCAAATACTTGAGCAGAGGATGGACTGTATTGACTATTGATAATTATCGAGGCTGGATCTTTAGGATTATACCAAGTACCTCCAGCAGGAGCAGCATTAAGAGCTACTGCCGGACTTGTTTCACAAAACTCTTCATAATCAAATGAAGTGATATTTATCGACGGAAGTGGATTCACCGTAATAGGTATAAATTTTTCTGCAAGACAACCCGTAGCGTTATGTATATATCTCATCATCCAGGTATGAGCAGCAGCATAATCTATTGAGTTAGAAATATTAATCGTATCATTATTCACACCTCCAAGATTTGTACAAGACTCAAATCCTATTGAGTCATAACAAGACCACCATCCTCCCGAGATATTTAAGCCTGTCAAAGAATTAAGACTCACTTTTCCCTCGTCGAAACAAAGGTCTCTGTTGCGAGAGAACTTTAACTGAGGGACTCTCCACACTTGTACATTAGTTGTGTCTTTAGCTCTACAGCCATATTGGTTTATATAGGTGAACTCAAGGATAATCGTATCTTTATCATGATTCTTCATAGTGTAATTGGGAGCATTTACATTCAACCAAAAATCTGAAAAAGCTCCGGGACCTCTATCCTCCAGCATATCCTTCTCAAAATCATTTCCATTACACTCGATACATTTCCAGCTTGGAGAACCCAAAGAGGTGTTAGAAGGGCTAATCACAGCTTCATCTAGTCTAAAGCTTCCAGCATCCTGACATTTAAAAACCCCATCTAAAATAAGAGTCGGGTTTTTGTTTACGGTGATTTCTATAGAGTCGCTATTGTGACAGCCTGTAGAAGGTTCTTGATAAGTATAAACCGCCTTGAATGCTCGATTATCCAAAGCATTATTTATCTGTTTACAAGCACTGTCTACATCAAATAGATTATTCTTGACTAAACTTGGAAACTCCGCACAGTTCCAACTTCCTGTGGGAGGAACACCCTTCGGCTTTTCAATCTTAAAATTAAGTACGAGTTGACCAGCATCACAGCATATCGACTCATCACTGCCTAATTTTATTTCAGGTAAGGGTTTTGCATTTATCTGTATGGTGTCTGAAAAACTTATAGGTCCATCTGAAACAGATAGAATTACGATACCGCTATCTAAGATTGTAGCTTGGGTGACACCAAGGGTTGGACTTGAAAAAATGGCCACAGATGATTTCCAGGAAAATGAAGTTGGGCTCCCAGAATTAACACTATGGCTCAAGCTCACTTTGTCATTTTTACAAACCGTGAAATCACCACCTGTAATTTGCACATCAAGCTGAGCATAACAGACATTGACAAAATAGAGGAGGAACATGCTGATGGTTATTAATTTATTTAGCACAGTCTGGTGAATTAGACGAATTTACAATTCTAAAGGTTGCTCTGCACGAATCATTTGAGCAAAAAGTAAATTTAAATGTGAAAAACATGTTCGACCAAAGCAGTCGAATCATTCACGAATCCGTGACATAAGTATTAATTCTCTATCTAAACAATACAATTATGACACTTCCTGTGTATAAATAATATCTGTAGCTGAGCCTTTTAAGAGATAAAAACTATTTTTGCAGGCTTTAAATCAAACAAGTATAAAATTATAACCAAAAATTATGGGAGAATTGATGATTTACATACCACTTGTACTAGCTGTTTTAGGACTAGCTTACATGGCTGTTAAGAGGACTTGGGTAATGAAACAAAACGCAGGTGATGGTGTGATGAAAGAAATCGCAGACCACATCTACGAAGGTGCTTTGGCTTTCTTGAAAGCTGAGTACAAATTGCTTACCTTTTTTGTGATAGGTGCTAGTATTGTACTGGCTATCATAGCTACCGTTGTACCTACTACTGATTACCTAATCATTCCAGCTTTTATTATCGGTGCAGTTTTTTCTGCTCTTGCTGGTAATATGGGTATGAAAATCGCTACAAAAACAAATGTAAGAACGACTCAAGCGGCAAAGACTAGTCTGCCAGATGCATTGAAAGTATCTTTCGGTGGTGGTACTGTAATGGGACTTGGTGTTGCAGGACTTGCGGTTTTAGGTCTCACCTTATTATTTATCTTATTTTTCCAGAAATTTATGGGAGGTGAATGGACTAATACATCTGATATGACTATAGTTCTAGAAACTCTTGCAGGTTTCTCACTTGGTGCAGAGTCTATTGCACTTTTTGCCCGTGTAGGTGGCGGTATATATACTAAAGCTGCAGACGTAGGTGCTGACCTAGTAGGTAAAGTAGAAGCAGGTATTCCTGAAGATGATCCACGTAACCCTGCAACTATTGCAGATAACGTAGGTGACAATGTAGGAGACGTAGCAGGTATGGGTGCTGATTTATTTGGTTCTTATGTAGCAACTGTCCTTGCAGCAATGGTACTAGGTAATTATGTGATCACGGATATGGGTGGTGCTATTACTGATGCCTTTGGCGGAATTGGGCCAATCCTTCTTCCTATGGCAATAGCAGGTGTAGGTATCATCATATCTATCATCGGTACTTTCTTAGTGAAAATATCTAGCAATGATGCTAAAGAGAACGAAGTGCAAAAAGCACTTAACATAGGAAACTGGACATCAATTGGACTTGTATTAGTTGCATGTTACGGTCTTGTAACATATATGCTTCCTGCAACTATGGAAATGAATTTCTTTGGTGAAGGAATGAAAGAAATAAGCTCTATGAGAGTGTTTTATGCATGTGTAGTAGGTCTTGTAGTAGGAGCAGCTATATCTTCATTCACAGAATATTACACTGGGCTAGGCAAAAAGCCAATCTTAAAAATCGTACAGCAGTCTAGTACTGGTGCAGGAACAAATATCATCGCAGGTTTAGCGACAGGAATGATTTCTACTTTCTCTTCTGTACTGTTATTTGCTGCAGCTATATGGGCTTCTTATGCATTTGCAGGATTTTATGGTGTAGCACTTGCAGCTTCTGCAATGATGGCTACTACTGCTATGCAATTAGCTATTGATGCATTTGGTCCTATCGCAGATAATGCTGGAGGTATTGCTGAAATGAGTGAACAAGATCCTATCGTAAGAGAGCGTACAGATATCTTAGACTCAGTAGGTAATACTACTGCAGCTACAGGTAAAGGATTTGCAATTGCATCTGCAGCACTTACTTCACTTGCACTTTTTGCAGCCTATGTGACTTTTACAGGTATAGATGGTATCAATATTTTCAAAGCTCCAGTACTGGCTATGTTATTTGTAGGTAGTATGGTTCCTGTTGTATTCTCAGCACTTGCTATGAATGCAGTAGGTAAAGCAGCTATGGAAATGGTTTATGAGGTGAGACGTCAGTTTAAAAACATTCCGGGTATTATGGAAGGTACAGGTAAGCCTGACTATGCAAAGTGTGTAGATATCTCTACAAAGGCATCTCTGAAAGAAATGATGTTACCAGGAATCTTAACTATTGGGTTCCCTATAGCTGTAGTATTAATTGGTAAATTAGTATATGGAGACAACAATCAGCTTGTAGCTGAAATGTTAGGTGGATATATGGCAGGTGTTACTGTATCAGGTGTACTTTGGGCTATTTTCCAAAATAACGCGGGTGGTGCTTGGGACAATGCCAAGAAGTCTTTTGAAGCTGGTGTAGAGATCAACGGTGAGATGACTTATAAAGGTTCTGATGCTCACAAAGCAGCAGTCACAGGAGATACAGTAGGAGATCCTTTCAAAGATACTTCTGGTCCATCTATGAATATCTTAATCAAGCTTACTTGCTTGATAGGATTAATCATTGCCCCTATATTAGGTGGACATATGGCTAAAGGAGATCATAGTTCAGCAGATGCGAAGCCTTGTTGTTCTAAAACTGAATACGCTGCTCATCTTGCAAACTGTGACAATGACGTGGCTGACCACGGAAAGTGCTGTGAAGAAAAAGACAAAAAAGTAGTTGATGAAAGCGAAAGTGCTGAGTCGGTTATCGAAGAAGTAATAGAAAATTCAGAAACTGTGATAGAAACAGCTGCGGAAGTAGCGGAAATACTTTAAGAATCATTCGACAATATTCAAACATGCTAATCCCTTCTCATAAGTATTACCAACTCGGTAGATTACTTATCAAGGGTTTAGCATGTTTTTTTTTGGTACTTGGCACATCTAGTTTTACGATATCTGATTCTCACGCAGTAGAAGCTAAACTAGGAGATGACGAAGACAATAAACAACTGGTCACTTTACATTCTGACCATTTTGACGCATTTGTAAATCGTGTATATCGTCAACTGATCTATCCCGATGGATTAGACACCATACCTGAACGTGTATTTGAGCATGCTATGCGAGGATATATGTACCTGAGACATACAGATGCTCTTGCCTCTACTAAGTACCTTTCTATTATCGACTTTTCACAGTATTGCAACGATAGACGGTTTTGGATTGTAGACGTTGAATCTAAAAAAGTCGTATTCAATGAATGGGTGGCACACGGTAAGAAATCTGGCGATACTTACGCAAAGTTCTTTAGTAATGGCCACAGCTCACATAAAAGTTCTCTCGGTTTCTACACCACTGGTGGATTATACTACGGAAGAAACAATCTCTCCTTGAAACTCAATGGTTTGGAAAAAGGATTTAACTCTAACGCTTTTGGACGAGGTATCGTCATACACGGAGCAAACTATGTCAGTGAAGAAATCGTAAATCGCAAAGAACGTATTGGACGAAGTTTTGGTTGTCCTGCAGTTTCCGAAAAAGTCAACAAGAAATTGATTAACACTATCAAGGGAGGAAACTGTCTTTTTATCTTCCACACTACCCCTTCCTATTTAGAGCGTTCAGCTATAATGAATGCTAATCTCTACATCACTGTGGAAGATTTAACTATCTAATCCCACAATTCCATCCCATATTTGCTGTCAAAGCACCGCTCTGACATGATTAAGAAGCTTATATATATTGTATTTTTTCTGATTGCGTTTCAAGCTTGCAAACCTCCCGTAGAAATAGAAGTAGATAGCGGATTCGTCCTCACAAAGGATTCACTTTCGTTCTACATACAAGAGCAGTTTGAAATGGAGACAACGCTATTATGCCAAGATGAACTTGAGTATGTAGACACTTTAAAGTCTCACTACTCCAAGAGTAATTTCACTTCTTTATGGTGGGATGTTTTAAGTAGAGACAGTGCCTCCTGGGAAGACATGCGATCTACATTCGCCCATTCTATTTACCACGGTATGGACTCTACATACTATAATGTTGGGCTGATAGATTACTATTCAAAACAAATACCAAACCTCTCTACTTCTGACAGTGCATATCGTTGGCTTGCGGAGATGGAAATCATACTGAGTAACTCTATGCTTGCCATGTACGAAGACATTGGAAATGGGAGAACCGATCCAAAAGAGGTGTATGGGTACACGTATATGTTGCCTAGGAATAATGTAAAAGAACTAGAGTACTTTCAATTCTTAGAATCTTCAAATAAGATAAACACCCTAGATAATATTCACTACGGAGATACTTCGTACAATGAATCGTTAAAACTCATGTCGCTCTATCTTCTCAAAAAGACAAAGGCACAACAAGACAAAATTGACTTCTCTGAATATCCAAAGTTGGAAGTTGGCGACACGGCAGATGTGATTCCTTTGGTTATCAAGAAGCTTCAAGCTAAGAATATCCCTAACGAAAAGATTCACAAATTGACAAGTGATACGCTCATCTATACCAAGGCGTTGAAAAGTATAATCTTGGAACTCCAGGAGATGTACCAACTGACTCCTGACGGTATTATGGGTTACAAAACCTATCAAATAATAAACGCAGGACCACAAGAAAAAATAAACCAAATAAAAGCCAACCTAGAAAGACAACGTTGGTATACTAAGCCTACTGAAAAACCTTTTGCTTACATTAACCTTCCAGAATATGATATCGAAATGCATTGGGAGGATAGTGTGAAAACTATGCGGGTATGTATAGGTAAAAACCTCCCTGACAATTATGATGCAATGGTTAAACATTATACAGATAGTGGCTGGCTATACAAACTTCCAAAAAATATGGAGACTCCTCAGATAGCTAGTAATATATCTTACTTGGTTATCAACCCGACTTGGACTGTTCCATATAGTATCATCAAACGAGAAATGTGGTGGAAGCTGGTTAAAGATCCTACACACCTAAGTGCTAAAGGATTCAAAGTATACAGAGGAAAAACAGAAATCAATGGCGACACCATAAACTGGAGTAAGGTCAATCGAAACAAAATACCTTACCGCATAGTAGAGGATCCTGGACCTAAAAATTCGCTGGGCACGGTGAAGTATATGTTTTACAACCCTTTCTCTATTTATCTACACGACACCCCAAGCAAGTCTGCCTTTAAGAGAACTCAAAGAGCTGTAAGTCACGGATGTGTACGTCTAGAGAATCCTATATTGTTCGGAGAGTTCTTAATGCAAAATAGCGACAAGTATGATGCAGATGATTTCCGTATTATGATGGGGTATGAGCCAAAAGATGAAGAACGTTTAGAGGATTATGATCCTGCAGATACTGCTGCTATCATCCAAAAATTTGAAGAAACGACGAAACTAAGACTAGATAAACTTATGCCGCTTTACTTAGACTACAGAACGGTATATTTTGATGAAGAATGGAGACCTCGATTCTGTTACGACATCTATGATCAGAACAAACTGATTATAAGAGAAATGTACAAATAAAAAGAAGGTCAACCGCGAGTGGAGACCTTCTTTCGTTTACTAAAAGCTAAGTATGAATTATTAAGGCTAGGTAACCTTAAAGTCTTTAGATTTTACCAATCAATATTCCTGCAGAAACAGTTCTCAAATTTGGACCTTCATTCGCTTTAAAAATACTCTCTGGGAAATATCTTCCATAAAGGACAATATTCTTATAGCCAAACTGCATTTCGTATCCTACTCTGAACTGTTCTAGGTTATAATCGTCTTCAGCTTTATTCTTTTTCTTACCATTATTATTCCACTTCTGCTTCATATGACTACCTATCCTGTAGCCAAAATTTGCACCACCGGATATGTATAAATAGTCATTACTATTATTCGGAGCTATTTTAAAATTCATTAAAAGTGGCACGTTAATGTGCTGAACTACGAGCTTATTTTTATCATAGTTTACCGCATCCTCCGTTACTTCTAGCTCTTTGTCTGCATTCTTTATTAGAGAGACATTGTTCTTGAACCTATAATTATTGTAATCTATGCCTATTCCGTAGACTAATCTCACCTTTCCTCTGTATAAATTTATAGCCTGAGTCACTATATCCCAGGTGAAGTTTACAGAAGAAGGAGCTACTTCCATACTACTAAAGTCTCCTTCGGTCGCGACATCAAGCTCTCCACCGCTGTTAATCAGGTTATTAAACCCAAGGTGAAAATTATTCCAATTCGTTTCTATGAACTTAGGCTCTTCTATTTTCTCTACTTCGTGTGTTAGCTCTTCTTTGATGATTTTCTTTACATCAAAATCATCGTCTGACTCTTTCCCATCTTCAGGTACATCTTCATCCCGAGAAGTAGTTATTTCAATGGTCTCTGTTTTAGTTCTTACAGTATCACCAGCCTCGTTAGTTTTTATTTCTGATGTTTTTTCTTTTACAATCACTTTTACACCTTTTGTATCTATGATCACATCTTCTTTCAGTTCAAAACTATCAACTTGAGCAACTATTGCTCCGCTAAAAATCAGTAAGAATGCTGTTAGAGTATTTATTCTTTTTTTCATGGTTAATTCTTTTTTAATTGTTTCTGTTTTTAAAAGGTTGCAAACTTGCAACAGCGTAGTATCCTTCAGTTTCAACCTCTATTCCTAAGCTCGGCCGTTTGCTTTTGAAGTTTGGTTTCAATCTCACTTTAGGATTACTTACTAACGCTATTATTTCCTTTGCTTTTTCTTTAATACGGCTTGGTGGGTTTTTAGTTACAAATTCACCGATAGAAGTCTTTTTATCATCTTTTTCATTCGGCGTCGTATTATCTGCTATTAACTCTTTAGGCTCTATACTTTTTTCAATTGGAGTAACTATAGTATCTTCATTCGTCGGTAATATTTCTTCTTTTACAATCGATTGCTGTTTCTGTAAATCGGCTTGATGAAGATCCAACATTTTATTATCAATATTCTTTCTCGCTTCATCTATCAATATTTGATTGTCCTTCTTCTGCCCAGCCAAAAGAGTTTTTGGAACAGATGAGTCATTTTTTTCTAAATCAATTCCCTGAGGTAATTCAGTGACAGCCTTGGTCTTTTTAGAAGGAGCAGTTTCTAGTTCAGCAATCATCTCATTTTCAGATATCTGATCAATTGGCAATGTACTTTGCTCCTTTTCAGAATTGTCCTGTAATTCATTAACATCCGAAGGTAATTTAGTAGGTACATCTACAGCCACTGGCTCTACGACTTTAGCCGAAGGCCAGAAAACATATACAGCAGCTACCAAACATACTGATGCTGCGACACTCATCCATACCCTAGGCATAGGGATTATGATTGCTTTTTCTTCTTTTTTGAGAAGACTCTTTTTATTGGTATATACTACTTCATCGTCTACCAATATAGTTGCTTTGAAAAGCTTCCATTCTTTGAAGAAAAAATCATCTTCTTCAATCTGTTTCATCAATATGAGCTCATCAGACTCACTGAGGTTGCCCTCCAGCAAGTCAAACATTAGTAGCTCATAATTCTCTCTATTTAGTTTCATCTCTTTATCCCCCTTTATTTATAATGTCATTATCTCCAGCTTATGAATGTATTCCTTCATATATTTCCTTGCTCGGAAAATATTCACCTTTACTTGGCTTTCACTCATACCTGTTATCTCACCTATGCTTCGGTAGTCGTGACCTTCATAATCACGTAGAGTGATTGCCGCTCGCTGTTTTTCAGGTAGCTGCTTCACAGCAATATTTACGTATTCTATAAGATTATCATACTCAAAGCTTTCTCCAGCTACGTGCCCGGCACTCTCCAAATCTGTGTGTCGCTTATTTTTACGTATCACATCTATCAAGTTGTTATACGCTATTTTAAAAAGATACGCTTTAGCAGTTTTCATCTCTACCTTATCTATGCGTATCCATAGTTTCTCAAACGTATTCTGAACTATATTTTCCGCCTCAAACTCATCTCGCATATTTTTCACGATGAATCGAAATATCCCATCAGAATATAACTTCACACATTCATTGTACTCAGCGGTCGTCATTTGGTCGCTTTCTGTATGCTATACGCTAGCTTCTTATTTTTGTTACACGAAGTTCTGTTTTTTTTACGAAGACTGATTCCTAGTGCGTAAGAAATGGATTTCCATTGACTTGTTTTTACCTTTTGTTACTTACAAAGTGTTACTTTGCCTCTCATATGAGTGAATGGTTTGGAACGTGGTTTGACAGTGAATTCTATCACATATTGTATAAGGATAGAAGTCATAACGAAGCGGAAGCTTTTGTCTCCAGACTCATGACACATCTAAAGCCTTCCAAAGATGCTCTACTACACGATCTGGCTTGTGGCAAGGGAAGACATAGCATCCATCTCAATAAGCTTGGATATCACGTAGAAGGATCAGACTATAGTGCCAATAGTATCAAATTTGCCAAGCAATTTGAGAATGAGAGACTACGATTCTACACGCACGATATGCGGGAGTCTCTGCCTCGTAAGTATCATTATATCCTAAATCTATTCACAAGTTTTGGATACTTCGATACAGATGAAGAGCATTTTGAAACACTAGGGAATATCCATACCGGCCTGAAGCGAGATGGAATATTTGTTTTTGATTTTATGAATGTGGACTATGTATTGGAAAATCTAGTCTCTTCTGAATCCATAGAAAAAGGAGGAATAACATTTGACATCAGTAAAGAGTTAAGAAATGGTAAAATTGTAAAAGATATCCGTTTTGACTACAAGCGTATACCTTATCATTTCACCGAAGAAGTAGCGGCACTTAAAGTAGATCAGCTACATCAAATGATGAAGGATTGTGGGTTTCAACTTTTAGAGCTATTTGGGAGCTACGAACTAGATCCTTTTGATAAGAAAAATTCCTCGAGAGTGATTATGATTCTCCAAAAATGATAGATCAGCTGATACATATCGACCAAGATATTTTCAGACTGATACATAGTACCTGGGCTAATGATGTCTTTGACAGCATACTTCCTTGGATGAGAGAGGCTCGCACATGGATTCCACTATATGGGCTATTTTTATACCTAGCGGTAAAAAAATATCAATGGAAAGGACTTTACTTCATACTCGCTACAGTATTGGTAGTAATACTTTGTGATCGATTTTCTGCTGGTTTTATGAAACCTTATTTCGAAAGACTCAGACCTTGTCACGAGCCTGCTCTGGCAGATATATTGCGTCCGATTATAGACTGCGGCGGGCAGTATGGGTTCATCTCCTCACACGCTACCAATCATTTTGGTCTCGCGGTAATGTTTACTTGGTTTTTTAAACAAATTTCCTCCTTAGGTATAAGTAATTGGGTTTTCTATGCATGGGCTGCACTTATCTCATTTGCACAGATTTATGTTGGAAAACACTACTTGGGAGACGTCGTTGTTGGGATGATATATGGTTTACTCATTGGAATTATCGTTTTAAGATTATTCTCGCGATTCATCAAGCTCCCAAATGTTTAATTATTAATGGTTAATTATTAATTGTCAATGAAAAACAATATTGTTAAGGATAAGAGTTTTGCATTTGCCATACGTATCGTAAATGTTTGTCGATACTTGAGTACGACTAAAAATGAATTCGTCCTATCCAAACAACTACTGCGAAGTGGCACAAGTATAGGAGCTATGATACGTGAGTCTGAGCACGCAGAAAGCAAAGCAGACTTTAATCATAAACTGGCCATTGCACAAAAAGAAACGAATGAATC
>ERZ1048068.2589-NODE-2589-length-12607-cov-7.583971_pt1 | contig 12607 bp, 16 predicted proteins | sample MGYA00383098_ERZ1048068 | MGnify/ENA primary metagenome ERZ1048068 (study PRJEB29581, sample SAMEA5548368) | metagenome | biome: marine; feature: coastal; material: water | depth 1 m | study: Short-term variability in the microbial, nano- and picoplankton... | reverse complement strand
AAAATGCAAAAGCGTGGAAGGCTTGGCTGAACGATCCCGAAAATCGGGACTTTAGGACTGGCGGCGGGCGTATTTAATGGCAATCACGACATATGCAACTTTGCAGACTGCTATAGCCAATTTTTTGGCCCGCAGTGACCTGACAGCGCAAATACCTGACTTCATCACAATGGCTGAGGCTCGCATGAACCGCGAGCTTGAGACGCGGGCTCAGGAGAAGCGGTCAACAGCCACATTAGTGGCGGGCAACGAGTATATAGCCTTGCCAAATGACCTTCGCGAAATCCGGGAAGTTAAGCTCGATACGTCTCCGCTAACTGTGCTTGAGTATTACAGCCCAACTGCGCTTGATGAGCAATTTCCAACAGCCGGACACGCAAAGCCTCGCGGGTTCTCCATTATCGGGCCTGAAATGAAATTGCGCCCAATCCCCGACACAGCCTACACTGCTGAGATTGTTTATGTTGGGGATATAACACCGCTATCCGCCGCCGCGCCGAGCAACAACATACTGCTGCGCTCACCGGATGCTTATTTGTATGGAGCCTTGGCCGAGGCCTATGCGTATTTACTTGATGAGACTAGGGCTGCCCAATATATGCAGCGTTTCAATACTGCGCTAGAGGAAATCAAGTTGGATGAAAGTCGTGCCCATTATGGGACCGGCAGCCTCCAGATCACCAGTATTTATCAACGTCAAAATTCTTCTGCGGAGAAATAATCATGAGCGCTATGAGCGACTATTTAGAGAACAAAGTGCTGGATCATGTGCTTGCCACATCAGCTTACACAATGCCATCGGCCATATATATCGGCCTATCAACTGGCTCCTTTAACGACGACAACAGCGGCACTGAGCTGTCTGGCAACGGTTACGCGCGCCAGTCGATTGCGTTTGATGCGGCAGTGTCAGGCACCGCCGACAATACGGCTGCGGCTGAGTTTTCGCCTGCCACATCATCTTGGGGCACAGTGACACACTTTGGCTTATTTGACGCCAGCACCGGCGGCAACCTGCTGATCCACGGAGCCTTTACCGTTGGCAAGCTGATTGACACTGGCGACATCCTAAAAGTATCTGCTGGCGACCTAGACATCACGGCAGCTTAGGTTAGCCGATGGCGACCAACACACCAACGCTTGAACAGTTAACCGGCAGCCTAGACGCGCTGTCGGGCAGCTTGGATAACCTTGATGGTTTGCCTTGGTGTAACCCCACGCTTGAACAGTTAGACGCTTGGGGCGGTCTGGATGCGCTCGACGCGTTTGGCTACAACCTAGAGCAGCTTAACCAGCTTTGCGTTATCGTCGCTGATGGAGCTGCGTCGGTAGCTGTCACGACTACCGCAGAAATACAATTTGCTGAGCTTGCTGCCGCCGCGGTGGATATCTCCGCATCCGTCACCGCCGTGCCAACGCGCACTGTGGCGATGGCGGGCGTGGCGACTGGCGCAGCGGGTGTTACCGCCTCAATCAAGCCAATCCGTCAAGTTACAGCTACAGCCAGCCTAGCGGCTTCTCAGGCCAGCGCCACGACCCGCACCCGCCAAGTCACAGGCGCGCCTTCCATTGCGGTCAGCGCATCAGGTCTGGCTGGGATTGTCTATCTTGTTAATTCTGCGGTTAACGTCTCGGCCTCTACAACAGCCGCCTCAAGTGGTATATTTGTTTTGGCTGGTCGGCCAAGGGTTGTTGCTAGATCAACAGTAAATGCAAAGGTTCTTGGCGAAGACTGGATCGACAACGCAGTCGGCGCAGGGATTTGGACAGATGTTGCCGTGGGCTCAGAAATTTGGGGTGCGGTGCCGTCAAGCAGTGGGGTTTGGGCTAAGTTATGATACAGCTAGGTGAGTGGCTGCCGGATCAGGCAGATATAATGAATAGTGGTGTCACCGTGGCAACAAACGTAATGCCAGCGGCAATTGGCTATCACTCGATGAATGGGTTTGTGCCTTATTCAAATGCGGCGGGCAATACAATCAAGGGCATTTTTGCTGCAAAGGACACGGCGTCAAACACCAAATTATTTGCCGGAGATGCGGCTGACTTGTATCTGCACTCAACGTCGACAAACAACTTAGACAGCGTGTCCAAGGTTGGTGGCTACAGCCTAGTCGACGGAGAGCAGTGGAGGTTCGTGCAGTTTGGCGATTACGTCCTGACTGCGGGCGGCATCGGAGAAACCGTGCAATCGTTTGACCTTGGCGGAAGCTCTGTCTTTGCCGACCTGCTGAACGCGCCAAAGGCTGACTTTATTGCAGTGGTTCGCGATTTTCTCTGGGTGGCTAACGTGGACGACGGCTCTGGCCGGACACCTTACCGCTGTCAATGGTCAGGCTTTAATGATATTGAGAGCTGGACGCCCGGAGTGGATCAAGCCGATTTTCAAGACCTGCCCGACAGTGGTGCCATCACAGGCCTAGTGGGCGGGGAATATGCGACCATATTGTGCGAAAAGGCTATTTACCGCGCCACATACACAGGCCCGCCACTAATCTGGCAGTTTGACAAGGTTGTGGCCGAGCGCGGCTGCGCGTTTAAGAACTCCGTCTGCAACTCCGGCAATCTGGTGTTCTTTTTGGCCTCTGATGGGTTTTACGCATTTGACGGCCAGCAGGCTTCGCCAATAGGATCAGAGCGCGTCAATGAGTTTTTCCTCAAGGACTTTGACAGTAACTATGACCACCGCATGTCGTGCAGCGTTGACCCACTAAACGAAGTGGCTATGTGGTCTTACACCTCAACGCAGTCACCGACAGGTCAGCCTGACAAAATCATTATCTATAACTATGTGCTAAACAAGTGGTCGCTGGCCGAGGTTGAGGCTGACTACCTAGCCCCTATGTTCTCAGCGGGTTACACCGTGGATGACCTAAGCAACTTGGCTGCAACCGTTGACCAGCTAAACATTCAGCTAGACAGCCGATTTTTTAAGGGCGGCCAGTATTTCTTCGGCGGCGCTTACGGAAATAAGATTTACACGTTCAGTGGCTCGCCAATGGACGCGGTCATCGAAACCGGCGAGGCACCTATGTCTATGGGCAACCACTCAATCGTGGTTCGCACTTATCCATATCACGAAGACGGAACCGTTGGCGTGTCTGTCGGCACAAGAAACACACAAACTGCGGCGGTCTCTTATTCAGCAACATCCTCGCCAAATGCGTCTGGGTTTGCGCCGCACAGGTCGCAGGGCAGATACCACAGGGCAAAGCTTTACTTGAGCAATGGTTGGGAAAAGGTTATTGGCCTAGATGTTGAGGCTAGGCAGATTGGCAGACGATGACTATTGAGCAGCGCACCACCAACTTCCGCACGTTAAACCCCATCACGGCTACGACGCGCGAAATTTCTGAGGTTCTAAACCGCACAATTAACGGTGGCTTGAACAGCGTTGGCTATGTGACATTGCCAGCACACTCAACGCAGACAACTGTACAAGACCCGCGCTATTCGACATCTAGCTTGGTATTTTTTACCGGCGTTGACCACGATCCGTGGCATCACAATCCGTATGTCGACAGCTCAAGCGTTGACGGAACTATGGTTATTAACTTTAGCAATCAGGGTCACAATGCAGATTTCGCCTACCTTATTATCGGGTAACGACCGACTGAGCGATCAGTGGCAACGCTGCCATAAGTGGATTGCGGATGCGCTTGAATACTCCGGCGGCACGCACTCGATGGAAGACGTTTTCGGCGCAGTGGCCATTGGTGAGGCACAGTTACATCCACTGGAAAAGTCGTGTATTATAACCGAAGTTGTTGACTACCCCAGCCTAACCGTGTGCCGCATCTGGCTTGCAGGCGGTGACTTAGATGAGCTGGTCGAGGCTGAGAAGTCTATTGCAGTTTGGGCTAAGGCTCAGGGCTGCGACGCAATGGAGATCAACGGCCGGAAGGGCTGGCAAAGACAACTAAAAGATTACACCGCCACGTCGGTGGTTTTGACAAAGGATTTGAGAGATGAGTAAAGGCGGCGGTGGAGACACCAGACAAATCACGCAGACAACCGCAGCGCCGGAGTACGCGCAGCCGTTCTTGGAGTTTGGCTTGTCTGAGGCTAAAAACCTATACGGCAACCAGCCATCATATTACCCGAAGCAAACCACGGTAGGCTTTAGCCCCGAAAGTGAAATGGCCTTGCAGGCCACCCGCCAGAAGGCAATTACCGGCTCACCATTTATCGGCGCAGTCCAGAACGCTGTGATGCAAAACCTGACCGGCACAAACCCTCTATTGAACGCGGCATTTCAGCCAGCGATCCAGCAGGTTCAGGCTCAAGCATCAAAGGCTGGCCGGTATGGCTCAGGGTATCAGCAGGGCGCACTAGCTTCGGCATTAGCGCCTATCGCCTACCAAGCCCAGCAGGACGCCATTGGTATGGCTCCGGCAGCGCGTGAGTTTGGCTTTGCTGACCTAAACACACTCGCCGGTGTTGGCGGCGCGCGTGAGGCTCAGTCTCAGGCTGAGCTGCAAGCTGACATTGACCGCTTTAACTTTGAGCAGAACCAGCCAATGACATCACTCGCCAACTATATGGGCACCGTCAAGGGTGGCACGGTTGGCGGTACAAGCACCCAGCCGGTGTTCCGTAATACCGCTGGCAACGTCCTGTCAGGCGCTCTTGGTGGTGCACAACTTGGCGGCATGATACCGGCGCTGGGTGGCGCTGGCGGTGGCGGCCTTGGTGCGTTGCTAGGCCTTTTGGCATAGGGGGCCTGGATGAGCAATTTCGACAGATTTAGCCGTTTAGAGCAGGGCAAGTCGCCTTTGCCTCGGGCAAATATTATGCGCCAATATCAGACGCCTGATGGGATTACGCCTACTATGGCGCTTAAACGGCCTAACCCGCCTCAGTCGGAAATGACGCAGTATCAGCAAGGCTTGACCCCAATGGGCAAGCGCATCCTGCAAGGTTTGGCAGCCAAGCGTGAAGATCAGGCTGATGCTGCGCCCGCAACCCCCGGTGCCGGTCAGGTCGACCTTGCGGGGCAACCAAAGGGCACTGACAGCTTTATGTCCCGCCTGATGACCCCACAGGGCCAAGGCATGCTGGGAGCCGCTGCCGCTGGCTTTGAGGCGTCTGGATACCAAGACCGTCCGGTTTCGCTCGGTCAGGTTCTGGGGCGTATGGGCACTGCTGGGATGAAGGCTTACACCGCCGCTGAGGATCGCGAGGCTGCAAAGGCGGCTGCGGGTCAAAAGGCGGTTGTTGACCGGCTATTAGCTGAGGCGCAGTACGCCAAGGCTACAAAAGGCGAAAAGCCTATCTTCAAAATGCTTCCCTCCGATGATGGCAGTGGCTCAACCCAACTTACTATGATCGACCCTCGAACTGGCGAAAAACTTGGCACAGTAGGTGGCATGAAGCCGCCTTCAGGAATGAGTTTCTCTGTGGATGCAGACGGCAATATTACTTTAACCCAAGGCACTGGCGCTAACCTAGAAAAAGGCACAAAAAAGGATTTGGAGAAAGATATTATGACCCTGACAGGTCAGATATCTATGCTAGATCAGGCGGCGGCTACATTTGACCCAGAGCTGCTAACCTATGGCGCAGAACTTGAAAGTTTTTTTGGTTCAAAACTGGCAAAGATAAACCCAAGTATGTTGTCCGACGATCAAAGAGACAGACTTGGGCGACGGACGCAGTTTGTTCGCGGAGTGCAGCAAACATTTTCTACTCTGCTTAATGAGCTGTCAGGCGCGGCGGTTTCTAATTTTGAACTTGGAAACGCAAGAAAATATAGCGTAAACCCAAATGACGACCCAATCTCATTTGAGGCTAAATTAAAGGATCAGCGCGGTTTTGCAAACGCGGCTCTGTTCCGTTCGCAGGCTATACTCGGTGGCGAGCCGATAACAACAAATTTAGCAAAAAAATACCCAATATCCATTACTGGGAAAAACAGTCAGGGTGAAATAAAAACTCTATATATGCACGAATTTGTAGAAAAGTATATGTCTCAAAACGACGTGGATCAGGCGACTGCATTATCGGCTTATGCGGAGGCAGCAGAAAAATAATGGCTAATAACATATTTGATCTTGCTGGGAGTGCTGGAACAATATCCCCAAGCCCACAGCGGCTGCCCATTATTTCCAAAACTGGTGGAGCTGCGTCTATACCAACCGTTGCTCTTGCGTCTATCATTCAAGACCCAGAGGCTCGGATCAGGTATTATTCTCAAAAAATGGGGATACCTGTTAGCAAGTTTGGGATTGCTGACGGAAATATTGTTTATCAGACAAAAGACAATACGTTGCAGCAAGTTTCTCCGGGGCTTCTCCGTGAGGTTGCGAAGGGGTTTGGCCCGTCAATACCCGCTAGTGGCAGTGCGATTGGCACAGTCCCCGGACTTCTTATGGCGGCGACACCGGCGGCACCCGCCTCTATCCCGACTGCGGTTGCCGGTGGCACAACAGGCGCAATGACAGGCCAATACATCCGTGAGCTAATTGCAAGCCGTATGGCGGGTCAGGAGATAAGCCCAGCCCGCGTCGCCACAGAGGGTGCCATTGATATGGCCGCCTCCTTAACAGGCGCGTTGATCGGCAAAGGCTTCACAAAAGCTGCTGCAACAAGAGCTGGGAAACAATTCAGTCAAGCGATGAAAAGCAGCTTAGGCGATACTGCCAGAGCCTTGCAGCAAACCTTGGCTAAGGTTAATGCTCAATATGGAACCAACATAAAATTAACCCCAGCAGAGATAACTGGCTCTGCTGAGTTAATTGGTGGCCAAAAGGCTCTTGCCTCTGACCCTCGGACGTCAGAGACTATGGCTGAGTTTGCCAAAACTCGCGGAGAACAAATTGGCGTCGCGACCTCTCAAGCTCTGGAAAATATAGCCCCAAAAGCCACTAGCCCTGAATCCACTGGCAGGCAACTTGCCGAGGCTTCCGCCGAGGCTATAAAAAACATTGAGAGACAAAGAGTATTGGCCGGTTCCCCAGCTTACCGCAAAGCGTTTGAGGCAGGAACTGTTGTAAACATACGCCCATTTGACACGGCATTGCTCGAAGCGGCGGATGACTTCCAGCCACTTAAAAGCGTCTTAAACAAAATTAGATCAAATTACACAAAAACAATAAAGGCTGGCGGCAAGACGCAGCGGGTCTTGAAAAGCGATGTGAGCCTTGAGTATGTGCAAAACAACATCAAGGAAATTATTGATGATGAGATAAAGATTGCCACAAGGCAGGGGGCTACTAAAAAAGCTGGTCGCTTATTGAAGCTACAGGAAAAACTGTTGAAGGATATGGACAACCAAGTTCCTGAGTTCGCAGGCGCACGCGCTGCTTGGGGCGACCTAAGCAAACCTGTAAATGAGGTTGAGGGCGGAATATTGCCAGCCCTTGCCAATAAAAATATTCGTGACTTTGAGTATATGGGGGCAAGATTTCTCACATCTTCTAGCCCATCAGCAATCCGCCAAGCTAAGACTAACATCCTCGCCATTGATGGTGGGCAGGACGTTTGGAACGCAACACTTAGGGGGGCGCTAGAGGCTCAATGGGAAAAAGCGAACAAAGTTGCGGTTTCCCAGATATCGCGTCCAGATTTGGTTCCTGCTCAGGCACCCGCAAGGTTTTGGTCTTCTATGGTGGGCAATCCTGAACAAATGGATAGGCTTTCGGCGGCTATGTCTCCAGATCAAATGCAGGCGTTTAAAAACCTTACATCTATTATGCAGGCTGCCAGTCGGGCTATGTATTCTGGTTCGGACACCCAAATGAAGCAAGCTGCCAGCGCGTCTAATGAGGCGAGCAACGCAGCCGGTACAGCCATTAAATACGCGCTATCACCTTGGCGCATACCGGGAGCCGCGTCTGATGCTATTGGGCAGGCTATGACAGACGCAAATATAAAGAAGCTCGCCGACACCTTAACCAACACAAATGCGGTTGAGGCACTTACAGCATTGCGCGCGGGTCAGGGTGGGTGGGCAAGTTCACGCAACCTGATGATTGCTGGCCGTGTCTTGGCTCAGGGTGGAATGATCACAGGAGAACTTGTTAAAGATTTTGAGGATCGCCCGCCTCAGTCGATACTGTCTGGCGGTGCACCCAACATGACACAAGGCGTCAAGAACCCATTTGATATAGCCGACTGACGGTGCGCGTGCGCTAGATTTGTGCTATAAATAGGTTGCGGCCTAACGGAGAACACAATGCCAAAGACGAAAATATCCGAATATGACAGCCTCGCGGCGCAGAACACCGATATCGACGGAATTTCGTTGGCGGAAGGTGTTATGGTGCCAAGTGACTTGAACAATATGGGGCGCGAGATGATGGCGCACCTGAAGGACTTTTCGGATGGCACCAGCGGCGTTGATGTCCTGAAGCTACAAGACGACACCGACACAAACTCAATCAAGCTCCAAGCACCCGCGTCGGTCACAACAACCACCACGCTCACCCTGCCCGACGGCGCTGGCTCTGTTAACCAAGTGTTGCAGACGGACGGCGCTGGCACACTGAGCTGGGGCAGCGCGGTTAACTTTGGCAACTGGACTATCACGATGGACGGTTCCGACAACCTTGTCTTCACGCATAGCGGCACTGACGCTATGAAGCTGTCTAGCACAGGCGACCTGACTGTGATTGGTGATGTTACAGCATTTGGAACAATCTAATGGCCTTGCAAGCGTCTGGAGCCATCAGCATTAGCGAACTCGCCACGGAGTTTGGCGACACCGTGCCTAACTCGCTGTCTGAGTTTTACAGCGGCGGCTCGCTTGTGCCGTCGACAACGCAAGAGGCTGTCACCGCGTCTAACCTTGGCGGCAGCAATTCAGCTAACGCCAGATACCCTGCCATCGGCGGTTACGACCCGCAGATAAACACTTTCAGCCGTTTATATACACAGGCTTTGTGGGGTGACAACGGTAGCACAATTACATTCGACAGAAACTTCACTGTAAACAAGACTGGCACCTATAATTATTACGTTGCGTACTATATTCAAAACGCATCAAAGACCGCTACGCACACTCTTTATGTCGGCGGCAGTCAGGTGGCAACGCACAGCCTGACCGCAGGTAACTCTACAGCTTCGGCAACAGGCACACTATCTGTCACTGCTGGTCAAACAATAAGAGTTACTGGAACAGGGGGTTCTGCTGGCTGGGCGGCTATGACTGTTTATATTGGTGGTAGCACATACAACAATAGCTCAATAACTGTGGCTGGTAACACATCTGTGCCAGCAAGTGGCGCATTATCTTTGGGCGACTTTTACGGCGCGGAGGCTTAAATGGCAAACACGATAAGAGACTTCTCGGCCACCGCCAGCATCAACACGATTATCGCTGGTCTGGACATTGACGAGGGTTGCAGCCCGGCTAATATCAATGACGCCATCCGTGAGCTTATGGCCGACCTCAAGGACGTGTCTACCGGCGCGGTTGCGCTGGAAAGCCCTGCCGCTGATAGTTTGAGCGTGACAGGCAATGTTAGCGCGGCTACCTTCTCAGGTGATGGCTCTAGTCTCACAGGCATCCCGACCCCGACCTTGACTAGCCTTGGTATTGATAACCACGACCAGCTTACAGTCGCAGCTAATGGCGATGTGACCGTGGGTGGCACAGGTGCAATCACCATTCCATCAGGCACAACTGCACAGAGGCCGAGTTCGCCTGTTGCTGGGATGATTAGATACAACACGACTGAATCAGCACACGAACTTTATGATGGCTCAAGTTGGAAAGCTATCGACAACAGTGGCTATCCCTATGCGGTGGAATATCTTGTAGTTGCAGGGGGTGGAGCAGGTGGCAGCGATTTTTACAGCGGCTATCGTGGGTCAGGTGGTGGTGGTGCTGGCGGTTACATCTCTACTTCAGGAAACATAAATGGAGGTACTGCTTACAGCATTGTAGTAGGTGCGGGCGGTGCAGGAAACGGAACTAGCACATCCGGTGGTGTTGGAGGCGGCGTTGGTTCTTCAAGTTCCGCTTTTGGCACTTCGACAGTTGGCGGGGGCGGAGGCGGAAGCCACGGCACAGGCGGGAATAGCGACAGCGCGACTTCTGGCGGGTCAGGTGGCGGTGCAACAAATGGTGTGTCTGGAAAAAGTGGAACAGCCGGACAGGGTAACGCTGGTGGCAATGGTGCTCCTACTTCAAGTTATAATGGTGGAGGAGGAGGAGGTTCTGGCGGCGCAGGTGTTGCTGGAACTGGCTCTAATAATGCTAACGGTGGCGCAGGTTCAACTTGGTTGAATGGAACGACATACGCTGGAGGAGGCGGTGCAGGTTCTAGCCCAGCAGGCTTTGGACAAGCTGGAGGCGGTAATTCAAACAACAGTGGAGTTGGCGGCGCAGGTACAGCTAACTCAGGTTCTGGTGGCGGCGGCGGTAGACAAGCAGCCGGAGGTGCTGGTGGTTCTGGCGTGGTTGTCTTGCGTTACTCAGGCAGCCAAAGAGGCACTGGCGGCACAATAACATCTGTAGGTGGTTACACATACCACACCTTCACATCATCCGGCACTTATACAGCGTAGGAGCAACAAATGGCACATTTTGCAAAAGTACAAGACGGCATCGTGACCAAAATCATTGTTGCCGAACCTGATTTCTTTGACACCTTTGTCGATGATAGTGCAGGTGCGTGGATACAGACATCCTACAACACTATCGGAGGCACACACACTCAAGGTGGGACGCCATTGCGTAAGAACTACGCTGGTGTCGGTTTTACATATGACAGTGTTCGTGATGCCTTTATCCCACCACAGCCATATCCAAGCTGGACACTGAATGAGGACACTTGCCTCTGGGAAGCACCTGTTGCTTACCCTGATGATGGCGAAGATTACCAATGGAACGAAGATACCCTGTCTTGGGTAGCTGTCGTGACCGTAGCAGCGGAGTAACACATAATGGCACGCGATAAACTCACGGAATACGACCAGACCGCCGCGAACAACACGGTGATTGGCGATGTCAACACCAGCGAGACTATGTTGCCGTCAGAGGTCAACGATGCGTTTCGTGAGCAGATGAGCCATCTTAAAGAGGCACTTGGCTCCGGCACTCCGCTGTATGTTGACCAGACGAATAACCGTGTGGGCGTGAACAACGCCGCGCCTACTACGGCTGTTGATGTAACTGGTACTGTGACGGCCACTAGCTTTGCCGGTGACGGCTCTAGCCTGACAGGCATCCAAGCTGGCGCAGGCTACTTTGACGGCAACAACGGTGCGGGCGGCGACACCACAAACGGCAAGGGCGACATCTTTAGAGTGCACTCGCAGACATTGACGCAAAATGTTACAATCGCCTCGACAGACAACGCTTTGGCTGTTGGCCCTCTATCCATTGACAGCAGCGCAACGCTCACGGTCAACGGCAATCTCACGGTGGTGTAAATGGCTTCGATATTAAATGTAGACCAGATTAATAATGCGGCGGGTACGTCTGCTGTCACGATTGACCCAAGCACAGGCAAGCCATCGTTTCCTAATGGGGTGACGTTGCCAGCGGGGGCTGGAGGGAAGGTGCTTCAGGTCGCTCAATCTAGAAAGACAGATGTGACCTTTACAACAACATCCACCAGTTTTGTAAGCGTTCCAGATTTAAGCGTGACACTTACCCCAGCAAGCACTTCTAGTAAGTTCTTAGTGACAGCAAGTGTTTCAGTCGGGGCGTATTGGTGGGCGGCACTTGGTTATTTTGGCGTTCAAGCAAACGGGGCAAACATTGCTGGAGATGGCAGTAATTTGTGGGTGTATCAATATGGTGCAGATTCTTCAAACTCTACGCAGGAGACAATGCAATGGTCTGAAGAAGTCCTTTACGCACCAAGCACAACCTCACCGATTACCTTTCAAGTTGTTCTAGCATCAAGCACTGCCAGTTATGCGCTTTGTGTAAACAGACAGTATGCTGCCGCAAATAAGCGCGGCAATAGTTGGATTACCGTTAGGGAGATTGCCGGATGAGTACTCTCTATGTCGATACAATCACCGAAAAGACGCTGGGCAACGGTGTGCAGATTGCGGGTCACGTTGTTCAGGTTGTGTTTGGCACTCTTTCATCAAGTTACAGCAATTCGGCTGGCTCATTCACGGCGACTGGCCTTACAGCAACAATCACCCCATCCAGTTCGTCAAATAAAGTATATGTTATTTTAGATGCTGAAGGTGGTCAAAACACAAGTGGCCGTTCTTGTTTTTACAGAGTAATGCGTGGTGCTACACAAGTTACAATAAACGATAACTTGCAAACTGGAACTTCATACTCTGCAATGCCAATGACATCTACCGCCTTAGACAGTCCGTCTACAACTTCTGCTGTAACATACACCGTAGAAATGCGTACGGATGGTGCAGGAACAGTTAGTGCAACCGGCAGTCAAAGAAGCAGAATAACCCTAATGGAGATTGCCCAATGACGAGTATTCTAAAGGTCAATCAAATCCAGACAACGGCGGGTGCAGTACCGACTGCGGGTGACTTGGGGCTGAATGTCACTGGGAGTGTGCTTCAGATTGTGCAGGCTATAACTACTGCTCAACAAACTCTTGCAACAGGCTCGGCTGATAACAGTACATTTACAGACATAGGTTTGTCTCTTTCGATAACTCCAGCCTCAGTC
>ERZ1048068.2586-NODE-2586-length-12622-cov-4.727700_pt1 | contig 12622 bp, 13 predicted proteins | sample MGYA00383098_ERZ1048068 | MGnify/ENA primary metagenome ERZ1048068 (study PRJEB29581, sample SAMEA5548368) | metagenome | biome: marine; feature: coastal; material: water | depth 1 m | study: Short-term variability in the microbial, nano- and picoplankton... | reverse complement strand
GTCCTGAAAATAGTAATTTAAACCTAGACCAAAGGTTGTGATGTCGCGACCTTGATGATCAGGACGATTGGAAGAACTCATCATCTTTTGCATATTAGTTATTCCACTATGACTACCATCTACTTCTTCTTGGGTCGAATAGTCGAGTTTTAATGATGCACTTAATGAATCAGTCAGCTTTCTTGCACCCCATAGAAGAGCTTCTAGACGATTTCCCAAGGTGTATCCTCTATCATTATCGCTAGTCCGAAAAATTCCTCCAAGTTGTGCACCGTAAGAATAATTATCGGTTTGTGCAAGGTATGTAATCGCTGGATGGAAATCCCATGTTCCAGAACCTAACTGCATGCCATAGCCAAGTATAGATCCATCTGATTTTTTTTCATCAATAGAACCTGTGGGTGCACTCAAACCAATATTTAAATGAATGCGTCGACCACTATCCCATTGGGCTAGGTCATATAGTCCTGCGATTTTTAAGTCACCAATTCCATCCGATTCCATTTCTGCATTATTTTGCATGGTCATTTCATTGTCTAAATAGTTGAGCATACACATTAATGTCCACTTGTCGGATATTGCATACATGGAGCCAAACATATGCATGTCCATCGTCATAGCTTTTGGAAGCATCATGGGACTAGCCATACCCTTCATCTTGATATCATACTTGGTAGCAGCATCACTTGGAGAAATATCACTTGATCCATCAAGCAATCCTTCCATATCCATAGTCATATATCGATAAGACACCATCCATTCGCCCATGGCGTGCATATGGTCACCCATCACAGAAATAGGTGCGTGACCATCTGGTCGGGCTGCAGTCCAGGGTCCTTCATGGGCGGTGGAAACAGAGACATTAATAATAAGGGAAACAAAGAAGAGAGATAATTTTTTCATAATAGTAAAAAGATTGAAATTTTAAATGTAGCTAAAAAAACGAACCAAGATGTATACTTTAAATACATAAATATAAGCTTTTCCACGCGGTGGGTGGAAAGTAAGGTTCGACAAGGGAATGCTTACGCTCTGATTCGCGGAGGGGGGAGTTCCGCGGGATCGTAGGTTGAGGAGATATGCCAGATAAGAGGACATAATTGTCCAACCATTTTCAGCCCATGATTAGTAATGATTTCAGAAGTTTCTGATGCCAATTTTAATTTGTGCGAAAAAATTTCTGTAGTTGTTATCCCTTTTTTACCTGAATCTGTTTGTTCGTTCACAAATTGGCAGACGCTACAGGGGCGATCCCCATTGAATGTCCATTCCACCGATAAACTGATTGATTGAGTTTCCTCATAAAATTCATCAATCATATTCAACCACGCTCCTAGTTGAACAAAGGCCAATGGCATCCCACTTATTGTGAGGACTGAGAGAAATGAAAGGAAATGTAGAATACTTTTGTACATTAATTTGGAATCAACCTTACAAATTTAAAAACAAAGAAAGTTCAAGTATTTTTAATCAATGAATTCAATAATAATTAAAAGAAAATGCGTTCAATCGTCCAATATACACCAAAAAGGGCGATGATGATTGAACCGGGTAGAACAATCCATTGTCTGTAATTTTCCTTATTTTTAATTTGAGCGGTGAACATATAAGCAGCAAAGAGCAATGACAGTTGTCCAAATTCAACTCCTAAATTAAATCCAAATAATCCAATTAACAGCGAGGAGGGTTCAAGATCGAATCCACTCAATGCACCGGCAAAACCCAGTCCATGAATCAGGCCAAAAATAAAAACGACTACAAGGCGATAGGGTTTGTAGCCTGGAAAAATAATATTTTCGATCGCAATTATAGCAATGCTAGCGGCAATAATTGGTTCAACAATTTTGGAGGAAACTGAAATAATACCCAATGTGGCAAGGGCTAAAGTGAGGGTATGAGCTAGTGTGAAGGCACTAACCTGCAGGATGAGTGGTTTCCACTTTCTGGACAAAAGGAATATGCCGAATACGAATAGGATGTGATCCAACCCAAGTGGCACAACATGGACAAACCCTTGCCTAAGGAAAGAAAAGAATGTGCTTTGCGACCCTCCGGAATCTTTATTTTCAAAGTTTGCTGGTTCTGAAATCTCATTTTTTTCTTCCGCTTGAAAGAGATTGGTCAAATCCAAAATAAAGCTGTCTTCCCCAGGGAATAAAACATTTACTCTTTTCTGTGCTATGCCATTTAATCGATTAGTAAATATTACATCATATTCAGCGGATTCCTTGGCTCGAATTTGATACGAATTTATATCCGAATCTAATTTTCTGTGAGCATATCCACGGATAACAAAGGTATCTGTTTCCTCCACCGAATTCCCGCCGATTTTTTTTTCAAAGTTATAATCGAAGCTGGGCAAAAACCATTTTTTCTCATTGAACCTAATGAGCAGGGTATCCTGAATCATATTTTTGCCCCGTAATAATAAGTTTTCTTTTTCTTCCTCTGTGAGCTTGTTGAATGCCTCCCATTCCAACATAGGAACATCCTCCGGATCGTCTGCAAAACTACGGGTGTCAATCTCGACAGTGATAACCGATGATCCATTTTGATCAAAGCTACCAATTACTGGTATATCCGGTATGGGATGTCCATTTAACAGACTACTGAAAAAGGTTAAAGAGAGGATAATATTCCAAAATCTCATTAGGAATTAAAAAATTTAAGTATTGGTAACGCTTATTGGGTTATTCTATAAAATTAGTAATATTGAGTACTTCTTACTTGTCTATCTTGTATTTGGAGATTCAATAATATTCTTAAACTAAATTAACCCACAAAATCACCCATCATGAAAAAAATATTCTCAATTATCGCTTTACTTGCATTCGCTAGTTCTGTCTACGCAGGTTGCCCGTCCAAGGCTATTCATGGAAAAGTAGTCGGATTTGACGAAGAGTCCAAAACACTTACAGTCGCTCAAGGAAAAAAGGAAAAGAAGGTCAAAATTGGCAGCAAGACTCAAATGGTTGGTGTGGATTGCCCATCCAAGCTTGAGAAAGGTGCACGTGTCATGATTGACGGATGCAATTGCAAAAACAAGACCGCTTCCAAAATTGCTTTGGCAAAAGGTAAGGGAAAAGGAAAGAAAGAAAAGAAAGGATAATTTCCTTAATATTCAACTTTTAGCCTCTGGGAAACCAGGGGCTTTTTTGTATCTGCTTAAGTCACCAGTGACTAATTTTGGTTTCTTTTCAAAAATAATTTGGTTACAACTCCGTCTTCAGGCCCAAATGCCCAGGCAATTCCAAAACATAGCATTGCCACCACCACCATAGATGCAGCAATAGAGCAATCCAACCACCGAGCTAGAAAAAAACCTCCCAATGAATAAATAATTGATAGTGGAATGGAGCAAAAGAGAATCGCTGGCATTCTAGTGAAAAAGAAGGACGCGGTGGTTGAAGGAAAAATAAGCATCGCGATGACTAGAATAACTCCGACAGATTCAAAAGAGGCAACAATAGTGATGGCGAGCAGCAACATCAGTCCGTAATGAATTGTTCTTACAGGGAGACCGAGCGAGACGGATAATGTCTGATCGAAGCTAGTAACTAATAATTGTTTATAAAAAATGGTAATTATCGAAATAATAATAATTGTAACCGTCCCAATACTGAGTAGGGGGCGGGAGCCTATTTCAATAGATCCCCAAGTAATACTTTCCGCAAGTGGAGTGAATCCGATTTCTCCGTAAAGTAAACACTCTGCATCAATATGTGCATTATTTCCCATTTGGGTAATTAACAGTACGCCTAAAGCAAAAAAACTGGTAAAGGTAAGACCCAAAGCAGCATCCATCTTGAGCGGTGTTTTCTTGGCTAACCATTCGATGCAAAAACTACATAGTAAGCCTGCTCCACAGGCACCAATAAACATGGGAAATAATGCTTTGGATTGGGTAGCAATGAATGCAATTGCAAGACCGGGAAGAATTCCGTGGCTAATTGCATCCCCCATTAAAGCGAGCTTTCGAGCTACAATAAAGGAGCCGATTAAACCGCAAGAAAGAGAAACCATAATGCCCATCGTTACAATTTGAGCATTCCAAATAAAATCTTTCGAAGTGGCCCATGGCATCCAGAAAGTATCGACTAGATCGAGCGGTGGAAAAAATTCGTTCATGAGAGATTTTTTGCAACCATTTTTTCAATAAATCCCTGCTCGATATCTTGTCGGCTGGGAATCAATTTTCCATGCGGGTCTCTTCTTGGATTGGAGAGAATACGTTCAATTTTACGCACGGTTTCATCCCCTAGCACATGTTCGATTTTCTCGGCGTCTTCATGGACATGATCAGCTGCGTATTGAACTTCATTGGTTAGATATAGCTCCCAAAGACGATGGTTTCGAACAATTCGGCATGCTTCACTCCATCCAGCTGGAGAGAGAGTCAGGGTATTTTCACTCGGAAGATTTTGATTTTTGACGGGAATTAGAAAAGCTAACTCTTTTTTGACCAAATGAATAGCTTCCTGATACATTTCTGGCATACTAACTCTTCTTCTCTTGGCAAGATTGCCAAGTCGAACTGAGTCCTCGGAGAATTTATTTCCTTCCAGTTCCTGATACACCGCTTTTAAGGTATTTTCCAAAGCTATTTTGCGCTCTTTTCCGCGCAACCTTAGCCATTTAAAAAGGAGTCCATTTTGCGAGTGGAAGAAAAGAGTAAGAATAAATATTAGAGTCGAAATTAATACAATAATTGGCCCTGTTGGTAATCGACTGCCAAGAAATGAAATGTATGAACCTATCACCCCGGCTACCATTCCCAATAGGGCGGACCATACTAAAAGATTTCTCATTTTTTGTGTAATAATGGAAGCAGTAGCTGCGGGTATGATGAGTAATGCAGATACCAAAATTACTCCAATTACTTGTAGTGAAGTTATGACGGCGAAGGCCAATAGCATCCATAATAGGTATTGTAAAAAATCTACTGGCAGTCCGATAGAATGAGCAAATCCATGATCAAAACCGGTAACCAATAGTTCCTTATAAAAAATCATGGTAATAAGGGCAATTAGTATGCATGAAATTCCCATAGCCCAGACATCAGAAGCTGAGATTCCGGTGATTTGACCAAAGAGATACCTGTCAATTCCAGACTGGTTTCCAAATTCCATTTTCTGAATTCTGGTTAATAGACAAATTCCAACAGCGTAGAATCCAGACAGCACAAGCCCGAGTGCACTATCCAAACCAATCCTCGTTGTTTTCTTAAGCAAGGAAATTAAAAAAACTCCAAGGAATCCGGCGATCATTGCACCCACAATGATACTGATAGAATTTTTTGACTGACTCCATAAAAAACCCACCGCAACTCCGGGTAAAACAGCATGGGAAAGGGTGTCTCCAAAGAGAGATAATTTTCGAGTCACTACAAATCCCCCCATCAAGCCGCACCCCACGCCCATGAAAATAACTCCTAAGACAACAACCTGAACCGAGTAATCTGAAAAAGAGAAAAATCTGAAGGTTTTTGAAATCAGGTTAACTTCAGAATTTACCTGTGCCGCGTCCATTTGAATGAATGGAAAAAGCAAAAACAGGTAGAAAGGTAAACCTAAGATTTTCAAATTTCTTGTGCTATTTTTGGATGTAGTAAACAAAACGAGAACGAGTATTTTGCTTATCCAATTTTATGTTCATGGTTAATGTGATCATCTTTTGCAGATTGATCGGCAATTTCAGTAAAAACAGTTAGCCGACCACCATAAGTTTTTTGTAATAGATCCTTGGTAAATGTTTTGCTTGCATCACCATAGGCAATCAACCGCATATTTAATAAAATGATTTGATCAAAATATTCCTTGGCATTCGATAGGTCATGATGAACAACAAGTAAAGTTTTTCCCTTTTGTTTTAATTCTCTAAGGAGTTCAATAATCGCACTTTCGGTTACCGCATCCACTCCGGCAAAGGGTTCATCCATTAAATATAAATCACTTTCCTGTGCTAAAGCGCGTGCGAGGAATACTCGTTGTTGCTGTCCTCCCGAAAGTTTTCCAATTTGCCGATCAGCGAAGAGGGACATATTGACCTTTTCAAGACATTCGTGGGCAATATTCCGATCCTTTTTACTTATTCTTTTCAACCATCCTGTATGGCCGTATCTACCCATGAGGACGACATCGAGAACAGAAACTGGAAAATCCCAATCCACTGACTCTCTTTGTGGAACATAGCCTACTCGACGGTAGGACTTTTTTCCTTTCCCTCCAAAAATTTTTACCCAGCCACCATTGGCAGGAACGATCCCCATAATTGTCTTAATTAGGGTTGATTTGCCGGCACCATTGGGTCCAATTATTCCGATCAGTCCACCTTCTTCAATTTCTAAATCAATCCCATAGAGAACAGGCTTGCGGTTGTATGAAACGGTCAAGTCATGAACTTCAAGTGGAAGCAAAGATTTATTCATTTTGGATTTTCAGACAGGGCTTTTACGATTGTTGTAATATTATGCACCATCATACCCGACCAAGTATTGGCAGGAAATATCCTTCCTTGCGGACCAACTGAGCTGTGTTCTTTAGACCCCAGTGCGTCTGAAAATAATTCTCCACCGATGGTAACTTTGCATTCACTGGCAATTTCCTTGATTGCATCCGGGTTAACACTGCTTTCAACAAAAATTGCGGGTATATTTTGCACCTTAATTAAGTCGACTAGGTTTGCCCGGTCGCCTAAGCCGGCTTCAGTTGTAGTCGAAACGCCTTGGAGTGCCACTACTTCAAGCCCCATTGCTCGGCCAAAATATTGAAACGCATCGTGACTGGTAATCAATTTCTTTTGAGATTTGGGAATACTATCCATTTGTTCTAGAGCCCAATTTTCTATGAGCAAAATTTCATCAGTAAATGATTGGAGATTAGTAGCGTAAAGGTTTTTCTCCGCAGGATCAAAGTGGGATATCATTTGAGTAAATTCCTTCGCTACAGAAGACCAAATTTTCGGATCAAACCAAACATGGGGGTCAGGATGTTTGTTATCTTCGGTATGTTCACCAGGGAAGATAATTTGATCGTTGGGCAGTGCAGCAGTGGCATCAAAGGTTAGGATTCCCCTTTTTTTACCATTGGCAAGTGCTTCAGTAAGCCTTCCTTCCAGCATCATGCCGTGAAAAATTACAATATCAGCTTTTGATAGTGCGAGGATATCTTTAGAGGTAGGTTTGTAAATGTGGGGATCCACACCTGGTCCCATTAATGCAGTAATTCGAAACCGATTGCCTGTAATTTTTTCAACCAAGTCCCGCATATGGGTTGTGGTTACCACAATATGACTTTTTTCATTATCAAACGAATCTTGATTGTCCGTTGCTCGTTGGTCGCAAGATATTGTTACAAGAAGGCATGCCAATACTGTTGAGTACAAGAACAACTTGATTGGTGTAAATATTGAACTGAATTTATTTGAGGACATAATTGAATGCATTGATGGCTCGAAATTTAGATTGTTAAAAGTTTTTAGTTTGATTAATCAAAGTGCCGTATATTTTTTGTTGAGTCAACAGTGTATTAAGCTCATATTGGGATCTTGTTATGCCAAGTGCGACGGTCGAGAATTACCTTAAGTGCATTCTGATGCTCTCTATGGATTGTGATCAATCCGAAGTGCCAATGGGATTAATTGCCAATTCCCTTGGAGTAACTCCCGGTACCGCAACGACAATGATGAAAAATCTCCAACGAGAGAAGTGGCTTACCTACAAATCTCGCAAGGGAGTTACTCTTACATCGAAGGGGAGAAGGCTCGGTATGAAGATGATAAGAAGACATCGTTTATTGGAAACATTTCTGGTCGATACACTAGGCTTGGATTGGAGTGAAATTCATGATGAAGCAGAGGAACTCGAGCATGCAATTTCTGAAAAAGTACTGGAGCGGTTAGATGTTTTTTTGGGCAACCCGCAATATGATCCTCATGGGCATCCCATCCCTACCAAAGGTGGTGTGATCAGAAAGCTTCCTCAAAAAAACCTTTTAAATTTGGCATTGGGTAAAAAAGTGAAGATCGAATCAATCTTGGATCAAGGTTCAGACTTTTTAAAATTTGCCCAGAAAAAAGGTTTAATGCCGGGAAAACTGGTAGAAGTTATTCAGCGAGATGAAATGGCTGACAGTGTAGAGTTGCAGTTAGAGAAAAAATCGAAATTTTCTTTAGGATTTAAATCCGCTGAAAAAATTTTGGTTTCCGGTTAATAATTCATTCTCAATTTTTCCACATTTAGAATTTTTGTGATTTACATGAAATAGACATTGCTCATCCTGTGGTTTACAACAAGTTGTAGTTATCGTTCATTAAAATTTAATCTTTACTTAACAATGCCAAGACCCGTTACTTTGTTCACCGGCCAATGGGCCGATTTATCTTTACCAACTCTCGCTCAAAAAGCCTCTGAGATGGGCTATAATGGTTTGGAACTAGCCTGTTGGGGGGATCACTTCGATGTTGATAAAGCCGCTGTCTCCAAAAAGTACTGCCAGGAAAGATGGGAGATTTTAGGAGATCACAATCTCACTGCCTATTCAATTTCCAGTCATTTGGTAGGACAGGCAATATGCGATCCAATCGACGAGCGTCATAAATCAATCCTTCCTCCGGATGTTTGGGGAGATGGTGATCCTGAAAAGGTTCGTAAGAGGGCAGCCAAGAAAATGGCAAAAACGGCAAAGGCCTGCCGTAATTTTATCAATGCAAAGCCCGGTAGAGCAAAGAAGGATGACTTCCCCGCTGTGGTGAACGGATTCACTGGTTCCAGTATCTGGCATTCAATCTATGCCTTTCCACCAACTGACCAAGCCTATTGGGATAAAGGATTTGAAGATTTCGCGAAGCGGTTTGGGCCAATTTTAGAGGAATTTGATAAACACAATGTGAATTTCGCTCTTGAAGTACACCCAACTGAAATTGCTTTTGACATCGCAAGTGCTCAGCGAGCGCTGGCGGCTGTTAAAAACCATAAACGATTTGGTTTTAACTATGATCCCTCACATCTTGGCTATCAGGGCGTAGACTATGTGAAGTTTATCCGTACATTTTCGGATCGAATTTATCATGTCCACATGAAAGATGCCTGGTGGGGACACGGGGATGGTACGGTTGGCGTATTTGGAGGCCACACCACATTTTGCGACCCGCGCCGACAGTGGGATTTTCGCTCTGTTGGAAGAGGCGATGTGAATTTTGAGGAGATAATAGTTGCATTAAATGACATTCAATATGCCGGACCCCTTTCAATTGAGTGGGAGGATGGAAGAATGGATCGCTTTCATGGTGCCACGGAATCCTGCGAATTTGTAAAAAATCTGGATTTTAAGTCAAATGAAATGGCATTTGATTCTGCGTTTGATAAAAAAAATCAATGAGAACTATCTCGTAATTTGAATCTCTAATGTATGAATAGAAAATTAAAAATGGGAATGGTTGGGGGCGGGCGTGGCGCATTTATCGGCGGCGTTCATCGACGAGCAGCAAATCTGGATGGAAAAATCGAATTGGTGGCAGGTGCTTTTTCATCTGACCCCAAAAAATCGAAGCAGTCGGGAAAAGATTTCTTCGTGGATCCTTCCCGGACCTACGGATCGTACCAGGAAATGGCTGAAAAAGAAGCGTTGCTGCCAGAGGGCGAACGAATTGATTTTGTCAGTATAGTGGTGCAAAATTATCTTCACTTTGATGTTGCGAAAACTTTCCTTAAAGCTGGATTTAATGTGATTTGCGACAAGCCAGTCACACTTGATCTTGCTCAGGCGAGGGAGCTGAGGAAAGTAATTTTAAAGTCTAAGAAAGTCTTTGCATTGACCCACAATTACACCGGTTACCCGATGGTTAAATTAGCCCGTGATATGGTCAAGAAGGGCAAGCTTGGCAAGATCATCAAGGTTGTCTGTGAATATCCTCAAGGATATGCTATCACTGCATTAACCGGGGAAAGTAAAGCAATTTCCAATTGGCGAGCTGATCCTAAGATTGCGGGTGTTTCCAACTGCATGGGTGATATTGGTACACATGCGGAAAATTTGGTGCATTATATCTCTGGCTTGGAGATAGATTCTTTATGTGCAGATTTATCGGTTAACATCCCTGGTCGAGTATTAGATGACGATGGTAATTTACTAGTTCGTTTTAAAGGAGGTGCTCGTGGTATCTTATACGCGTCACAAATTTCAAACGGCGATGAAAATAATTTAAATATCCGAATTTACGGCACCAAGAAATCTTTGGAATGGCACCAGGAACACCCCAACGAATTGATCGTTAAGGATGCGCGCGCACCCCGTGAAATTTATCGTCGAGGGAATGATTATATAACAGGTGCCGCTGCAGAAAATACCAGAATTCCGTTTGGTCATCCAGAAGGATTTATTGAAGCGTTTGCCAATGTGTATAATTCTGCTGCCGTTGCAATTAAAGATGAAATTGCGGGTAAATATCCGCGTAAATCAGGTTATGATTTTCCAGATATTCGCGATGGCATAATTGGAATGGCTTTTATCGAAACCGTTGTAAAAAGTGCCAACTCGAAGGAAAAATGGGTTAAGTTTCCCTCGATACCAAAGTAAGCACGAACCTTTTAACAATTTACACACGAAAATTTGAATGACAATTAAAATTGGAATAATCGGAGCAGGAGGCATGCTGCAATATCATAGTGCAGGCTTCCGAGCCGCAGGTGCAGAAATCGTTGCGATTTGTGATATGAATCAAGTCGCAGCGAAAAAGGCAGCCGATGCTTATGATGTACCTCATGTCTTTTCGGATTCTGCTCAAATGCTTGAGCAATTATCTGACCTTGATGCGGTTAGTATTATAACTCCCAATCGTACGCATCGACCGTTAGCATTACAGGTATTGCAGGCGGGAAAACATGTTTTTTGTGAAAAACCTCCTGCATTAAATGCGGCAGAAGTTTTGCAAATGAAAGAAGCGTCAGAAAGTGCTGGTAAGACTTTGATGTTTAACTTTAATAATCGAGCACGTCCAGAATCCTATGCCTTGAGAAAATACATTGATGCCGGGGAGGTGGGGCAGATCAATTCAGCCCAGGCCAAGTGGATAAGAAGAACGGGGATACCAGGATTCGGCGGTTGGTTTACCAATAAGGAATTATCCGGAGGAGGGCCCTTAATTGATTTATTACACATGATCGATCTTGCCCTGTACTATATGGACTATCCGACGCCATCTTGTGTGTTGGCGCAAACCTTTTCAGACTTTATTCAGGACAAGAATTTCAAAGGTCCCTGGGGAATTCCAGATGTTGCAGATGGAGTTACAGATGTGGAAAGTTCTTCTCACGGATTTATAAAATTTACTAGCGGACAAGTTCTTTCTTTTCAAGTCTCTTGGGCAGAAATGATAAAACAAGAGGAAGTGTCGGTAACCTTTCAAGGGAAGAAGGCGGGTGGTATGATTCGTCGTTTGTTTGGCTCTGATGGTCTGGATGAAACAGCAATTGATGATTGCGAATTATACGTTCAGGAACATGGCCGCTCCGTTAATCGGTCTATCAAAACTGAGATCAGTGAAGATATGGGACGAATTCGCTCAGCCGAAAATTTTGTAAGGACTATTGCTGGAGAAGAGAGTCCTTTAAATACTCCAGACCAAGCGTTGGCATTGATGAAAATTATTGATGCGACTTACCAATCCGCCCGATCGGGTAAACCGATTGATATTCAGTAATTTCTTCAAGCATGGTGACGGAGTTTGAATCTTGCTTCTTGCTACAATTTCCTTCAAAGTGATTCCTACATTATGGGTAAACAATACAACAAAATCTTAAAGCGTCGCCGAAGAGCAGCCTACATTGCGAAGCGAAAATTAGCGGTTAAGGAATTAATTAACGAATCGTCAAAAAGTACTAAGGCCAAGGTCAGTAAACCAAGAGCAGTTCGAAAGACTGCAACTGCCAAGAAGGAAAAAGCGGTAGAGAAAAAACCCGAACCAGTCGCAGAAAAGGCCAAGCCTACTGATGTGTTGGGACCCAAAGCAGTCAAAGATGCTGCTCCTAAAAAAGAGAAAGCAGAAGCCCCTCAGAAAGAGTCGAAAGATTCAGCTGAAAGCTGAGTTCTTGTAGTTTTGTGAGCAAACACTTAGTTCTGCTCCTTTGCTTTTCGCTTTTTTATAGTTCCGTTCTTTTTGGTAATGAACTGACTCGTGTTTCACTTCGTTATTTTAATGACATAGAACTGACGCGTATTCCCGAGTATTTTTCTGGAAAAGAATATACCGGGAAGATGGTCTATTGCAGAACCAATCAGGAAAGAGAAGGTCTATATTTTTCGTTTTCTCTCAATCAGTATTTTCGGAAACTCCTGACCGAAAAAAAAATTATTTTATCTGTAATTCGTAATGGTCGAACCGAAATAGAACGTTTCACCTTTGCTTTACCGCTTATTGAAGAAGGGAAGCGTGAGATCTTTCTTGGTCTAACCGGAAGTGATTGGATCAATAATAAAATGAAACCTATCGCATGGCAGATTGAATTAAAGAATTCAAATGAGGACTTACTTTTATTAAAAAAAAGTTTTCTTTGGAGCCACGATTAATTCCTGGACTGTTTCTTATTGATGTCCCCCTGGAAGGAATTAGCAAAGCCGAAAAACAT
>ERZ1048068.2583-NODE-2583-length-12630-cov-6.045964_pt1 | contig 12630 bp, 13 predicted proteins | sample MGYA00383098_ERZ1048068 | MGnify/ENA primary metagenome ERZ1048068 (study PRJEB29581, sample SAMEA5548368) | metagenome | biome: marine; feature: coastal; material: water | depth 1 m | study: Short-term variability in the microbial, nano- and picoplankton... | reverse complement strand
AATGCTTCTGATAACGAAGAATTTAAAATTGGTGACATTACCATAAAAGCACTACATACACCAGGACATACACTAGAATCTGTAACTTATTTATTGATTGATGAGAATGGAAGAAATCATGCAATTTTTACTGGAGACACCCTCTTTTTGGGTGATGTTGGACGTCCAGATTTGGCCATAAAATCTAATCTTTCTGAAGAAGATTTGGCAGGAATGTTGTTCGAATCTCTGCGTACAAAAATCATGACCTTAAACGATGATGTCATTGTTTATCCCGCGCATGGTGCTGGTTCTGCCTGTGGAAAAAACCTCAGTAAAGAAACTGTAGGTACTATTGGTGGACAAAAGAAAAAAAACTATGCACTTAGACCTGAAATGACAAAAAAAGAATTTGTAAAAGAAGTGCTTGATGGCATCAGTCCACCACCTCAATATTTTGCAAAAAATGCACTCTTAAACAAAACTGGCTATTCAGAATTGGATCAAGTATTGGATTCTGGAGATACACCACTTTCAGTAGATTTATTTCAAGAACTTGCCGAAAACAAAAACACGCTCATTTTAGATGTGAGAACACAACAAGAATTTGTAAAAAACCACATTCCAGGATCAATTTTTATTGGTCTCAATGGTGGTTTTGCGCCATGGGTAGGTGCACTCATAAAAGACATCACTCAACCGCTTTTATTGGTTGTGCCAAAAGGGAAATCTAAAGAAGCTGTGACTCGATTGGCACGAGTGGGTTACGATCATACCCTTGGTTATTTGGAAGGTGGAATTAAGGCCTGGATGAATACTGGAAAAGCAACGGATCAAATCAAATCTATTTCTGCATTTGAATTTGAAGAATTAATCAAAAACAAACCACTAAATGTTTTGGATGTCAGAAAAGATGGAGAGTATTTATCTATGCATTTGGAAGTCGACCATGTACAGCATTTTGCTTTGGATTACATTAATGAGAAAATGGGACAAATTGACAACTCCAAAACGTACCATATCCATTGTGCTGGCGGATACCGGTCTGTGATTGCTGCTTCTATTCTAAAAGCACAAGGACATCACAATGTTGTAGATATTGCAGGTGGATTTGCTGCATTAAAAAAGACGAATCTAAGAATGAGCAACTATGTTTGCCCATCTACATTGTAAACAAAAAATTAAACAATTTCGGCACTTAAACCGGCTTGTAAAAGTTTTGTACAACGTGGCTTCAAATCGTCGTAAGACCCTGTTTTTACGGTGCATTTCCCTTTATAGTGCACCAAAATTGAACATTGCTCGGCTTGTTCGTAGCTATGGTTGCACACATCTACCAAAGTTTCTATCACATGGTCAAATGTATTCATATCATCGTTGAACAATACGATTTCATTAAACGTACCATAATCTTCAGTCGTTTCAACGGCCTCTTTTATGTGTTCTTTTGTTCCCATTAGTTTTTTTTAAATTTTAGGGCCACCCAATCATTTTTAGAAATCTGTGCTTCCAAACCTAATTCGTGCTGTACACACATCTCTTCAATCAAAGGAATGTCTTGTTCATAAAAACCACTTAAAAATAATAAACCCTTTGGATTTAAACAAGACGCATATTGAGGAATATCGTTCACAAGAATATTTCTATTGATGTTTGCAATAATCACATCAAACGATTTACCTTTCAAAAGCTGAACATCACCTTTTGAAACATTGATTTTTTGACATGAGTTCCGTTCACAATTTTCCAGACTATTGAGAAAACACCACTCATCAATATCTATAGCATCGATGCGAGCTGCACCTCTTTTTTCGGCCAAAATGGCTAAAACACCTGTACCACAACCCATATCCAAAACAGATTTCTTTACAAAATCTGTATCTAATATGTATTGAATCATCATGTGTGTGGTTTCATGATGACCTGTTCCAAAACTCATTTTGGGTTCAATGACAATGTCATATTCAACATCGGTTTTTTCGTGAAAAGGCGCACGAACTGTGCAACGATGATCTACTAATATGGGATGAAAATTCTCTTCCCACTTAGCATTCCAATTGACTTGTTCAATTTCTTCTGAATTGTATTGTATTGAAAAGGCATCGTTTTTCAATAGTTGAACATCATCCAAAATATTTGGATGATATTCGTTTTTTTGAATGTAGGCGGTAACACCATTGGTATGCTCGACAAAACTTTCAAACCCTGCATAGCCAAGTTCAGCTATAAGAATCTCTACTCCAGGACGTTGTGGTGTAACCGTAAAATGATATCCAATATAAATGGATGCGTTCATTTTCTAAAATGAATTGACGATCGCACTGAAATGATCTGCATCTAAGGCAGCACCTCCAATAAGTCCACCATCTACATCTGGTTTTGAAAATATTTCTTTGGCATTGGCAGACTTTACACTGCCGCCATAAAGAATTGAAACCTCATCGGCCAAAGCAGAAGAATACTGATCGGCAAGTGTTTTTCTTATGAAAGCATGCATGTCTTGTGCCTGATCGGGTGTTGCTGTTTCGCCTGTTCCAATAGCCCAAACGGGTTCGTATGCCAAAACGATTTGGCTCCAAGCTGACGCTGGTAAGTGGAATAATACATTTTTAATTTGACTAGCTACAACTTCATTTTCATTTCCTGCTTTACGATCTGCTAGTTCTTCTCCAAAACAAAAAATTACACGCATATCATAAGCAAGAGCAGTATCTACTTTTTTGGCGAGTAATGCATCTGTTTCATTGAAATAGGCACGACGTTCGCTGTGGCCTAAAATAACCGTATGGACACCAACACTTGTGAGCATACTTGCACTCACCTCACCTGTAAAAGCTCCACTTTCTGCATAATGCATATTTTGTGCAGCCACAGCAATTGAACTTCCTTTTAGCGAATTTGTAACGGCTAATATATTGGTAAATGGTGGTGCAACAATAACATCAGTGCTTGAGTGGTGACGCTGTTCTAAAAGTTTTGAAATTAATAGTTCAGAATCTACATAATCGTTATTCATTTTCCAGTTTCCAGCAACAATTTGTTTTCTCATTTTAAGTGTTTTCTTAGGTCTTTATCTTTTGTTTTAATAGCTCTATAGACTACAATTTTTCCTTTGTCATCTACAATCATATAGCGAGGAATCCAATCTAAGTCTAAAAATTTGCCCATGGCACCTTTCCAACCAGACTGCATGTAGTAATGATCTCCTTTTAATTCGTGTTTTTGTATGCCCTTTTTCCAGGCATTTATAGATTTGTCCAAGGACAAAAATACGTAGGTTGTGTTGGGATAATCTTTCTGAAGTTCTTTTAGTTTTGGAAGACTTTTTAAACAATCTTTACACCAGGAGGCCCAAACATCGATGAAGATGGTTTCTCCCTTATGCTTTTCCAAAATTGTACTGAATGGCACTACCGATTCATCTAATGTAATGAATTCATCGTTTAGGGCTGCATCTGAAAAGGTTGTGACTGGTTCAGTCTGACAGTTGAGCAGCGTACTTCCAATCAAAAAGGATAAAAGTATTTTTTTCATTTAATTTAATTTGATTTTAGGGTTCAAATATGCATAGATGATATCTACAACAATATTTAGAATGACAAAAATAGTGGCAATTATTAAAACAGCACCCATAATTACCGGTAAATCTAATGTATTTAGTGCATTTACGATTTCTTTACCAAGACCATTCCATCCAAAAACGTATTCTACAAAAACTGCACCAGCCAATAATGAAGCAAACCAACCTGAAATTGCAGTAATTACGGGACTCATGGCGTTCTTTAGGGCATGTTTCAAAAGCACTTGTTTGGCATTTAGCCCTTTGGCTTGTGCCGTCTTGATGTATTCTTGATTGAAAACTTCCAATAACGAATTGCGCATGAGTTGCGAAACAACTGCTAAAGGACGGATGCCTAAAACTACTGCTGGAAGAATTAAATTTTGCAGGTGTAAAGTCTTCAGTTCGCCAAAATCATCCAATTCATATAAATTTCCTGTCATTTCTAAACCGGTAAATTCATGCCATAAGAAACCAAACAACCAAGCAAAAATAATGGCACTGAAAAATGAAGGCAGACTCATACCAAGTGTACTGACAATAAGGACAAGTTTATCGACCCATTGATCTTTGTATAGTGCCGAAAGTATCCCCAAAAATACTCCCAAAAACAAGGCAATAGTAATAGACGTACTGGCCAAAACAAACGTATTTGGCAAAGTGCCTTTAAGTATTTTTGAAACCTTTTTACCTTGTCGCGTAAAGGAAGTGCGTAAATAAGGATACTTCAAAACTACATGCTTATTTTGCGTTTCAAAAAGTGTAAAATATGTATACTTTTCATCCGAGAGATGGGTGTAGTGCGTTTTCACATTGGAATGAAAAGAAAGTGGAGATAAATCATTCAAATAGTAAAGATATTGGGTCATTATGGGTTGATCAAATCCGTATTTTTTTTTGACCACAAGCAATTGTGCTTCGTCTTCATTTTGACCCAACATCATACGCGCGGGATCGCCTGGCAATACATTAAATAAAAAAAATATGACAGACACAACTCCAAAAAGCGTAATAAGTGTATTGATGATTTTTTTTGCTAAGTAACTGCCCAAATTTTATAATTCTAGTCTTTCAATATCGTTCCAGTGTACCTTTTGTTGAACGGTTCCTTTATTGAGCATCAACGCTCCTGGATTGGAGCGTACTACGGTTTTCAATGCCTTTTCGTCACAAATAAAAAACTCAAAATTGAGATCGTATTTTGTTTTAATTCTACGCTTAACCTCATCTCCTGAAGCACTTAAACCAATGACAGTATATCCTTCTTTTAGTGCTCGATCCGAGATTGATTTAAGCTTCAAAAGCCCTTCTTTTTCAGCAGTTTCTAAATTGTAGGAAACAATCATCAATAAACGGTCTTGCACTAAGAAATAATTTGTCAAATCTTCTGATTCTGATTCAATAGAAAAGTCCAAAATTGAAGGTTGAAAACCTTCATCAATAATTTTAGTCTCCACGCCAACATAAGTACCGTCTACATTGGGGTAAGAGCCGTCTGTAAAAATAGTTTGTTGCTCTCCATTGACATCAAAAGTCCATGTAAATTCTTGAATTGCTTTTGGCGCATCAGGTGGCGTACTCATGTTTTCAATTAGGTTATCACCAATTTTGTAAGCCCTAAAATCTATACTTGGTAAATGCATCAGTACATGGTAACCAAAAGCTAAACTCAAAACCAAACTGAGTGCAGCAAAAATATTGGTCAGTAAAGGATTAAAAACTGGAGTGATGTATTTTTTCCCAAAAAAGACGATAAGAATAAGCACGAGCAAAACGACGTCTTTTGTAAAGCTTTCCCATGGGGTAAGCTTTAATGCATCACCAAAACATCCACAATCTTTAACTTTATCGAAATAAGCAGAATAAAAGGTTAGAAACGTAAAGAAAACAATCATGAAGAGCAGACTCCAAAGTGTAAATTTTGGTTTGTAACCAATCAACAAAAAGACGCCTAGTACGACTTCAAAAACAACAACAAAAACAGAAATAGCAAGTGCGTAGGGTTCCAAAAAAGGCAGGTTCAACACCTCTGCACTAAAATATTCTTGCAATTTGTAAGAGAACCCTAATGGGTCGTTGAGTTTAATAAAACCTGAAATAATGAATAGAATTCCGACAAATATTCGAGAAATGGGGGTTAAGATTTTCATTGTTGTTCGTTTAGGTGAATGAGTGCAAAAATGGCGTAATTAATCATATCTTGATAGTTGGCATCAATACCTTCACTGACAAGCGTTTGTCCAGCATTGTCTTCAATTTGTTTGACGCGTAACAGTTTTTGTAAAATCAAATCCGTAAGCGAACTTACACGCATATCGCGCCAGGCCTCGCCGTAATCATGATTTTTATCCATCATCAATTGCTTTGTGTAAGCAATTTTCGAATCGTAATCAGCCATTGTATCATCAAAAGATAAGTCGGGTTGTTCTGCTACACCTCGATCGATTTGAATAAGTGCCATGACGCAATAATTTATGATACCGATAAACTCACTCGCTGCGCCTTCATTGACACGCTGTGTTTTGTTTTGTTGCAATCCACGAATACGCTGTGCTTTAATAAAAATTTGATCTGTAAGCGATGGAAGTCTAAGAATACGCCAAGCACAACCATAGTCTTTCATTTTTTTTGAAAATAAATCTCTACAACTTGAAACTATTGCATCATATTCTTTTGCTGTATTTTGCATAAAATGGCTTGAATTTTCCGTAAATTTCGCTTAAAATTTTCAAACCATCAAAATTTATGGTTTAAACTTTAGCACAGTAATGAAATCTGAAAATCACAATAAAAATTTGAGCATTAATTGCAACGGTAAACTCATAGATCTCAGCTCTCCAAAAGTGATGGGGATTCTAAATATTACACCTGATTCTTTTTATGACGGTGGCCGATTTAAAGCACCAAAAAGTATTTTAGCACAAGCCGAAAAACTATTGACCGAAGGTGCAACATTTTTGGATATTGGCGCCTACAGTTCTCGTCCTGGTGCAGATTTTGTCTCCGAAGAAGAAGAACTCAACAGAATCGTCCCTGTCATAGAATTGATTGTGAAACACTTTCCAGAATGCTTAATATCTATTGATAGTTTTCGCTCAAAAGTGATGCGCGAATGTGCTGGGGCTGGTGCAGTAATTTCCAATGATATTTCTGCTGGTCATTTGGATGCTGAAATGATGACTACAGTAGGCGAGTTGGGTATTCCATACATCATGATGCACATGAGAGGAACACCACAAACCATGAAAAAACACACAACGTACAACCACTTGATGAATGACGTCTATGCTTATTTTTCAGAACGTATTCAGTGTGCCCGAAACCACGGAATTACAGATCTGATTATTGATCCTGGTTTTGGGTTCGCAAAAACACAAGCACAAAATTATAAGCTTCTTGGACAATTGGATTTTTTTACAAACCTCAACTGTCCAATCCTGGCAGGTGTTTCTAGAAAGTCAATGATTTATAAGGTTTTGGACTGCACCCCTAGTGAAGCTCTAAATGGAACGACTGCATTGAATATGACTACACTTCTAAACGGATCACAAATCCTTAGAGTTCATGATGTAAAAGAAGCAGCGGAGTGCATCAAGCTGTTCAATCAACTCTAAGGATTTTCCATATTATGTTGTATCTTTATTAAAATTTAATTTTTGTGGACATTCTTAAAGACCTTTTAGACTTTAATATTCTTGATGCATTGGATATTATTTTAGTAGCACTTCTGCTCTATTATGTATACAAACTTATTCGAGGCACTGTTGCCATTAATATTTTCATTGGGATTGTTATTTTTTATCTTTTTTTCCTGCTTGTAGATGCGCTCGAGATGCGGATGCTCACTAGGATTCTTGGTGGATTTATGAGTGTAGGAATTATTGCCCTAATTGTGGTGTTTCAACCAGAAATTAGAAAATTTCTCCTCATGATTGGTTCTACAAATTTTGGCAAGAAAAATGGCATTTTTGGACGGTTCAATTTTTTGACTAACCCTACAAATGAAAACACTACAGACGCCGAAGCCATTGTCGATGCTTGTGTGAAAATGGGCAGCAGCAAAACAGGAGCGCTCCTCGTCCTCGAACGCAATAACAATTTGGATTTCCTTGTTGAAACTGGCGACAAAATGAACATCAAAGTCACTCAACCCATCTTGGAGAGTATCTTTTTCAAAAATAGTCCTCTTCATGACGGTGCCATTATTATTTCGAGTAATGTAATAAAAGCAACTCGGGTCATTTTGCCTGTTACCAACAAAAAAAGCATTCCCTCACGCTTTGGGTTACGCCATAAAGCCGCCATTGGCATCACCGAAAAAACTGATGCTTTAGCACTAGTTGTCAGTGAAGAATCAGGACAAGTTTCGTATGTAAATAATGGCGAATTTGTGTTGTTCAACGACACTCAAGAACTCAAAGAAAAAATAAAAGCAGATTTAACTTAATGCTTTCTGTTTCAAAAATTGGGCTTCGTATAATCCGCGATACACCCCTTCTTTGTTTCTCAAAAGAGACTTGTGCGTGCCAGACTCCACAATTTTTCCCGCTTCCATGACAATTATTTTATCGGCTTTTTGAATGGTGGCCAATCGATGCGCAATGACGATTGAAGTTCTTCCTTTTGTTATTTTTTTTGTGGCCTCTTGAATTAATTGCTCAGAATAAGAATCAATTGAAGCGGTAGCTTCATCTAGAATTAATAGTTTTGGATTGATGATGTAGGCCCGTAAAAAAGAAATCAATTGTCTTTGTCCAGAAGATAGCATAGTACCGCGTTCTTTTACATTGTAATGATACCCTCCAGGGAGACTCATTATGAAATCGTGAATACCAATTTGTTTTGCCGCTAATTGAACGTCTTTCAAAGTATATTGAGGGTTTCCCAAAGTAATGTTTTGAAATACAGTATCGGCAAACAAAAACACATCTTGAAGGACCACCGCTACATTTTTGCGTAGTGATTTTAAAGAAAATGAACTAATGTCTTCACCATCAAACAAAATAACACCAGAATCGAGGTCATAAAATCGATTCAAAAGGTTGATGATAGTTGTTTTTCCAGCACCTGTAGAACCGACTAATGCAACGGTTTGACCAGGTTCTACACGAAAAGATATAGCATTCAAAACTGGTTCTTGTTCTATATAAGAAAAACTAACATTATCAAATTCTATTGCACCTTTGAAGTTTGTAAGTTTTTTCGTACCACGATCTTCGACATTGGACTTAGTATCAAGAATTTTAAACACTCGGTCTGCAGCTACCATTCCCATTTGTAGCGTATTAAATTTATTAGCTATTTGGTGTAAAGGACGAAACATCATGGGTACCATCATGATAAAAGCAGCCAAATCACCAACAGTTGCAGTTTGCTCAAAAACAACATTCAATCCCCCAAGCCATATGACTGTTCCCAGTGTAATCGACGACAAAAGTTCGGCAATAGGAAAGAATACAGAATTGTACCAAACCGTTTTGATCCACCCTTTTTTGTGTCGTTCATTTATTTGCTTAAACTGCTGATATTCAATGGTTTCACGTGCAAATAATTGAACAATTTTCATGCCTGTTAGACGTTCTTGTACAAAGGAATTAAGGTTTGAAACTTCGTTGCGCACTTCTTCGAAAGCCTTTTTCATGTGTTTTTGAAAAATTTTGGTGGCAATCAAAACAATGGGAAGTGTACAAAAAACAATGATGCTCAAATGCCAGTTCATATACGCCATTACCGATCCAACGACAAGCATTTTAAGAATATCACTAAAAATCATGAACAACCCTTCACCAAAAATGTCGGCAATTCTCTCCATATCGGTTACTGTTCTGGTGAGTAAAACTCCAACAGAGGAATTGTCAAAATACTTCATTTTGAACCCCAAAATATGGTTGAATAATTTAATTCGAATATCCCGAACTACAGATTGCCCAAGCCAACTGGCATAATAAATAAAAAATAAATTACAGACGACTTCCAAAAAGAGCAAAATCAGCATCCATATGATGTACTTCAAAAAACCAGGGTGTACTTGCTGTTCAATATTTTGATCCATAGCCATCTGCAAAACTTTGGGACGTAAGGCCCCAAAAACAGCCAAACCGATAACAGTAATCAGCGCAAAAAAGAAAACCCCATAGTAGCGCTTTGTATAACCCAAAAGACGACCAAACAACCGAGCATCAAAAGCAATATTCTTGTTCTTTGTATTATTTGGCATCATAAATTGTGTCTGGGTATATTATTTTGGTCAAATACAAACCTTTGGCTGGTGCCGATGCCCCTGCTTTTGAACGGTCTTTGGATTGAATGATGTGATGAAAATCCTCTAAAGAAGTTTTATGGTTCCCAACGTCGAGAAGTGTCCCAACAATAGCACGTACCATATTTCTCAAAAAACGATCGGCACTGATTTGAAAAATCAACTCATGTTCATTTTTGATCCAAAATGCTTCAGAAATGGCACAAATGTGGGTTTTTACATCGGAGTGAGCTCTTGAAAAGCTCTTAAAATCTGAATAATTCAATAAACTATTTGAGGCCTCGTTCATGAGGTCAATATCTAAACTTTTAGTGTAATAATAGGCGTTATCAACGTTAAAAACATCTTTGATTGTCGCTATTTTGTAGCGATATGTGCGTTTCGTGGCATCAAATCTTGCGTGCGCATCTACAAGCACTTGCTTGATGTTATGAATGGCAATTGTTTTAGGTAAGAAAGAATTCAACTTGTAGATTAAATCTTCTGTATCAATTGAAGTTTCAGCATCAAAATGAGCTACCATTTGTGCAGCGTGCACACCGGTATCTGTGCGCCCTGCACCCATTGTAGTGGTTGGTTTTTTGAGTAAGATAGAAAGGGCTTTGTCCAAAACAGATTGTACCGTTAAGGCGTTGGGCTGTACTTGCCAACCATGATAATCCGTTCCATTATAAGAGAATTCTATGAAATATCTCACGTTAATTTGATACTTTTGTTACTGAAAAAACAAAGATAAGACTTTGAAGCGAAACCCTATTTGTGTTTTAATCAATCCATGAAAAAAATATTACTATTGTCAGATACCCATGGCTATATTGGGAAAGACATCATCAAATATGTCCACCAAGCAGACGAAGTTTGGCATGCAGGTGATATAGGGGATTTGAAGGTTACCGACACCCTCAAAGCATTAAAACCTTTACGCGCAGTGTATGGTAACATAGACAATAGTCAAGCACGTTTAGAGTTTCCACTACATCAGAAATTTACACTTGAAGGGGTGCGGGTTTGGATCACACACATTGGTGGTTATCCAAATCGATATGCTAAAGGGGTTCGTGAAGAAATTCAACAGCATACACCTGATGTGTTTATTTCGGGGCATTCCCATATTCTAAAGGTGATGCACGACAAAAAATTAAAGCTTTTACACATGAATCCTGGTGCTGTGGGGATTCATGGCTTTCATAAGGTCCGTACCATGCTACGATTCGAAATTTCTAAAGGTAACATTCAAAATTTAGAAGTCATCGAATTTAAACGTAGTGTACAAAAAAACCCTGATTAAATCAGGGTTTTTTCTCGCACTAATACTACTAAGATAATAGGTTTATCTCAATCGATCTACAGATTTTACGAGCGCTTCATCCTTCTTGATGGCTTTATTGGCCAAAACCAATAATACGATAGAAATAACAGGAAGGAACAACCCAATACCTTTCTCAGCATCTTCTAATGCTCCAGGTAAATTAAGTAGTCGATATACAAACAATCCTAGTAAAATTAAGTTTAATATGATATTCAGACGACACAATACAAATTGTGTTTGTCGTGATTTAAATTTAAAAACAGCCACAACAGATAATAAAGCTGAAACCATAAATAAAGCAATGTAAACTTTAAAATCTACAGCGAAATAAGATGCATCTGCAACAGTCCACAGCGGTAACAAAAATGATAAGCATCCCGAGCAGATTGAAGCCAGAATAATATAAACGGTTTGAATCCTTTGAAGCATTGTACTCTATTGTGAGGTCAAATGTAGTAGTTTCTTTTTTATTATTTTAAATTAATTTTTAAAAATATTGTTGTATTATTGCAGTATATAAACATAGAAGCAATCTTAAGCTTTTATTCATATTTACTTTATCAACAATTATTTCGTTCTCAAATAATCTTCACTAATTTTTGCTGTATACAGCAAAAAAACCAATTTAAATATCATTAAACAATCAAAATATAATGTTTGAAATTTCACAATTAAAAGAAAAGAAACTCCCTGAGTTACAAGAGATTGCAAAAGATTTAAAAGTCCCAAAATTTAGAAGTTTAAAAAAACTTGATTTGATTTATCAAATTTTGGACGTTCAAGCAGCTATACCTAATGCTGCCCCAAAAACAGAATCTAAAGCAGAAGAAAAAAGACCTCAAAAACAAAAACGTGAGCGCGTACACAAACCTGCGCAAAATCAGCAACAAAACTCCGCTGAACGTTCTCAAGATAAAAATCAAAAGAACAATACGCACAAAAAACAGTCCAACGATAATGCTAATGCAGCTGCAAAAGAGCAGCAAAACAAGCCAAAACAACAAAAACAGCATAAGCAAAACAACGGACAAAACCACCAAAACAACAACCAAAGAAAAGACAATAACGGTAACAAAGACAACCGAAATCGATACAAAGAACCCGATTTTGAATTTGATGCGATTATAGAAAGTGAAGGCGTTTTGGATGTGATGTCCGACGGCTATGGCTTTTTAAGATCTTCAGACTACAACTATTTGTCGTCACCTGATGATATCTATGTTTCACAATCTCAAATTCGTTTGTTTGGATTGAAAAATGGAGATACAGTATTGGGACATGTACGTCCACCAAAAGAAGGTGAAAAATATTTCCCACTCATCAAGGTAAGCAAAATCAATGGACTAGATCCACAAGTGGTACGAGACCGTGTGGCTTTTGAACACTTGACACCACTTTTTCCACAAGAAAAATTCAATATCGCTGAAAAACAAAGCACCATTTCTACACGAATTATGGATTTGTTTTCGCCTATTGGAAAAGGACAACGTGGTATGATTGTATCGCAGCCAAAAACAGGTAAAA
>ERZ1048068.2582-NODE-2582-length-12633-cov-4.852361_pt1 | contig 12633 bp, 12 predicted proteins | sample MGYA00383098_ERZ1048068 | MGnify/ENA primary metagenome ERZ1048068 (study PRJEB29581, sample SAMEA5548368) | metagenome | biome: marine; feature: coastal; material: water | depth 1 m | study: Short-term variability in the microbial, nano- and picoplankton... | reverse complement strand
CCCCATCTTCCCGGAAGCACCACACACAGCTACATTTAAATTTGTCATAAGCTTTTTAAATTCACATTTTTTTGATTTTTGATTTCAATCTTGGCGACCTAAATCCTCAATCATTGGCTGGGCTTTCTGAAATCACATCGCCATCGATACGTTCTAATACGTCATCTTTAAATACAACTGTAATTGTTCTTTCCCGCGTCACATCTCCAGCAACACCTGAAAGATAGACATAATTCCACTGGTTTGGGGACAGAGGATCAATTACTAAAGGTGTGCCAAGAATGAAAGAAACCTGCTCTTTCGACATGCCTGCCTTCAATTTCATGAGCATGTCCTGCTCCAAGTAATTCCCCTGCCTTACTTCCGTCTTGAAGGGGGATAAGAAACATGAAGATAAGAATAGTGCAAGGACTACCACACCGAAGTACTTAAAGAACCACGTGTACGTCTTTATCATATAGAGTTTCCACCTGAAGAGTTAGTCAATACGTATCAAAGACGTTATGATAGGCTAAATTCAGAACAATTACACCGTCATGAAAACATCTCTAGATCTCAAAAATATGGGGCTCAAGGCAACATTGCCCCGTCTTAAGATAATAAATGTATTTGAGTCAGCAACTTCCAGGCACCTATCCGCTGAGGATGTTTATCGTCAGCTTCTGGACGACGAGATGGACATCGGGCTCGCGACTATTTATCGTGTGCTCACACAATTTGAGCAGGCTGGCATTCTGCTAAGACATCATTTTGAGTCTGGGAAGGCTGTATACGAGCTCGACCAAGGTGACCACCACGATCATTTGGTTTGCAACCAATGCGGGCGCGTTGAGGAGTTCTATGATGAAGATATTGAGCTAAAACAAACGCAAATTGCGAAAGAACGAGGGTTCGAAATTTTAGGTCACTCACTCCAAATTTATGCGGACTGCATCAAATTAAATTGTCCTCATAAGAAATAATCGTTAAGTAAGGCCCAGTCGTATCATTTCTTGTGCATGAGCCCGCGCCTCCTCGGAGATCACCTCCCCAGCCAGCATCCTAGCAACCTCGTCAATTCGGGCTTTGGACTCAAGGCGTTCCACTTGGGTAGTTGATGCCGAATTTGATTGGACCTTAGCCACAGTCCAATGAAATTCAGCTACAGCGGCTACTTGCGGCAAGTGGGTCACACACAAAACTTGCGCCGTCTCCCCAATTGTCTTGAGCATTCTCCCAACAATTTCGGCAACAGCGCCTCCAACACCGGAGTCAACTTCGTCGAAAATCACCGTGGGAATTGCTGAATCTTCATAGATCACTGACTGTATCGCTAAAGATATACGTGACAACTCTCCTCCCGAAGCAACCCTGCCAATCAGTTTCGCTTCGGAACCAGGGTTCGTTGACACATAGAACTCCACATTCTCAAGACCAGTAGCTTCGGGCTTAGAATTAGGAATAATTCGAGCCTCGAATTGAACCCCAGACATTGCCAAACCTTTCAGAGCTAAATTGACTTTCTTTGTCATAAGATCGGCAGCTATTTTTCGATCAATACTTAATTTTTCTGCGATAGAGAGGAATTTTTTTTGCGCCTCACTCTCTTCTTTTTCTAGTTGGGCGATGTTTGTTTGAGCAGAAATTTTTTCAAGCTCAGAATTTACGTGAAATACATATTGAGCTAGCTCATCAGGAGTAATGCTATGTTTGCGGGCGCATCTTTGCACTTCTGCGATTCGCTTATCTAATATCGCTACCAAATTCGGCTCTGCTTCCAAGGACTCGGCATAACGTCTAAAATCTCGATTGAATTCTGCAAGCTGAATTTCCATACTCTCAAGGTTCTCGACCATTGGTCCAATCAAAGCATCGATTTCAGCGGCTCCAGCGAGCTGCGATCGAACGCTCGAAAGAGTAGACATAACATTTTGTTCGCCGTCTTCAAGCAAATCAGTAGCTCGCCTAGCAATATCAGTTAACTCACTGAGATTACTCAGCTTCCGATGCCGATCTAACGTTTGCTCCCACTCTTTATGCGAGAAATCTAAGTCTTCTAATTCTTTCTTAGTTTCAGCTAAGTCTTCAGTCTTTTTTCTTAACGTTTCTGATCGCTGTAAGCTCTCGCACAATTGGTCCCGTAAGAATTGCCAATTCCGCCAGATTGTCTTCAAATCTGACGTCGCTTCGATTAAATTACCAAAAGAGTCTAAAACCCGAGAATGAGACCTTGAATCCATTAAGGAGTAGTGCTCATGTTGACCATGGATATCGACAAGTAAAGCGCCAATTTCTTTGAGTTGCTTAACCGTAACGGGCACACCGTTGATCCAAGCGCGTGAGCGGCCTGTAGCATCGACTGCACGCCGCAAGACGCAAGTCTCCGTATCAAGATCTGCGTTTTCTAAAAAAGAAAGGACGTGAGGTAGCGCCGATATTTCAAATTCAGCAGCGATATCTGCCTTGCTTGCGCCAACTCTAATGCTCGCAATATCAGCTCGGCCTCCTAAAATAAGACCTATAGCTCCCAGAACAATAGATTTTCCAGCACCAGTTTCTCCAGTAAGCACAGTAAAACCACGCTCCACATCGAGCTCAAGCCTATCGATCAATACATAATCTTTTACCGTTAAGCGAGTCAACATGACTACAAATAGACCACGACTAGGAGCCCATCGTTTCAGCCCAATGCAGCTTTTCTCTCAAAGTGCCGAAATAATCATGGCCGTTCGAGTGAATGAGCTTGACCCTTTGCTTAGCCACCTGAACTTTGAGGCGTCCACCCTCTTTAATGTCGAAATGAGTGTGACTATCAACATGCACGCGCGCATCAATTGCTTCGATGATTTGAATCTCCACACACGCGGCACCTGGAATAACAATAGGCCTATTCGACAAAGAATGCGGACAGACTGGCACCAAAAGGATACAGTTAACGTCCGGTGAGATAATGGGACCGCCAGCGGATAGAGCGTAAGCTGTCGACCCCGTTGGAGTGGATACAACCAACCCGTCGGACCTCAAGTTGTATGCAAATTCACCGTCAATGGTAACCTTCAACTGCACAAGACTACCGCTTTGTCCTTTTCCAACAGAGATATCATTTAAGGCCCAAATTCCCTTTCCAGGCTCTTGACCCGTGCTTAGCTCGAGTATGGTCCGCTCATCCAACGAATACTCTCCATTTTGAACAGCTCGCAAGCTAGCAACCATTTTATTCAATGAAATATCTGCTAAAAAGCCTAGTCGTCCTAAATTTATTCCAAGTAAGGGTACGTCGTATTTAGCAACCGTTCGCGCAAGACCCAGCAATGTCCCATCACCACCCAGAACCACCACAAGATCGCTTCGTTGAACCATTTCATCTATTGGACCCGATTCAACATGCATCTCATTTAGTTGTTGAGCCGTTAGATCATCAACTAGACAGCTGACGCCTTCGCCTTGAAGGTAATCAATAATTTGAGCAACCGGCCGTTGGACCTCGGAACTTTTATACTTGCCAACGATACAAACCGTCTTAAATTTGTTCATATTTATCAGAAATTTCCATGTCTTCTTACATCATCGCAAATTATAAGCAATAAAAAAACCCAAAGTTCAGACAAAAACTTTGTAAAATGAAATCATCATGAATGAAAGATCGAGAATTTTACTCAAATCGCTTATTGAAAAGCACATTTCCGACGGTCAGCCTATTGGCTCAAGAGAGTTGGCTAAGTCTTCTGGTTTAGAGCTCAGTCCAGCCAGCATTCGGAATATCATGGCAGATCTTGAGGAAATGGGCTTTATTGCCAGTCCACATACCTCAGCCGGCAGAATCCCAACACCCCTCGGGTATCGATTTTTTGTTGACTCACTGCTTACTGTCCAGCCATTAGGTTCCATTGAGCGCCATAAAATTGAAGACCAGTTTAGACCTGACAGTGCTAACCGACTAATCGCTACCGCATCCCAGTTGCTTTCTAACCTAACGCAGTTCGCTGGAGTAGTGAAATCACCATCGCGCCAAACCAGTTCATTCAGGCATATCGAATTCGTCTCATTATCAGATCATCGTATTTTACTAATCATAGTTGCTCCAGATGGAGACGTCCAAAATAAAGTTCTTGAGGCATCGCGTAAATTCACAGATTCAGAGCTTACAGAGGCCACTAACTATTTAAACCAAAAGTATGCCGGAATGGCTTTCGAAAACATCAGAGCTCGCATCCAGTCCGAAATAACAGAACTCAAAGATAATATTTCCCAATTGATGTCGCTCGCAGTGTCTGCCGGTCAGGAAAACTCAGGTAAAAACGAAGACTACATCGTTTCAGGTGAAACAAACTTGTTGAGCGTTAATGACCTCACTATGAATATTGAAAGCTTGAGAACACTTTTTGAGATGTTTGACAAAAAGACCGGGATACTTCAATTGCTAGACACGAGCGATAGGGCTAATGGTGTGCAAATATATATCGGGGGCGAATCCGGCTTAGTCCCATTAGACGAGTGCAGCGTTGTGACAGCCCCTTATGACGTAGACGGCCAAGTCGTTGGCACAGTAGGCGTGATTGGGCCTACCCGTATGGCGTACGAGCGAGTCATTCCGATTGTCGATATCACCGCAAAATTATTATCTGGGGCGCTATCTCAACCTTAAAACCAAACACAGAGTCAACACGAAACCAAATGAAACTCCGAAAAGAACCCGATTATTCTCATGGCTCAATGCATAACGTGGGCGTTTTACTTGTTAATCTTGGAACCCCTGAGGCTCCCACAACAAAATCCGTAAGAAAATACCTAAGTGAATTTTTATGGGACTCACGTGTTGTTGAAATCCCGAGAGCGATCTGGTGGTTGATCCTCAACGGAATCATTTTAAGAGTCAGGCCTAAAGCGTCTGCGGAAAAATATGCATCAATTTGGTCTGATGAGGGCTCTCCTCTCAGAATCTTTACAGAAAAACAGGCGAAACTTCTTCAAGAGAAATTTAATAACTCAGCATATCCTAAGGTAATTGTAAAGTCAGCAATGCGTTACGGTGCCCCATCCGTAGATAACGCTTTGTCGTCACTACGTGCCGAATGCTGTGACCAAATTTTAGTGGTACCACTCTACCCTCAGTTCAACTCAAGCACGACAGCAAGTATTTTCGACGCAGTCTTCAAGAGCTTTAGGAGCGTTCGTAACGTCCCAGGCCTTCGATTAATAAAGCACTTTCATGATCATGCAGGTTACATATCTGCATTGAGCCAAAAAGTGCAAAATTACTGGGGTGAGCACGGAAAACCAGACAAATTGGTGCTCTCCTACCACGGGGTTCCAAAGTTTAGCTTAACAAAAGGAGATCCTTATCACTGTGAGTGCTACAAAACCAGCCGCCTCTTAGGAGAGCAACTTGATTTTGAGCCCGAAAACATTATCACCACATTTCAGTCCCGATTTGGGAGGGCCGAGTGGCTCACACCTTACACAATAGAGATGATGAAGGGTTTAGGGCGCGAGAATACAGGTAGAATCGACGTTTTTTGTCCTGGATTTGTCGCCGATTGTTTGGAAACTCTTGAGGAAATCAACATGGAGAATCGCGAAGAATTCGTGGAGCACGGTGGGGGCGAATTCCACTACATCCCATGCTTAAATGACAGCCCGGAATGGATAGAAGGACTTCATCAAATCGTTTCGGACAACACAATGGGCTGGCTAACCCAAGAGATGACCATCGAAGAAGCCAGTAATCAGGCGGCGAATAGCAGGACAGAGGCCCTCAAGCGCGGCGCTAAGAACTGACAAAGAAGCTGAGCACCTTAAAGTAAGGTCAAGCCGTTGTGTCGCCCAAAATTTGTCGCTTCTTCGTAATCCGTTTTCAAAGTTCGATATTTTTCTTTAATGTTTCTAACGATTCCTTCAACCACCACATTTAAATCTGCACAACTTTTCTGAGGCACCACATCAAGTACGTTATCCTCAATTGCAGTCGCGGCCTCAATTGCGAGATCAACATGATGGTTTTGTATTTTTGACAAAGCCTCTTCGAAAGACAACCATCTCGACACAAGAGATTCACTGGCACCCACTTTATCTCGCCAGACCGGCTTGATATGAGTAATTCCAAGTGAAACCTGCACTGACTCAACGCCGCACTGACCATTTTGCTCTTTGTGTTTGAAGCGCCATTGCAAATCCCACTTCGTTTTCGCCGGATGCCGATTGCCATCGGTTCCGACCGGTCCCTTCAAATCCATTTCCGAGCTAAGAATTAAAGAAGATTGTCCGTTAACGGTATAAGAGCTAGCTCCGATGTGAACAAGGGGAGCGGCGATAGCTAGATTATTAAAAAAACCATAACCCCCTAAGATTATCACCATAAAAAATACTAATGAATGCGTTCGTATCATACCTTCTCCGCCACCCGAGGATACCCTCAAAACGATAGCTTATCAGAATAAAACGTATCAATTTCCCCAACATAACACTTGAAAATGAAAATTTCGACCTCATTTAGCAACGTATGAAAAATAGGGAGCATCATCACAATGTCCGATAAAACGTCATCTTCACCAAGTAAAAATGAAGACCTCGCTGAGTTAGCGGCTGAGCAAGATCCAGTTCCTGTTGAATCAGAGGCCGGTCAAGGGTCGCCTGATAACTCGCAAACTCAAATAGATCCCTCGGCGTCAGACCGACCAGAGAGTGTTGAGGAGCAACTCGTAAAAGCTTTGTTAGAGGCTGAGAAAAACAAAGATGCATGGCTTCGCACTACCGCTGAGTTGGAAAACGCACGAAAGAGGTCTCAATCCGATATTTCAAATGCACACAAATACGCATTAGAGAAGTTCGCCACCGAACTTCTCGCTGTTAAAGATAGTTTAGAAGCAGCTTTACAGAGCGACAACATAACAGCTGAAGCCATCAAAGATGGTGTTGAATTAACTCTTAAACAGCTAACTAAAGTGTTTGATTCTTTTGAAATTAAAGAGATATCACCGCTTGGAGAGACGCTTGATCCGCACAAACATCAAGCAATGAACACGGTGGAGTCAGAAGCCGAAGTGAACACAATTCTCAGCGTTTTTCAAAAAGGATACTTACTCAAAGACCGATTAATTCGTCCTGCCATGGTGAGTGTCTCAAAGGCTAAAGAATGAACTCAAAGGGTTGAAAAATCAGTTATTGACCCAAACTAGTCATACAACGAAATTAGAATTTAAGGAAGATAAATATGGGCAAAATCATTGGAATCGATTTAGGAACCACAAATTCATGTGTCTCAGTTATGGATGGCGGAGAAGCGAAGGTATTAGAGAACGCTGAGGGAGGCCGAACAACGCCCTCAATTATTGCCTACACCCAGGATGACGAAGTTTTAGTTGGGGCGCCAGCAAAAAGACAAGCGGTAACCAACCCAGAAAATACGCTCTTCGCAGTTAAACGATTAATAGGGCGTCGCTTCAAAGACGCGGAAGTAAGCAAAGCAAAGGATAATTCCCCATTTTCCATTGTTGGGGCTAAGAACGGGGATGCTTGGGTTGAAGTCAGAGGCAAGCAAAGCGCGCCGCCCGAAATTTCAGCACAAGTTTTGATGAAAATGAAGAAGACTGCTGAGGACTATCTAGGGGAGGAAGTGACTGAAGCAGTAATTACCGTTCCTGCTTACTTTAACGACTCACAGCGGCAAGCCACTAAAGATGCTGGGAAAATTGCAGGCTTAGAAGTTAAACGAATCATCAATGAACCAACAGCGGCCGCACTTGCATTTGGTATGGACAAGAAACAAGGGGATCGAAAAATCGCGATCTATGATTTAGGTGGCGGCACCTTCGATGTGTCCATTATTGAAATTGCGGAAGTCGACGGAGAGCATCAATTTGAAGTGTTGTCTACGAACGGAGATACGTTTCTTGGCGGTGAGGATTTTGACCAAAGGATCATCGACTACCTTGCTGACGAATTCAAAAAAGACCAAGGTGTAGACATTAAAAGCGATGTGTTAGCGCTCCAGCGTCTAAAAGAGGCGGCGGAAAAAGCCAAAATTGAGTTATCTGCAAGCCAGCAGACTGAGGTCAACCTACCTTACATAACCGCTGATGCTTCTGGGCCTAAGCACCTAAACGTCAAAATAACACGAGCAAAACTAGAAAGCCTCGTTGATGATTTGATAAGCCGAACAGTGGAACCGTGCCGAGTTGCAATCAAGGATGCCGGGGTGAAAACGTCCGACATTGACGATATTATTTTGGTTGGCGGTATGACAAGAATGCCAAAGGTTCAGGAAACGGTAAAGAGCTTCTTTAACAAAGAGCCCCGACGAGATGTCAACCCAGATGAGGCCGTGGCAGTCGGAGCGGCAATTCAAGGTGGCGTTTTAAGAGGAGATGTAAAAGATGTGTTGTTACTAGACGTGACGCCCTTGTCACTAGGTATCGAGACATTGGGTGGGGTGATGACCAAACTAATACAGAAAAACACAACGATTCCAACGAAGGCAGACCAAGTATTCTCAACCGCGGAAGATAACCAAACAGCGGTCACTATTCACGTTGTCCAAGGTGAGCGTGAGATGTCAAAAGATAATAAGTCCCTCGGACAATTTAATCTAACCGACATCCCTTCAGCCGCGAGAGGTATGCCCCAAATCGAAGTGAATTTCGACATTGACGCGAACGGAATATTACATGTGACAGCGAAGGACAAAGCAACTGGCAAGGAAAATAAAATTACCATTAAAGCGAACTCTGGCCTATCAGACGAGGAAATCGAAAAAATGGTGAAAGATGCGGAGGTGCACGCTGAAGACGACCAGAAAGCAAGAGAGTTAGTTGATGTTCGTAATCAGTGTGACGCTCTGATCCACAGCGTTCGTAAAACACTTAGCGAGAATGAGGATAAAGTTACAGAGGAAGAGAAAGCAAAGATCGAAGACGCTGCTAAAGATGCGGAAGAGGCGTTAAAAAATGCTGATAAAGATGAGATTGAAGCTAAGTCACAGGTCCTATCAACGTTAGCTCAATCGTTAGCCGAAAAAATGTATGCGGATCAAGCTGAATCGCCGACAGGAGAGAATCCCTCAGAAACGCAGGAAGATGAGGGAGATGTCGTGGATGCGGAATTTGAAGAGGTTACAGACGACGACAAGAAAACATCCTGATCGCAAATTAAATCAGTAGTTAAAAAAATGGTCGAGAGGGCATACCTTACGACCATTTTTCTTCATTTAAAAACACGTTACACCGAAAAATAAATTATGGCGAAGCGAGACTATTACGAAGTATTAGGTGCAGATCGAGGCGCTAGCGATAGTGATCTCAAAAAAATATATAGACGTCTTGCCATGAAATTTCATCCGGATAAAAACCCAGATAATCCTGATGCTGAAAATAAATTCAAAGAAGTCAAAGAAGCTTACGAGGTTTTATCGAACCCTGAAAAAAGGGCAGCTTACGACCAGTATGGTCACGCGGGTTTAGACCAATCGGCAGGTATGGGTGGCGGTGCTGGCTTTGGCGGATTTTCTGACTCATTCGGTGATATTTTTGGTGACATTTTTGGAGGTGGCCGCGCGGGCGGTGGTGGTCGATCGAACGTTTATCGGGGTTCCGACTTAAAATATAATTTAGAGATCTCGCTGGAAGAAGCCGCCAAAGGAACGGAAACTAAGATACGAATTCCTTCCTATAACGAGTGCTCCAAATGTGATGGATCAGGCGCCAAGCCCGGCTCCTCACCAGTTACCTGCGGCACCTGCCAAGGTCAAGGGCAAGTCCGAGTCACTCAAGGTTTTTTTTCAGTGGCCCAAACATGTCCGGATTGCCAAGGTAAAGGAAAGGTCATTCAATCGCCTTGTGGGAGTTGCAATGGTCAAGGCAGAGTCAGAGACAATAAAACTCTGTCGGTAAAAATACCTGCTGGAGTGGACCAAGGGGATCGCATTAGATTGTCAAATGAAGGAGAAGCTGGCGTAAACGGCGGGCCTGCGGGTGACCTATATGTCGTTATAAATGTCAAAGAACATGAAGTATTCACTCGAGATGGCAATAATCTGCACTGCGAAATGCCCATAAGCTTTAGCACAGCGGCATTAGGAGGGGAAATTCAGATCCCCACCCTGAGTGGGTCCGCAAAGATTAAAGTCCCATCAGAGACGCAAACCGGAAAAGCATTTAGGTTGCGGGGCAAAGGTATTAAGGGCGTTCGTAGTAATGGATACGGTGACCTAATGTGTCACGTTGTTGTTGAGACTCCAGTTAATTTAACCAAAAAACAAACGGAGTTACTCGCCGAGTTAGAGGACATTAACCAATCAAGCTCGCATCTCCATAGTCCTAAAGCTAAATCATGGATGGACAAAGTAAAAAGTATTTTTGAAAATTAAGACCGACGCCAAGTTGTCGTTCCTGAACTATCTTCTAAAATAACGCCTGCGTCCATTAAGCCATCTCGCAATTCGTCAGCTAGATCATAATCTTTGTTCATACGAGCGTCATTTCTTTTCTGGATCATAGATTCAATTTCATCTGCAGACAGTGCTACGCCTACGCTTGACTGGAGAAATTCCGATGGTACACGATTCAAAAATCCCAGGGTCGCTGCCAAACTTTTTAATAAACTGGCAGTAGCGACACTATGGTCTCGATTTAGATCAGACGCCAAATCAAACAAAACAGACATTGCCTCTGGCGTATTAAAGTCATCATCCAGTGCGGCACGAAACTTGGCAGCACGTGGATCATCCCAGTAACTGTTCTCATCGACTTCCACAGCAGAAATATCTTTCAATGATGTGTAAAGTCGCGTTAATGCTAACTTAGCGTCCTCCAAATGCTGGTCGGAATAATTTAATGGGCTTCTGTAATGAGCTCTTAGAATAAAAAACCGGATAACCTCCGGATCAAATTTTTTCAAGACTTCATTTACAGTGAAAAAATTACCTAATGATTTCGACATTTTTTCGTCATCAACACGCACAAAACCGTTATGCATCCAATAATTGACATAACCATGGTCATGCGCCCCTTCGGACTGGGCAATTTCATTTTCATGATGCGGGAATTGAAGGTCTTGCCCGCCACCATGGATATCAAAATGCGAGCCCAAATAGCGCTCGCTCATGGCCGAGCACTCAATGTGCCAACCTGGTCGACCTTCTCCCCAGGGACTCTGCCAATAGGGCTCACCCGGCTTTGCTCCCTTCCACAAAACAAAATCCATTGGATGTCTCTTTTCAAGGTTGATGTCCACCCGCTCTCCTGCTCTCAAGTCCTCTAGTGATTTACCTGATAGCCGCCCATAACGCTCGAACTTATTCACTGAGTAATAAACATCCCCATTCGATCCTTCATAGGCTAAACCCTTATCAAACAGGAGCTCAATGAGTTTGATCATTTGCGGGATATTATCTGAGGCCTTAGGCTCAAAATCTGGTGGGGCAACTCCAAGTGCTGCCGCATCATCATTCATTGCCTCAATGAAGCGTTGGGTCAAATCTAAAAATGATTCTTGGTTTTGATTTGCTCGACTTATGATTTTGTCATCGATATCAGTAATATTCCGCACATAGGTCACCTCATACCCTGATGACTTGAACCAACTTCTGACCATGTCAAAAACCACCATCACTCGTGCATGGCCAAGGTGACAAAAATCGTAGACCGTCATCCCACAAACATACATGCGAACCGATTTCTCGTCGATCGGCTTAAATATCTCTTTATTTCGAGTAAGGGAATTAAAAATTTTTAACATATTCTTTTAAATGCTCACGAAACATTCAGATAATTAAATTCAATCAGATTTACTTATTTACACTAACATTAGGTTCGGAAGTATAGCAGAGCGTTCTTGTTAAATAGTCCTGTTTGTCTGTCAAAAAACGACGAGAGACTAGGAAACGCGGTTTCTGATATTGTGAGTGAGGGTGAAAGAACTGAACAACGAGTCACAAGTTCAGCAAACACCGAATTAGAGGAAGCATAATTTATAAAAATTAATGAAAGAAATTAATGTCTACACAAGTCACAATGAAAACATCGATGGGGGAAATCACCATCGAATTGAACGAAGATAAAGCACCTATAACCGTAAAAAACTTTTTACAATACGTCGACTCCGAATTCTATAACGGCACAGTATTCCACAGAGTCATCAATGGGTTCATGATTCAAGGCGGCGGTATGGACGTCAACATGAAAGAGAAAGATACTCAGGCGCCTATCGAAAATGAAGCCAGCAACGGACTTAAGAATGACGTTTACACCATCGCAATGGCCCGAACCAATGATGTGCATTCAGCCACTTCCCAATTTTTCATAAATATTGCGAATAACGAATTTCTAAACTTCACATCCGAAACCCCACAGGGCTACGGATACTGTGTTTTTGGTAAAGTCACGGCGGGAGAATCAGTCGTCGATCAAATAAAAGGCGTTCCGACTGGGACTAAGGGATTCCACCAAGACGTGCCTAATGAAAATGTAATTATTGAGAGCGTCACAAGAGTTTAATTGTATTTAGACACCCTCTGACTGGCTAGGTGATGTCCAATCTCAAGCTCATTTTTATTTCAGATTTACATTTGTCGCCATCAGAAACCTTAAAAACAAATATTTTTTTAAGGTTTCTGAAGTCCAACGTAGGTCGATCGATACATTTGTTTATTCTTGGCGACTT
>ERZ1048068.2581-NODE-2581-length-12633-cov-6.271506_pt1 | contig 12633 bp, 12 predicted proteins | sample MGYA00383098_ERZ1048068 | MGnify/ENA primary metagenome ERZ1048068 (study PRJEB29581, sample SAMEA5548368) | metagenome | biome: marine; feature: coastal; material: water | depth 1 m | study: Short-term variability in the microbial, nano- and picoplankton... | reverse complement strand
TTGAGCAATCCCAAATGTAAACGCAAAAAGCGCAAAGAGTAATGTAATTTTTTTCATAATAGATTTGTTTTAAGATTACTGCAATTTATTTTATACCTCCTAAAACCATCTACGAAAACGATATATTTATACCATACAAATGGAGAAAATTATTGTACTTCAAAAACAATGTTTAATCAAAATCGAAAACTACATAAACAAAAAAAAGACATTCCGAAAAATGTCTTTTTTAGTTTGGTTGGTTAGTGAAATTAGATCAATCTAATTTTTTAAACGGTTTTTGTACTGCAATCATCATTTAAACAAAACTTTAAAATCAAGAATCGGTACAATAAAATTCATTCATTTTCAATTGCTTATGAAAACAATAATGATGTGTAATATTAACAAAATGTGTGGTGCAATTCAATATCTAGACCACTACAATTTTGATACAATTTTAGTTGTTACAAAGCATAGATGCATAAAATCATGATTTATTCAAAAATGTTTGGCAGTTGAGATAAATAATTGAACATTTTAACAGAACTATAATTTCGATAAATATAAAAAATTGGGTTGATGTATAGGTATTGTCTAGTTTATTTCGCTATTTTTTTATTTATATAAGACCCAAAACAAAAATTAATAATTAGCTTTATGAGTCAATAACAGTAAAACATCAAATTATATGAGTAAAACCTATTACGATCCGGCAGATTTAAAAAAATTTACAAACATTAGCGAATGGAATGAAGAATTGGGACAAAAGTTTTTTGACTATTATGGAAAAGTCTTTGAGGAAGGTGCCCTTAGTGCACGCGAAAAATCGCTCATTGCATTGGCGGTGGCGCATGTGGTCAAGTGCCCCTATTGCATCGATGCCTACACGAAAGATGGACTGCAACGCGGGATTACCAAAGAGGAAATGATGGAAGCCGTTCATGCCGGTGCCGCTATAGAGAGTGGTGCAACATTGGTACATGGGGTTCAAATGATGAATAAATACAATAAACTGTCCATGTAAGTATGCTCAAAAAATCATTGAAACAACGCAAAAGTGAATTGGCCAACACACAACGACAGTTGGATGTTCTGTCCAATGGAATTTTTCAAAATAATGAATTACCAACGTTTGCAAGCACCCTTAAAAATATAAATGCACACCCATTACAACCTAATACGGTTGAGATTTTACAAATCAACTTGGGGTATATGTGCAATCAAGTGTGTGCGCATTGCCATGTCGATGCAGGCCCCGACCGCAAAGAAATCATGACCAAAGCAACCATGCAGCAATGTCTGGATGTCCTCAAAAAATCGGAAATACATACCTTGGACCTCACAGGTGGAGCTCCTGAAATGAATCCAAATTTTCGTTGGTTTGTAGAAGAAGCCCACAAAATTGGGGTGAATGATTTTATCGTACGCTCAAATTTGACCATCATTATCGCCAATAAAAAATACAATGATCTTCCAGAGTTTTTCAAAAAACATAACATTCATGTTGTTTCGTCTATGCCGCATTGGACGAGAAACAAAACAGACCAACAACGAGGCGAAGGAGTCTTCAATGCATCCATTGAAGCACTAAAAAAACTAAACAATGTGGGCTATGGCACAAAGGAGTCTAATCTAAAATTAGACTTGGTCTATAACCCTTCTGGAGCATTTTTGCCTGGCGATCAAAACAGTTTGGAACTGGACTTTAAAAAAGCATTATACGATGATTTTGGGATTGAATTTCACCAACTTTTTGCCATTACAAATTTACCCATCAGTCGGTTTTTGGATTATTTATTGGCCTCAGAAAATTATGAGGATTATATGTACACACTGGTTGAAGCGTTTAATCCAAAAGCTGTAGACAATGTGATGTGTAAAAACACTATTTCTGTAGGTTGGGATGGCTTTTTGTATGATTGTGATTTTAATCAAATGCTAAATTTGAAACTGAAAGGCCCAATGGTACACATCAAAGATTTTGATGAAGAACTTCTAAAAAACCGTACTATTCAAATCGCTCAACATTGTTATGGATGTACCGCAGGTGCTGGAAGCAGTTGTCAGGGTAGTGTAGTATAATCTTATGCAAGAAAATTTAATTATCATATTTGCTCGAAATCCAAAATTGGGATGCGTCAAAACACGATTGGCCAAAACTATTGGCGATTTTGCTGCTCTAGAAACGTATAAAATCCTCATTAAACACACCGCAAACGTGGTGCAAAAAAGTGTTGTTGATAAAATTGTATTTTATTCCGAATTCATCGAAAAAAAGGATGTATGGACCAAACTTAGGTGCAAAAAAGCAAAACAAAGTGAAGGTGATTTAGGGGCAAAAATGCAAACAGCATTCGAATATGCCTTCGGATTGGGATACAAAAAAGTTGTCATCATAGGCAGCGATGTGTATAGCTTGAAAACCGAGCATATCGACTCTGCTTTTGCTCACCTCGAAACCCATGATGCGGTGATTGGTCCTGCACACGATGGAGGGTATTATTTATTGGGATTAAATTTTACAATTCCAGGACTTTTTAAACAAAAAAAATGGGGGATATCTTCAGTTTTGGAGGATAGCTTAACGGATTTAAATGAATTTAATGTTATCTTGCTAGAACCATTAAATGATATCGACACCTACGAAGACCTGAAAAAAGAACCTCAATTATTAAAAAAATTAAATATTCATGATTAAACTTATAAATGAAACGGTAACTTATCTAAAAGAAAAAGGATTTGAATCTCCAGAAATTGGGATTATATTAGGTACTGGTCTTGGACAACTCATCAATGAAATTGAAATCATAAACGAAGTAAGCTACAACCACATTCCAAATTTCCCAACTGCCACAGTGGAGTTTCATAAAGGAAAACTCATTTTTGGAATAATTGAAAGCAAAAAAGTTGTTGTGATGCAAGGCCGTTTTCATTTGTATGAGGGCTATTCTTCACAAGACGTAACGTATCCTGTACGGATTATGAATGCATTGGGTATTTCTACACTGTTAGTTTCAAATGCTTCAGGTGCCATCAACTTGAATTTCAAAAAAAGTGAACTCATGCTTGTTGATGATCATATAAATCTTCAAGGCGGTTCTCCCCTAGCATTCAAAGGCGTAGAACTTCAAGGTGAACGGTTTGTAGACATGAGTAGACCTTATGACCAACAAATGAATAGGATGTTAAAAACTATAGCGGCACAAAAGAACATTACCTTGCACAGTGGTGTATATACCAGTGTTTATGGCCCTCAACTAGAAACTCGAGCAGAATACAGAATGCTAAAACTCATTGGCTCTGATGCTGTGGGAATGAGTACAGTCCCAGAAGTTATTGTAGCCAATCACCTAGGGATAAAAGTGGCCGCAATTTCTGTAATTACTGATGAATGTGATCCAAATCACCTCAACCCTGTAGATGTTCAAGATATCATGAAAATGGCTGCAATTGCAGAACCAAACATGATCGCTTTGTTCAAAGAACTGATTAAATCCTTATGATCAAATTCAGAAGCAAAACAATTTGAGTAACTTTGAATTTCAAAAACAAATATTATGACCCAAGAAAAAGATCCTAACCTCGTTAAATGGGGTGTCAAATATTCCATAAGTGCAGCAATAGCTGGTATTTTGTGTTGTGTGGCCCCTGCAGTTTTATTTATGTTTGGTCTCATGGGTGGCGTGTATGCCATCTCATTTGCAGACTTTTTTTATAAAGATGACGGAAGTTCAGGGGTTGGCGCATGGATTCTAAAAATTTTAGCCCTATGCATCGGAATTTATGGCGTATATAGCTTTCGCAAAAAACAAAATCAATGCTCTATTGATCCTAAACGAAAGAAAAAAAATCTGATTTTACTCATCACCATGATTTTGGTCTTAGGTGTTGGTCTTTTTTTAAGTCTTGAAAAGTGGTCTGCATGGTATTTTGACGAATATATTGTTCCCGCACAACAACAAGAATTGAAGATCAAGCATTAGATGCCTTTAGAGTCCAACATAAGAGTCATCATTCCAGCCCACAATGAAGCCGATGCTGTAGCAAAAGTGATTCATGATGTTCCAAAAATTGTGAAAGAAATTATTGTGGTTGATAATGCCTCAAATGATGCTACTTCTGAAATTGCCAAAAAAGCTGGTGCTACAGTTCTTTTTGAACCCAAAAAAGGATATGGCCATGCTTGCCTAAAAGGACTCCATTACGTAGAACAACAAGACCAAACGGATATTGTAGTTTTTTTAGATGGTGATTATAGCGATTATCCCGAAGAACTGGAACAACTTGTATCGCCAATCCTAAACGAAAACATAGACTTTACCTTGGGTTGCAGAACTCGTGCACTTAGAGAACAAGGCGCTATGCAACCACAACAAATTTTTGGCAACTGGCTTGCTACTCGCCTAATGAAGATGTTTTTTAATTCTAAATTTACAGATTTAGGACCATTTAGAGCCATCAAATATCCTGTATTGCAAACTCTAAACATGGAAGACAAAACATATGGATGGACGGTAGAGATGCAGCTCAAAATACTTAAGAAAAAATATATCTATGTAGAAATTCCTGTAAATTATAGAAACAGAATTGGCGTCTCAAAGGTGTCTGGTACGCTAAAAGGTAGTATATTTGCGGGAATCAAAATTTTAACCTGGATTTTTAAATACAGTTTTAAATAATGCTCTTAGAGTCCATCATTATTGTTGTCTATTCTACTGCGCTCGTCCTTATTTTTATGTATGCGCTAGCACAATTGAACCTATTGTTCAACTATTTGACTGCCAACAAATCTAACAATAAGGATGAAAAATTTGATTTATCTGACCCCAATCAAACCCCTTTTGTCACCATTCAGCTTCCTGTATACAACGAACTTTATGTTATGGAGCGCTTATTGGATAATATTGTAAAACTAGAATATCCAAGTGATAAATTAGAAATCCAAGTGCTCGACGATTCTACAGATGAATCTATCGAAACAACAGCAAAACACATTAAACTTTTACAAGAAAAAGGATTTGATATTCAGCACATCCGTAGAGCAAATAGAAATGGATTTAAGGCGGGTGCACTCAAAGAAGGATTAATCCTAGCAAAAGGCGAGTTTATCGCTATTTTTGATGCCGATTTTCTACCAAAATCTGATTGGCTGAAGCGCACCATCCCCTATTTTAAAGATGAACAAATTGGTGTTGTTCAAACTCGTTGGGGACACATCAACAGAGATTATTCTATACTTACTAGAGTACAAGCATTTGCGCTCGACGCACACTTTACTCTAGAGCAAGTAGGAAGAAATGCAAAAGGTCATTTTATCAACTTTAACGGAACAGCAGGGATATGGCGAAAAGAGTGTATTCTTGATGCTGGAAATTGGGAAGGCGACACACTTACCGAAGACCTAGATTTAAGCTACCGTGCACAACTGAAAAACTGGAAATTCAAATATCTAGAGCACGTAGAAACTCCTGCAGAATTGCCCGTGGTAATCAGTGCAGCGCGTTCGCAACAATTCCGTTGGAACAAAGGGGGTGCAGAAAATTTCAGAAAAATGATAGGCCGTGTGTTTTCAAATAAAAACCTGTCGTTGAAAACAAAAATTCACGGTATGTTGCATTTACTCAACAGTACCATGTTTTTGAATGTTCTGATTGTTGGGATTTTGAGTATTCCGATGCTGTACATCAAAAATGAATATGCGCACCTGAAGGTCTACTTTTATGTCATGAGTTTCTTTGTGATCAGTACAGTTATATTTTTTATTTGCTACTGGTTTATGTACAAAAAAACACATGGATCTTCTCTAAAAAGCTTTGTACAGTATATCGTTTTATTTTTTACATTTTTCTCTATTGCAATGGGCTTTTCCTTACACAATTCTATAGCTGTTATTGAAGGTCATATTGGCAAACGAAGTGAATTTGTACGGACCCCAAAATTCAATATAAACTCACTCTCTGACAGTTGGAAAAACAATAAATACTTACGTAAAAAACCGTCTTTAAATGTTATCTTAGAAGGTCTTTTGATGCTTTATTTTGGGTTTGGAATGTACAGCGCTTTTATTGTTGGTGATCAAGGTGGTGACTTTGGATTGTTTCCATTTCACCTTATGCTATTTATCGGATTTGGGTTTGTGTTTTTTAATTCACTCAAATCCAGAACCTAATTTTGCTTGACCATGACGTCAAGATACCTCCACAATAGCGTCCTTAGTTTTGTTTTTTGGAGTACGCTTTCCACTTTTGTTTTTATTTATTTTTCATATGCCCTAGAGCGGCAAGAACATTTAGAACTTGGACTTTGTGTCAGTTTGCTTTTTGCTGCATATTATTTTATCTTAAAAACTCCAGTACAAACCTCTTTTTTGGTGGGTATAGGTTTGTTTTTTAGGTTAGTATTTTTATTCAGTATCCCAAATTTGTCACAAGATTTTTACCGCTTTATATGGGACGGACGAATGTTGATCAATGGCCTAAGCCCCTATCTGTTTAGTCCAAATGACATCATCAATACACACGAATCAATATTTGCACAAATGCAAATACTCCACAGTGGAATGGGAACGCTCAGTGCTCAACATTTTTCAAATTATCCGCCAATACATCAACTCCCCTTTGTTTTGGCAGCATTAATTTCCGGAAAATCTATTACCGGAAGTGTTGCAGTTTTTAGAATCATAATCTTATCCGCAGATATAGGTATTCTTGTTTTTGGGAAAAAATTATTAAAGAACTTAAAATTACCTGAACGAAATATATTCTATTACTACCTGAATCCATTGATCATTATCGAACTGACAGGAAATCTTCATTTTGAAGGATTGATGTTGTTGTTTTTTATCATTGCACTGGTGTTTTTGCAACAACAGAAAAGCATACAATCGGCAGTTTTTATGAGTTTTTCTATTCTTACCAAACTCCTTCCCATACTCCTACTCCCCCTTTTTATATATCGTCAAAAACCAAAAAAAATAATGCGCTTTTATGCCGTAATTGCGCTTTGCATCATCATAGCTTTTGTGCCATTTTTTGAATTTGATTTTATAAAAAATTACAGCAACACAGTCGGTCTGTGGTTTACAAATTTTGAATTTAATTCGAGTATATATTGTCTTGCGAAAATATTGATGGCTCATTTTTTGGGGCTTTCACTCATCAATTATATGGTCTACACCACACCTCTGCTGATGGGTATGATACTGGTTTATTTTATACGCAGGAAATATAAAGATACAAAGAGCATTATACAGATATCATTGTGGGTCCTAACGTTCTATTTTCTTATTGCTACAACGGTGCATCCTTGGTACGTCTGCACATTAGTTTTACTCAGTTGTTTTACAACATACAGGTTTGCTATGGTTTGGAGTGGTAGCGTATTTTTAAGTTATTTTGCCTACCATCAGAATGTTGTAAGCGAAAATCTAATCTGGATCCTTTTGGAATATTTAATTTTTGGAGGATATATGATGTTTGAAGTTGTAAGACAACACCGCGCTAAAGCATCATCATTAGACTAAGCTCTTGACTAGAAAGATGTTTCCAATGCCCTCTGGGCAAATCTTTTTTGGTGAGAGGACCTATAGAAACACAATCGAGTTTTTCGATTTCATAGCTAAAATGCGTAAAAATTGTTCGCAAAAGCGTATTTCCAGTGTTCTTTATTTTGATACCAATTTCGTTTTTCTTTGCGCCTTCAACATAACTAATGGCTTCTACTTTTATGAGTTTACCTTTAAGCTTGAATCCCTCCTGAATTTGTTTCAGATGTTCGAACTTCAAAGGTTTATCCAATGTCAATTGAAAAAGACGCGCAACACCGTTTTTGGAATTGGTGAATTTGGCATGCAGTTTTTCGTCATTAGTAAAGAGGATTAGTCCTAAAGAATTTCTCCCCAAACGACCTATGGGACGAATGTTTGAAGAACTTGCCTTGGCAACCAAGTCCATCACTGTACGGCCTTTACCTTCACTGGTTGTGGTCGCAAAACCTTTGGGTTTATTCAACAAAACATAGGCTTTTTGTTCTGGAAAAATTCGAGCACCATCAAACCGAACATCGTCTTCAGGTTTGACTTTATAACCCATTTCTGTAACGACCTTGCCATTCACAGTAACATTTCCAATACTGATAAACATGTCGGCTTCACGACGCGAACAAACGCCTGAATTTGAAATGAATTTATTCAACCGAATAAGGCCTGATTTCTCTTGTGCTTTTGCAATTGATTGAGGTTTTTTAGGACGGTTTTTAGCTGACATGATTAATTTTTTTCAAAGGTACTGTATAAAATAGGATCTTATGTCGCTATGGTTAAAAAATCTTATTGATAATTAATTCTGGATTGAGCAAGGCAATGCTTAAAACGCCTAAAAAAATCAACAGTTTTAAGATATTGTGAATGGAATTGTATCGTTTTTGTGATGAGGTTGACCATGTCATCGTCAATACAATAACTAAGGTTAGAATAGAATACAAAAAGAAATAATCCATTAATCCTAGATCGAAACCAAGAACTAAAAATAAACTTACAACGATATTAATTAAAACCAATATGCTAATCATTCTTTTCGTCAAACGTTCGCCATAAACAACAGGAACTGTTTTGTAGTCCAACGCCAAATCACCTTTGATACTTTCAAGGTCTTTTATCAATTCTCGTGTAGCCAGGATGAGAAACAAATAAAACCCAAAAACATAAATCAACTGGTTGAAATTTTTGAAATACAGAAAAATCGCAAAAAATGGACTGATCGAAAGTAATGCTGAAGTCAAATTTCCAATAAGGGGCATTTTTTTTATTTTATGTGAATAAAACCATATGGCAAAAATATAAGCCACAAAAAACAAGACCGCACGAAAAGAAATGGCGCTAGCAGAAAGTAAAACTAAAAAATTCAAAATAAAATAGAGCTTAAGTTTTGTTTGTTGACTGACCATGCGTTCCAAAACAAATTTTTGAGGTCTATTGATTAAATCTTTTTCTTGATCGTAAAAATTATTAATAATATATCCTGATGCTACAGCACCCACAGTAGCCAGAACAACAGCAAACAAATAGGGGTCTAAAAGCACATCGAGTACAGAGACATTGGGGGCTAAAATAAAAACAGAAGTGAGGTACTGTGCAAGGATAATCAGACCAATGTTGTAGCCACGAACGACTGAGAACATGCTAAAAATTTTCAGCAATGTATGTTTAGAATTTGAATGCATTTGTAAAGTTTAGAAGTTATAGACGACTTCTAATTTGTAGTCCGATAGTGCTTTTCGCGCTTTTTCGATATCTTCTGTAAACCCAAGGATATAACCGCCACCACCTGAGCCACAAAGTTTTAGGTAGTACGTATTAGATTCAATTCCAGAAGCCCATAATTGATGAAATTTTCTTGGAATCATTGGTTTGAAGTGATTCAAAACAACTTTTGAAAGCTGTTTGGTACTTTGAAAAAGCGTTGGTACATCACCCGCAAGAAAGGCATCAACACATACATCTGTGTGTTTTATAAATTGATCTTTGAGCATGGCTCGAAATCCTTCTTGTTTCATTTTTTGCATAAAAATATGTACCATTGGAGCAGTTTCGCCCACAATACCACTATCCAGCAAAAAAACAGTGCCTTTTCCAGTCGTGTTCTGCGAAGGTATTCCTGTCGCTTCTATCTGATCCTGGGCAGAAATCAAAATAGGAAGACTTAAATAACTATTCAATGGATCTAGACCAGAAGACTTACCATGAAAAAAAGATTCCATTTGAGAAAAAACAGTTTTCAATTTCAATAATTTCTCACGTGTCAAGTTCTCAAGAACTGTAATTTTATGCTTTGCATATTTGTCATAAATGGCCGCAACCAATGCACCGCTACTGCCCACACCATAACCTTGAGGAATGGAAGAATCGAAGTACATGCCATTGGAAATATCTTCGCCCATTTGCTCAAAAGCAAACTCAACAATCGCTTTATCCAATGTTTTTAAATACACTAAATATTCCGATAAAATAGTATTGGATTTCAAAGCTTCATCTGTAGCATTTTGATCAGATTTTAACGCTCCTTTATAAAAATTATAAGGTATAGAAAGCCCCTTGGAATCTTTGATGATTCCGTATTCGCCGAAAAGTAAAATCTTAGAATAAAAAAGTGGCCCTTTCATTTAATTTATGCTTGTAATCTATTGAAAATACGATTCAAATATACTAAATTTTGATGGGTTCTACACCTTTGCCAACATGATCTAAAATGTATTGTCCATTTTGACAATAGCCAGACAGCTTATTTTGAATGAATTGTTCAACTTCTGTAGCGTATCGTTTTGGATACAACACATGAACATTTGCCCCAGCATCTAATGTAAAACAGATAGGGATTTGTGTCTCTTTTCTAAAACTCCATAATGTATTGATGACTTTTAATGTATTGGGTTTCATCAATATAAAATAAGGGTCACTGGACATCATCATCGCATGAAGTGTAAGTGCTTCACGTTCTATAATATGGATAAAAGCATTCAAATCTCCAGACTTAAGAATAGGAATCAAAGCATCGAGATGATCGTGTGCCTGTTGAAAACGTTCTGTTGCAAATGGATGATTGTGCATCAAATTGTGTCCTACCGAACTACTCACTTGCTTTTCACCTTTATCGACCAAAAGAATAGCATCTTGATAGTCCTTAAAAACCTCATGCACTTCAAAAGGAAAGGCAACGCCTTCCAAATCTGAGCTGCCTAAAATCGACGAATGTGCGCCCCAAACAACCAATCCGCCTTCGATACTACGACAAGCACTTCCAGAACCTAGACGTGCTAAAAACGAGGCCTTTCGCTTCAAGAATTGTGCATCTGAATCCTTGTACACCAATGCCTCCAGTGCAACAATACACATTGCCAAGGCACTCATCCCCGAGGCAGACGAAGCTATTCCAGAACTGTGCGGAAATGTATTTGTGGTTTCTATATCAAAATGAAAGTTTGCTAAAAAGGGACTATAGATCGATATCCGTTCGAAAAACTGTTCTATTTTCGGTCTAAACTCTGGTTGTTTTTTTCCATCCAAATAAACCTCAAAAGAAAAACCATCAGAAGTTTTTGGGGTGTAACGCAAAAATGTTTCTGTTTTGCAATTATTTAGCGTAAAGCTTATTGAAGGGTTTGCCGGAATCTGATGGGGTTTTTTACCCCAATATTTTACCAATGCAATGTTACTTGGTGAGGTAAATCCGACCGAACCTTCGCCGATCTTTTTTTGTGGGGTATTTGGAATAAATTCTTCTACATGCATAAAATGGCAATCTTCTTAAACAAAGATACTAACTTCGATTTGTTTTTTTTGTCATTTTCTTAATTCTTGTGCAGCCAAATACGCTCCGGTCCATGCATTTTGAAAATTAAATCCACCCGTTACACCGTCAACATTAATGATTTCACCGGCAAAAAAAAGATTTTTAAACCGCTTACTTTCATAGGTTTTAAAATTGATTTCTTTGAGATCTATACCGCCGGCTGTGACAAATTCTTCTTTGAACGTACTTTTCCCACTAACCTGAAAAACAGCGCTTGTGAGCTGATGTACCAAAGCATGTAGTTGCACTTTATTAAGGTCTGCCCAACGCAATGTGTCATCAATTTCAGAGGATTCAATTAACTTTACCCACAATCTCTTCGGAAGTTCAAAAAGAGGTGTGTTGCGCATGTATTTTTTGGACATCTCAAATTTATTTTTCATCAAAATTTGCATACAAGAAATAGCATCCTGTTGAATAAAATTAATTTTGATTTTAAATGTATAATTCAATTGAGCTAGCTCTATAGCGCCAAAAGCAGACAATTTTAAAATTGATGGAGCACTCAATCCCGAATGAGTGACCAACAATGGCCCTTCAGAAAACAAAGATGTGCCTAGCACTTCTACAGAAACATCGTTTGCAACAACTCCAGGAATATCTTTGATGCGTGGGTCATCGATATCAAAAGTAAAAAGTGATGGCACAGCAGGCATAATAGTATGACCTAGGGCTTCCATTAAACGCCAAATCTTTGGATTACTCCCTGTAGCAATCAATAATTTGTGACAAGAAAAAGAGCCATTTGTCGTTTCTAAATTCCATGAATGTAGCCCCTGTTTTATAGTCCGAACAGCATGATTTTTTTTAACCTCAACACCAAATTTTTGAGCTTGTGCCAAAAAACAATCTATGATGGATTGTGAGGAATTAGACGTTGGAAAAATGCGGCCATCTTCTTCAATCTTAAGTGGAACACCGCGCTCCTCGAACCACGCCATCGTATCCCCTGTCATGAATGAGTGAAAAGGCCCTTTAAGTTCTTTTTCTCCTCTAGGATAATAGCTCGCTAATTCGTTGGGGACAAACTCTGCATGAGTTACATTGCAACGGCCTCCCCCTGAAATTTTCACCTTAGAAAGTACAGCATTTCCACGCTCCAAAATAGCAATGCTTAAAGCCGGGTTTTGTTCGGCTGTATTAATCGCCGCAAAGAATCCTGCAGCGCCTCCACCTACAACCAGCACATCGTAATGTTCCATTGACCAAAAATATAAAAAGCTTCTCAAAACTGAGAAGCTTTTTTTTGCAGTGCGGGCGGAGAGACTCGAACTCTCACACCTCGCGGCACTAGATCCTAAGTCTA
>ERZ1048068.2579-NODE-2579-length-12653-cov-4.652723_pt1 | contig 12653 bp, 9 predicted proteins | sample MGYA00383098_ERZ1048068 | MGnify/ENA primary metagenome ERZ1048068 (study PRJEB29581, sample SAMEA5548368) | metagenome | biome: marine; feature: coastal; material: water | depth 1 m | study: Short-term variability in the microbial, nano- and picoplankton... | reverse complement strand
CCTAGGAGTGACTCCTGATGATGGTCATGAGTAGGAACTTGAAAGCGTTGGTAATTTTTGCTTTTGGTGTGTGGCTTTCCTCTTGTGGGGAGGAACCGCCAGGTGTCGAGTCCCAAGGCGAGATCGAAAGGATTAAGGAAGTCAAAATCATGCCCCTTGGCTTGGAGGATAAAATTAATTGGAACCGTGAATTGGAACTGATTTCAGGAAAGAGTTTTCTCAAGCGAGCTGCGGCGGAACTAGATATTGATATCGTTGCCTTAGATGAAGCTACACGGCTAGAGCTCGATCCTGAACTAAAAGTGATTCGGGTTATTGCGAGGCATCAAGATGGAGAAATAGCGGAACGATATGCTGCCTCTCTTGCGATGGCTCTTGAGCTTGATCGGTCGGAGTCTGAGATCAACTTGGTGATCTCGAAGCATATGGAAGATGGCTCATCGGAAAGCGATCGTATGACTTACGAAAAGGCGAAGGAAGCCCTTGAGCAAGAAGCAGGCAAGGATGGTGTTCTTTATCGCAAAGGCGAATGACTCTTAAGCAAGCCCGACCGCTTGCCGCACCCGATCGAGAACTTTGGTCGCTTCCTTGCGGGCTTTTTCAGCTCCAGCTTTGAGGACAGCATCCACCTCATCTGGGTTGGCGAAAAGCTCTTCGCGGCGGGTGCGCATTGGGGCAAAGTAGTCCCAATAAGCCTCGGCTAGCCGCTTCTTCAACTCGCCATCTCCGCAGCCTCCGTTTTCGTAATCCGAGCTCATTTGGCCGTATTCGGCCTGATTGGCGAAGAGTTGGTAAAGCGCGAGAATGATCGAGTTCTCAGTCGGCTTCGGGTCTTCGACGGCTGCTGAATCTGTTTTGATCCGCATGATCAGTTTTTTGGTTGGTTTTTCATCGCCGAAGATGGGAAGGGTGTTGTTGTAGCTCTTACTCATTTTCTCTCCATCGAGGCCGGGAACCTTAGCAACGTCATCGCGAATGCGTGCTTTTGGCATCACGAGGGTTCCTTCACCATATTGATCGTTGATTTTTCCTACTAAATCGCGGGTCACTTCTAGGTGTTGTTTTTGGTCTTCGCCCACTGGGACGACATTGGAATCGTAAAGGAGAATATCTGCTGCCATGAGCGCTGGATAAGCAAAAAGAGCGTGGTTCGCCGAGATCCCCTTAGAAATTTTGTCTTTGTATGAGTGGCAGCGCTCAAGGAGACCCATGGGGCAGACTGTCGAGAGGATCCAAGCCAGCTCGTTGACTTCTGGAACCGAGCTTTGTTTAAAAAAGACTCCACGAGAGGGATCAAATCCGCATGCTAGGAAGTCGATTGCAACGTTGCGGACATTTTCTCGAAGCTCCTTAGCATCGTGAGTCGTGGTCATCGCGTGGTAATCAGCGATGAAATAATACCCGTCGCCCTCGCCTTGAGCGTCGATCGCCGGCTTGATAGCACCGAAGTAGTTCCCGACGTGAAGTTTTCCGCTTGGTTGAAGGCCCGTCAAAATTCTCATCCGCGGGAGTTACGGTTTTTCGGACCAAAGCGAAAGGCCAAATCCTACTTGCGGCTTTCCAGCTTGAAAGATCATGGTGCCGTGACCACCCTGCGCGCGTGTTTAAGCCACGTTGGAAAAAAGAGGCGCTTCTTCTCCTGAAGGGGGCCCAGAAGTTTCTGCATTACAAGCGGGATCTCCTAGCTCCGGACCGTATTGATGAAATTGAATCGCGCCGTGGCGATCTCAAGTCCGCGATTAAAGCAAAGGATCTTGATGTGGTTAAGGAAACCTCAAAGCAGCTTCGCAACACCTGTGAAAAATCTCTGGCCCACTACCGGCAGCAAAATTGGCTTTCAGAGAACATCGAGGTCTTTTGGGTCGCAATCGTAGTGGCTCTTGGAATTCGCGCTTATTTTCTTCAACCCTTTCGTATTCCTACTGGTTCGATGCAACCTTCGCTAAATGGAATCGTAGCGACGACCAAGCATGACGAAGATGGCTGGGATACTCCTTGGTTCGGCGAGCAGGTTTTTGATTTTGCGATGTCGGGACGCTCCTACGAAAATATCGTTGCTAAAAAAGATCTCAATATCGTGTCGATCAAAGATGCGAGCTTCTTCCTTTTCTCGAGAACTAAGATTACTTTTGATGATAATAGCAGCGAAGTGATTGGATGTCCGGTCAATGAGGCTTATGGGATTAGTACAATAAAAAATGCTCTGATACGCAAACAGAGTGGGAGAGCACCACACTTTGAAAAAGGCGACCCTATTTTTCAGGGCTACCTGACTTCAGGAGATCTCGTTCTCGTGGATAAGGTTTCCTACCACTTCCGCCAGCCGAAGCGTGGAGAGTCCTTCGTCTTTGATACACGAGATATTGATACGGATGGTCCAGATCGTATGTCGAGCCAGGCCAAGGGAGATCATTATATCAAACGTCTTTCAGGCGTTCCTGGTGATACCATCCAGATTGATGAGCCAAATCTCTACATTAATGGAGATAAAGCGACCGAGGAAACTCTCCTCAGGGTCATGAGCAAGGAACCTGATTCCAAAGGTTATCCTTATACCGGATATACCAATCCAAGAAGGACTGGTGGCCAGAAGACCCTATTTTCTGATTCAAGTCATTCTGTCACTCTCAATGCTAATCCTGATAAAGGGAATAATTACCGCGAGTTCTTCGCCTTGGGTGACAATTCAACAGACAGTCTCGATTCCCGATACTGGGGGAGTGTGAAACAATACAACCTTGTCGGACCTGCTTTCATTTCGCTTTGGCCCTTCAATAGTGGGCACTGGGGATTCATTAAGTAGTCCCCATGTCGTCCGATCCCACTGCCGCAGAAATCACTCGTAAGGCGAAGTCGAATCTTGCTTTCGCGCTGCGTTGTGTTCCCGCGGATCGTAGGCGGCATCTCGTTAGTTTTTACGCTTTCTGTCGGGTGATTGATGATCTTGCTGATGATCTCGAGCTCCCCCTCGAAGAGAAAAAGAAAGGTCTCGCGGGGTGGAAAAAAATTTTTTCTAACAATACCACAAATGTAGATCTTGGATTGGTTGATCTACAAAGTGATATTCTTAAAGTACGAGATCTTTACGAGATTCCTTCCGATTATTTAACCAACGTCATTGAGGGTTGCCAGATGGACTTGCAGCCGCAGCGATTTGAAACTTGGCAAGATCTACAGGAATACACCTACCGCGTCGCCTCTTCGGTGGGATTGGTTTGCCTTCCGCTTTTTGCGGCTGATGCGAGCCGCTCTCACGAATATGCTGTTGCTCTTGGTCATGCCCTTCAGCTCACTAATATCCTCCGTGATATTGGGGAGGATTTATCAAATGGCGATCGTATCTACGTTCCGCTCCATGATCTGAGGCGCTTTGAATACACCGAGAATGATCTTATTGAGCGGGTCCATGACGAACGCTTTATTGCTTTTATGAACGACCAGGCGGATCGTTGTGAGGAACTTTATGCCAAGGCCATGAAGCTTCTTCCCGCCGAAGATCATAAGGCTCTCTTGGCTCCGCGAGTGATGCACCGGATTTATCACACTCTCCTCCAACAAATGCGTGCCGACAACTTCCGCGTCTTTGATCGTCGTTACCGCTTGAGCAAGCTCCAGAAGATTTCCCTGCTTATGCAAGAACGGCTCTTCGGTTAATATGACTCATTCAGGCATCGTAATTTCGAGCGCATAAAATTGGTGGACGCCATTGTTTGGCTCGGTAATGAGGTGGTTTAAGCTTTCTTCTTCAAAGGTGAGATACGCTGGATCTGGGGTCATAGTTTCGAGTTTGTCGGAGCGCCAGAGACGATACCGGCGGTCGGGGAAGGCATCAAAGGTGAGGAGGGTATTCTGGCCTTTCCTTGCCGCTTTTAGGATGGGGGAGGAAGCAAGAAGGGGATTTTTTTTCGCTAGAAATTCGAGTAAGTTGGAGATCCCGTCGTCATCGAAGTCACCTGTTGCGCCATGATCACCAGTCGCGTTACCAGCCTCGAGAGTATGTTGCAGCTCCCAAATATCTGGCATGCCGTCGTCATCTGCATCGGGAAGAGCGGCTACATTAGCACGAACGTTTCGGATCGAGGTTAGGGTAATATCACCTCGTTGATTGATCGCTCTGATCTCGTGCAATTTATTTTGATCACCATTGTAAAGGTTTGGGAGAGAGACTGCGAGGGCGTCATCTTCTGAAGTTTCGCTGCGCACGATCTTAAGGGCACTGGCTGGGAGGGCGACATCGTTGATAAGTAGGTGAAATTGCTTAAGCAGATCTTGATCGGTGACGCCTTGCCCCATCGACTTGTCAAAGAGAACTTTCGCGATGTAGCCCTCATTTACGAAGTCGCCCTCGTTTTGAGGAAAGCCAAAACGGAAGTTGACTGGCGAGCCAGTTTGAACATTGCGCAAGATGGTGGTGTAATGGCCAGTTTCGTCGTCGAGGCTGTTGTCATTGGAGGAAGAAACTTCTCTCAGCCGAACTTTGAATTCTGCAGTGCCGGTAGCCGGGATACCACGGTAATCAAAGCGCCATTCCTTCGTGAATTTGGTGTTACGAATTTGGCTAGGAACGCGAATTTCTGCTGCCTTCACCCAGCCTTGATCGTTGTTAGGGTTTGAGTCAATGATGAGAAACTGCACCTCTGTTACGCTTTCATCGGTAAGGATAACGGCCCCATAAGTGGATCCGCCGAGTTGGTCACCTTCCGCTGGAAAGCGAATCTGGCCAGTGGGGCGGGCGGTATCGTAATAAAAAGTCTGGGTCTCAGTTCGGAAAATTGAGGATCGCCCATTGCGATCAAGAAAAGCTTTGGTGCGCAGAATGTGGAAACCTTCCTCAAGCCCGGTAGCCATCTCTCCGTGATCGTTGTGCAGGAAAAATTTGGCCTTGGTGGCATCAAAGTTCTTAATCTCAAATTTGGTCTCCATGCGCCGCTTGATTTCAATATCATTCGCGGAAAATGGGAAACGAGGCCCGGCATCTTGAGAGTGGAAGCCGATTTTGTATCGCAGCACCGTGCCGTTTCGCAATGAAGGAAGATCGGCTCTCCACCACTGTGGATTGCGGTTTCCATCGCGGTTTCCATTTTGATAAAAAGTTAAAGGTGCGACGCGTGTGTTACCACGTCCCTCGCCTAGTGAACCTTCCGGGAAACTTAGGCCATCAGTGGTGTAATAAACCCACGCGGCATCTGGTTCGTTATCGTAGGCTACTTTGACGCGGAGTTCGACGAAGTTATTAGGCGTGAGGAGATACTGTGGGGTGCCACTATTATCGGCTCCGCGTGGATCGTGGTAAGTCCAAGTCACAGCGCCCGAATTTGTATTCGGTCCTTTGCCATTATTACGGGTAGGCGCGTTTCCAATCGTGATTTTCCAAGTCTCCGCACCTTGTGAACCAATGACATTACGAGCGACATTTGTGGCTGCAAATTTCTCAGCGGTCCGGTCTTTAAAGAGCATTTGTTCATAGCCCGTGAAAAGGTCTTGGGCGGGATCTCCACCAAATCGGTCTAATGGTGGTGGATGATCGCGATTCGCGAGATCTTTGTTACTGATTCCTAACTGAGAATTTAAATCAATCCCGCCATCGAGCTTCATTAGAATATTGGTGGCGGAGCCATCGGCGCGGGCCTCGAAGCGAATTTTGGTTCCCTCAGTGATACGGGGAATCAGGGTGGTGTAATCGTATTCCCGATCTCCGTCGCGCCCGTCCTTACGCTCGTGTTCCATCAGGGGTGCTGGAGCTCCGTCTTGGTAAATTTGGATGGGCTTGATCTCGCTCCCTTGCCACACACGAGGTAGCCGTGGATTGTCCCACGAGAAGGCAAAGAGGCCGCCGGAGGGAACAATTGGAACATTCCCACTGTCGTCGCGAAGCTTGCCTTGCTCATCTACAGTGACATGAAAGGAATCTCCGTGATTGGAATAATTACGGAGCCGAGCTCCCCTCGGAAAAGTGGTTGTGAAGTCACGAGCTTGCCCATTTGTAAAATCTCGGGCCATAAGTACGACAAGAAGCGTACCATCGGCATCTGTCATACTTTCATTTTCTCGCTTATCGCGCATTTCCCACGCTGCAAAATTTTGATCACCCCATTTTGGAATTTGCGTGCCGCGAACAAAGTCTCGACGGACTGCGAGCGGACCTTTGACCCATGATTGGCCGTATTGTCCAAGGAAAGGAATCTGTGCTGGCTTTGGGAAATAACTGGGAGCGCCCTCTTCGTTGTAACCATCTGTATAAACGATAGGTAGTCCCTCACGCGTCAGGAGATATTGGAAGGCGGCAGGTCGATCGAGCCCCGACATAGAATTGTTGTCGTGGGAAAGCGGGAAGGAGGCGTTTTGAGTCGTAGTGCCAAAGGTGCCATAGTTTGGTTGGTCGAAATTGGTGAGATTTCCGCCGATTCCATTAAATCCACCTATCGTGTTGAGGAAATCTTCATTGGCAATACGCATCCCGGCAGCAAGGTAGCCATCGAAGCCGGGGGGCTCGCCGAGGTGTTCGCCGAAAAGAAGAAGGTCGTCCCGTGCGAGGGTATTAGTAAACACTGAATCGCGGTGATTTCCCCAGTCGATATGACCGCGCGTGAGATTAAATTGAACTTGGGCTTGGCCGGTATAACCGGCTCCAGAGCGGTCTTTGTTATCCGCGTTTTGTTCGCCAAAAAAGTAGTCTGGAACGTGCTTTACAGCATCGAGGCGGAAGCCATCGGGATGGGCTTCATCGACAAACCAACGTAGGGCGCGCAAGAGCATCGAATTGACATCCTCCGGCACGGGGTCGCCCATATTGTAGATGCCATCTCCAAATCCCCATGCGGCCGTTCGGCGGGTCGGATTGCTCCCATCAATTCCGGTGTCGGAGAAAGGTTCTGATGGCTCGTTGATGTTGTGTTGTCCGTCTCTATTGAGGTCGTCAAAATCAAAGCGGCCGTTATTAGCTCCGGTATTTTTTACTCCGTATCCCGTATCTTCAAACGCTTCCTTGTTTGCGAAAGTATAAAGATCATTGCGATCGTAGTCTTTGGCGATGGGAAGGTCTCGATCGAGATACCACTCGGGATGTCCGGGATGTCGGACTCCGATCCATTTTACATAATCGGAATTCTCGATTTCACCATCGGGATCGAAGGACGTGTTGGGCGTTTCATGTGCGATGTCCCAGGCGAAGGGATTACGATGAAGAACCTGCCATTCATCTTGGTAGTTCACATCATTACTGGCCTTACGCCAACCTCCGTTCGAGGTACGAACAAGGTGGAAGTCCTCGGGCACGAAGCCTGGAATATCGGGAAAAATATTGCCGGGTTCGGTGTTACCGAGCGGTCCGCCGTTATGCGCCATGACATTGTCAAAATAGACTTTGATGCCAAACCTGTGGGCGATTCTGATGAGCGAGAGGAGGTCTTCCTTGGTGCCGTATTTGGTGGGGATGGTGCCAGATTGATCGATATTGCCGAGATCAAAACGGTCGAAGGGATCAAAGCCCACGGAGAAGGTTCCAGAAGCCCCTTTGAAGGGCGGTGGTAGCCAAAGCGAGGTGTAGCCAGCTTCTGCCACCTCGGGGATTCGTTTCTCGATGCCTTTCCAGCTGGTGCCAAAATATTGCAAAATGGTTTCCTCAGCTTGGGCGATCAACGTCCACGAGAAGAGCAACGCTACCAGAGTGAGCGAGCGACGTGATCTTAGGGTGGTATTGATCATCAAGTGCAATTGCAGAGCTTAATCTTAGTGGGGGATCTTGAGCTCGTCCAATCTGGAGTTTTGCGGGGTTAGGGAGATTATTGCAGGGTTGCACTTTTGGCTAAAAGTGAATTGGGATGGTGTGATGATTTGCCAAATCGATTCTTTTCCTCGGTTCTAATCGGTAGGCTGAAATAGAGTTGGTATGCGCTCTGCTCATAGTTCCTAGAAATGATTGAGCTTCCAGATCTAAGACAAGTGCGGTCACTGGTGACAGTCGCTGAGACTGAGAGTTTTACCAAAGCTGCTGAAAAGCTGGGGGTGACTCAATCAGCGGTTAGTCACTCTATTCGGGCGCTTGAGACTCAGCTCGATTCCAAATTGGTCGAGCGCGCGGGTAAAAGAGTCGCGCTTTCACAAAATGGGACCATTTTATTGCGCCGGTTTAAGGCTGCGATTTCCGAATTAGAGAGGGCTCATGAAGAGCTAGGTCTTCTGAAACGCTGGGGTCAAGGGCGCTTGCGGGTCGGAGCCACTCATACGCTCTGCACGTATCTACTCCCCACGGTAATGCAAAAATTCCGTGAGCTTTATCCTCGGGCAGAGATTCATATCGAGTCTGGCGATACTTCTGAGCTCATTGAAAGTTTGGATCGCAGTAAGATCGATCTTGTTCTTGGGATGAGCGGGCGCGAACCCACTTGGGCGCGATTTGACCCCGTTTTTGAAGACGAATTAGTCTTTGTTGTCGCTCCCGACCACCCGTGGGCCAAGGCTGGATCGGTGGCTGCCGAGGAAGTCGGTAAAGAGTCCTTTCTCGTCTATGCTCGCTCCAGCGAGACCTACCGCTTTCTCAAGTCATCTTTCGAGGAAGCTGGAGTCCGTCTCCGACCTGGTTTGAGTCTGGGCGATATGGGGGCGATTAAGGAAATGGCCAAAGTTGGTGTCGGTGTTGGCATTGTGGCCCCGTGGATCGCACAGGCTGAGATTGATAATGGTGAGCTCGTGGCCCTCCCATTAGGAATAGCGACTCGCCGTCGCTCTTGGGGCTTGGTGTGTCATGAAGGCCGGCAACTTAACATGGTTGAGGAAGATTTCCTTCGTATCTGTCGGACCGTTACGAAAACCCTTACAGGAGTCCAGAACGAGGGTTGATGTTCAAGGGCGGGTTGGCCAACCTATTTCCCGTCCATGAAAGTTTCTCGCATCTCGCTCTCCTTTGTCCCGGTCGTGACTCGGGTCCCACTCAAGTTTGGTGATCAAACCCTGACTGAGGTGAGCTGCGCGCGGGTTGCAATCGAAGTTGAGGAAAATGGCCGTACTGCGACCGGGTGGGCCGAGACTCCGCTCAGCGTTGCTTGGGTCTGGCCATCTAACCTTGGCTATCGTGAACGCGAGGACCGCCTCCAGGAGTTCTGCGAAAAATTACGCGGTGATCTCGAATCACATCTTGGCGAAGGACATCCTTTCATCATCGGGCACCGCTATATTGAGGACCGCCTTCACGATCGTTTGGGTGAAGAGAATTCCGGCCGCGAATCGGATGCCTACATGCCGCATCTTGCCGGCCTCGTTTGCCTCTCCGCCTTTGATCTCGCTCTCTATGATGCCTTCGGCAAACTTCATAATGTTGGGGCCTTCGAGTGTCTCGACCAGCAATGGCTCGGTGACCGCGACCTGAGCCATTTCCTCGAACCAGCTGAAAAATTTGTTGGCAAATACCCCGCCGACTACCTTGTCGAACCTTCCATGACCCAGCCTGTTTGGCACCTTGTTGGTGGTCTCGATCCAATCAAGGAATCTGAGCTTACTGGTGACGAACCGGATGATGGCTACCCCGTCTTATTGCGCGACTGGATCAAGCGCGATGGTTTGAAATGCCTCAAAATCAAACTTCGCGGGAATGAGCTCGAGTGGGATTTTCAGCGGCTTGTTGAAATTGGCGATATCAGCCTCGAAGAAAACGTCACCCACCTCACTACCGACTTTAATTGTATGGTGACCGACCCCAGCTACGTGAACGAAATCCTTGACCGGATCGCGGCTGGTCATCCCGAAATTTATGATCGTATTGTTTATGTCGAACAGCCTTTTCCTTACGATCTGGAGGCGAACCAAATCGATGTCCATTCCGTCAGCAAACGCAAGCCCCTCTTCATGGATGAAAGTGCGCATGACTGGCGCTTCGTTAAATTAGGCCGCGAACTCGGTTGGACCAGCGTCGCCTTGAAAACCTGCAAGACTCTCACCGGAGCAATTCTCAGCTTGTGCTGGGCCAAGGAGCACGACATGACCCTCATGGTCCAGGACCTCACCAATCCCAGACTTGCGCAAGTGCCGCACGTCCTTCTCGCTGCCTATGCTGGCACCATCTGCGGAGTTGAAAGTAATGCGATGCAGTTCTACCCCGAAGCTTCATCCGAATTTTTCAAGGTTCACCCTGGGCTTTATCAACGCCGAAATGGTGTCCTCGATCTCAGCACTCTCAGTGGTCCCGGCTTCGGCTACGCCGGCGTTGAGTCTCTTGCCTAATCCACCCCCCCAACAATTCGGGGCTTGAAGCTGTTGCCCTTTTAATACTCCCGTCCGGAAAACCTTCAATCATGGATTCCGGAACCCTCTGCATCTCCGCTGTTCTGCGTGGGTCCAATCGCAGCTCCAGACCAGGCTCCCGATCTCGAAGCTCATACCATCACCAGATCTAGCGGGCTGCTCACTCCGAGTCCATGCTCACCCACCGCGATGTGAAGGTAGATCTCAGTTGTTGTGATCTCCTCATGCCCCAGGATTTCCTGAATCGTCCGCAGATCGGTCCCTCCTTCCAGCAGATGCGTGGCAAAGCTATGGCGCAATGCATGCGTCGTCACGCGCTTGTCAATTCCGATTCGATCGACAGCCCGCTTTAAAGCTGTCGCATAGACTCCCGCATGCAGATGATGCCTCCTGACCACACCGGAGGCCGGATCGCGCGACACCTGCGGTGCCGGGAAGAGCCAAAACCATGCAAATTCTTCCGCGGCCGCCCGGAATTTCCGCGCTAATCCACCCGGCAAATACACCCCCGGGCGGCCCTCTGCCCGATCGCATTCCCATATCTTTCTTACCTCCTCGATTCGTTTCACCAAGCGTTCTTGAAGAGCCTTTGGGATGATCGTGACTCGGTCTTTGTTACCTTTCCCTTGGCGAACCGTCAAAGTTCCGCGATCCAGATCGATATCCTTGATCCGCAGATTCATCAGCTCCGAAAGCCGTAATCCTGCTCCATACTGGAGGGCGGCGGCCAGAGCATAGCGGGTTTCCCTCGCCTCCATTTCCTCCAAGATTCCCCGAGTCTCTGACATCGACAAAACAACCGGAACTCGCTGATTGGTCTTCCTCAGCTTGATACCGAAGATTGGCTCCTCAATCTCCAGAATCTGTTTGAAAAAGAAGGCAAGTGCATTCAGCGCTTGTTTCTGGGTTGAATAGGCACATTCCTCATCAACCACGACGGACTGCAGGAAAGTGGTGGCAACGCCAATTTCGGCCATCTTCCTTGCGGACTCCGCATGTTTCGCATAGCGGCCGACCCAACCCGAATAGCATTGAATCGTGCGCCGGGCTAATCCTCTCCGCGCGCCTGCGGAAGCGATGGCAATCCTGGCCCGCTCGATATGGCTCCTGTGATCCTGTCCAGCGACCGCGCAAGCCTCCAGCCACTGCAAATACCAACGAATCGCCTCGGACCATTGATTCAACTGCCATTTTTCCCGCTGCACTCCATCTCTGATCACCTGATCTTTCCAAAAAAAAGCCGCTGCCTCCCAATTCGCCGGAAGAGCATGGCGCAGCCTAAAGTTCTCGAACCATTCCAGCAGGATGAGAAATCCGGAACGCTCTGAACTCGTCAAACCGCGAAATGCCGCGAGATCTGACCGCCAACACGCTTTGAGTGAATAAATGCTCATACCCTTAAGAAAAGACCAGTAAGCCTTCTGAGGCAAATTAATAGTGTTCACAAGAACATTATTCAGGGAATGGCTCTCGAAAGCCCGGTTCTGAAGCGTTGATATCAAGCCGGGGCCAAAGAACTTCCCTCCAAGCACGACCTTGTCTGATATCAGTGCTCACGAGCCTAAATTTCATTGCAACCACGGAGATCCCAGCTAGTTCTAGAACCGTGGAGAATGGACGGATATCACCTTTCAGGGCCCTACGAATAAATACTGTTAGCCGAAAATATGTCTCGATTCTTCGCATCCTTTGTTCGAGCTACTGCTGGGTTACTCGGCTTATGCATCGGGTGTTTTTCCGCAGTGGTGGCATATTACCTCTGGGTAGGCGCGCATTGGATCAATCTTGAATCGACATATTCAGAACGGCAGCTCTACGAGTCTAGTCCACCCAACCCTCTCTGGCTTGATTTAGCTTCTGGATTTTGGCTCTACATCCCGGCGACCATATTTGCAGGAATAGCTCTCGCCTCATTTATTAGTCTTATTTCAGGATTGGCTCATCGTGACAGGCCCAAAGCCGATCCACAATCCAACGGCTAACAAGCCGCAGATGGCGACGCCGAGTAAGCCGTTTGATTGAATTGGAGCTTTACCCCGGCGCGCCATTGCTCTCACGTTCTGTGAAATGAAATTCTATCGTGGTCGAAATTGTGCACCAGTCGCTATTATAGCCACCGGTGGACTGGTTACGATTTTTCAGATGATCCGGACGATTGGCTTATCTGTGTTTCAGTTTTGGTGCTTCTATCCCAGTATGTTGGTCACTTTATTTGCCTTGTTTTGCCTATTCAGGCCTCAACTGAAACCCTGGCACCAAATCCTATGGAGGATTTGCCAAGTATGGGCAGGAATTTGGGCTGTTTTGATTTTCACCCTTCCTATCTGGCCAATTTGGCTTTTGTTTGGAAGACTGCTTAATGGCTTGCTTGGAGATCCTCTGTTCGAACAGATTGAGATAAACCCATTTCTAGCACT
>ERZ1048068.2576-NODE-2576-length-12661-cov-5.284944_pt1 | contig 12661 bp, 10 predicted proteins | sample MGYA00383098_ERZ1048068 | MGnify/ENA primary metagenome ERZ1048068 (study PRJEB29581, sample SAMEA5548368) | metagenome | biome: marine; feature: coastal; material: water | depth 1 m | study: Short-term variability in the microbial, nano- and picoplankton... | reverse complement strand
ATCCCGCAAGTCCTTCCCAACAACTGATTGGCAAGATTTAAGCATCCTCGGGCATCTCGCACTCCAAGATTCACTGATACCAAAATTCCCAAACGCTCTTTCTCCAAAACCCTGAAGCTCTCCATTTCGACAATCTTCCAGTCGTCCTTGATTCCAACAACGACATCATGTTTATTCATTGGATAGAAATTTTTGATCTCAAAAGCCCTCCCACTTCAAAGAAGCTTTCGGTTTCTGTTCGAAACCAGCGAAAAATAAGTGGTGCGTGCGAGACCTATCTAAATTTCTCAAAAAAGAACCGGTCTTTTCTTTGTCCGGTCACAACTCCACATCAATCACTTCATTTTTTTCATGGATGAACCGATCACGGTATCTTCTGAGTTGCTCGCCCGTATCCGGACGGGCGACGAAAAAGCGTGGAGCGAATTGGTTCACATTCTTAATCCGCTCGTCTCAAAAATTGTTCGTAACCAAGTTCGCAGAAATACCGACCACGAGGACATTGCCCAAGAGGCCTTCACTAAAATCTTCCTGAAACTTGATCAATTCGCTGGGCACCAACCCTTTACCCATTGGGTTTCTCGGCTGACCATCAACACTTGCTATGATTGGCTCCGCCGAATTAAGAGCCGGCCTCTGATGAGCTACTCGGATCTAGGCGAAACGCAGGCTCAAATCGTTGAGAAAAACCTCAGCAGCCAAACCGTTGATGGCAAAGAAAGTCTCGCTTCCATGCGCGAGCTTCTTGACCAACTTATCGCCACTCTTAACCCACGAGAACAAATCGTCATTCGCCTCCTCGACCTCGAGGAGAAGAGCGTGCAAGATGCCTGTAATCTAACCGGCTGGGGGGCCTCGAAGATTAAGGTCACTGCCATGAGAGCCCGACGTAAACTCCGCGAACAGCTCAAAAAACTTGAACCCAATCAGTGATATGAATGACAACAACGACCCTTGGAAACGACTTGTCGATGCGGCAAAAACCTCACCCGTTGAGGAGCAGGCCGAACCCAACTTCAAAATCAGCGTCAAAGCCCTACGCGAAAGTGTTCAGTCGCTCTTCCTAGCTCTCACCTGGCGTAAGTGGTCCATTCTTGCCGCCATCCTTGCCGGTCTGATCTTCCTCATTTTCTTCCTTCTCCGAGATGACTCCCCCCTACCCGAGCCAATCATCCCAACCGAACCCCCAACTGCTCCCGAGACCTTATGAAACCAAAACTTCGCGACTATTTAACCATCATCTTCGCGCTTCTCGTCATCTTCATTTGTGGATGCGGCGTAGGCTTCCTCATTGGAGAAAAAGAAGGGCGCCAAGAAACAGAGACACCCACTGCTATTGGCTCCGAACACGATAGTGATACTTGGGAAAAGCAAACCATGGAGAGCCTCGGAAGCCGCCTCGAGCTATCTGATCAACAACGCAAAAAGATCTTGGGCGAAATTCAAGCGACCTCACTTGAAATCACTAACAACCAAGAAACAGCGATTGAAGACCACTACCGCGTCATTTTGGCACTTCATGACCGTCTCATTCCCCATCTAGAGCCCGATCAGCAGGAAAAAATCAAAAAAGACCGAAATAAGTTACAGCGGACGATTAATCTTCGCTTTAAATAACTTATACACAGTATTTTGTGAAATCTTGGGCGTTCTGAAAAATTCTCCCCTCTTGAGTTTAGGGCGGACAACCTCCCCGTCCCCCTAAAAAAAATAGTTTTTTGTAACCAAACCTGAAACCGCTTCGTCTCGTTTCATAGACTAGCTTTTAAACCTTCCCCCTGATTTAAGAGCTAGTGTTTTCGTCGTAAACAGCCTATGTTTCCTGCTTCAACTTAAAACAATGTCGCGATCTTCTTTCATTTTAGCAGCCACTCTCGTCATAGTAGCAGCTACGATGGTCTTCATGAGCTCATTCGACCGGGCCAACGGAAGATCTCAGTCCGTCTCCGCTGGGGATTTGACGGGCCCTTCCAATGTTTTGCGCGGCAGCAAACGAGAACCCACCTCTCGCACTCGAATTACGTCATCGCGACATGGCAACAACACCCTTTCAATCGAAAACTCAGCGACGACACACCTAAACTCTGAGGAATTAGTCCGAGTCGACCAAATTTTGTCGCGAATACAGCGCGATTCTCAAGAGCAACTCGATCAATATTCGAGGAACTACGGGCTAACCAAGAAACAACAACGCGAAATCTTTCCCGTCCTCGTCGCCTATCACGACCAAACCCACCCCTCTATTAGCGTGAACGGTCAGACCATTGCCTTTGTAAATTCAGATTATGACCTTGAGCAAAATGTTTCGTCATTTCTCGACTCATCACAACGAGAAGCGTTCCTAGAAGATGCCTCTGATCATGAGGCTTGGTGGGTAGAAGTTGTGGGGCAGCTTGAAAGCGACCTTGATATTGCCATTAGCAATGGGGAAATGGTTCCAGCTGACGACCCTTCTGCGGGCCTTAGGATAGCCGCTGAAAGTGCTGTTGGAGATGGCGGTTCCTCCAACCACTCCGGCGGAAATCTTTTCGATTTACTTGCTCAATAATCTTTTCGAATAGAATTTTCGCCAACTTTAAGAAGATGAATCTAAAAATAATATCAATGACCAGCAGCTTACTAATAAGTGCTGTGATGGCGGATCATATCGCTAAATCATTCGGAGACGGGACTCTCCCAGAATTTCTTACAAAGTATGATGTAAACGAAGACGGCTCAATCGACGAAGAAGAGCGTCAAGCGATCAAAGAAGAGCGTAAGGCAGCGCGGGCTGGGAGACTTGCTCGGATCGACACTGATGGTGACGGAAAAATCTCCTCGGATGAGCGCGGGTTACTTCGCGAACAAAGCATTGCGGGGCGCGCTGAAGAGCGCGAATTACTTCGAGAATCACTTCGCAAAAGAATCATCGCCAAGCGCGCTGAAAAATTCACCGGAATCGCTGGTGATGACGGGCTTCTTTCTCTCAGAGAGATGACGGATCTGAAGGCCTTTCAGAACATGTCCGAAGAGAGGCTAGCTTCCCTTTTTGCGCGTCTGGATACAGACAATAGTGGCGAGGTGACTCTTGAGGAATTTAACATGCGCCTTCGTGACCACAGTTTGCCTCAAAAACCTGATTCAGGTAACTGAAATTTCGACTCGGCTGGCAACGAAAGATGGCATCCCCATACTCTGACGAAAATAGTGAAGACCTCAAAAATCTCGCGCGCGCTTATTCGTAAAATTTTAAGCTCAAGAATTATTTGATGATTTCTGACATCACTGAAGGCAGCCTCACAAGGCTGCCTTTTTTTGTGTCATTGCGAACGACTTTTTGATAGTGTCCTTATCTTAAACATAAGACCTATTACGCTCGTCCCCCAGACACTCCACTCATCTCGTGAAAACGTTTCTCGTACTTCTTTTCCTAGTTCCCACTATTCAAGGCGAGATCCTTTACGACACCGACTTCGACAATTTTCCCATAGGCGCCAATAATTGGTCTGGGAACGATGGTTGGATTTCAAACGATACCACCTCAGGCGCTCAAGCTATCGATGAAAATGTTCTCCCCTCTCTCCTAAAAACCGCGACCCTTGGCTTCGCGCAACCCACCTCTAGATTTACTTTTATCGCACTCGACCTTGAGTATGACCACATCGCTAGTGGAGAACCTGTCGTAGAAATCGATACCCTTATTGGCATTGAGGATTCCACTAACGATCGAAGAGACGATTTTTATTTTAGTATCTATAATGCAGACGGAGATCGCCTTGCCTCCATTCGTTTTGACAATGAAAACCCAGACACTCCTGACTCACAATTTGGAATTTGGCGCGTCAATGATACGAACCAGTTTGACACCTTGTTTGATTTCACCCTAGGGGAACTTTTCAACCTTGTCGCCACTGTCGACCTTGAGGAAAATGTCTGGTCTGCATCTATCGATGAAATTCCCATTTTTGAGAATGTCCAATTCTCAAACACGGACGCTCCTCTTGACTTTGGCTTCCTCGCCTTCGAGTGGGAACTTGCATCTCTTGCTCCATACAATTATGGCGACAACTTTCTCCTTGTGGCCGACCTCAGCATCCAATCTGTCGACAAAGATTCCCAATCGACCGGTGGTATGAATAGAATCGAGGTGACGCATCAATTCGACCCTGTCGGCGGCATCAACTTGAACTGGCAAACCGCCATCGGTTGGACCGATCAAGTCGAATATTCGGACGACCTCGTCACCTGGTTCGCCGACCTCCCTGGCTCGACCTTTGAAAACTTGGCATCTCCCACTAGCATCACTTTCTCCCACCCTAAGAATCCGGCCGAAGCCTACCGCTTTTACCGAGTAAGGCGGACAAAAACTCCTTAGGTCAAATCACTACCCAATTCTCTGAACCGAATTGGTTGACCAACTCCAAAGGAAAACTGGAAGCGATCGAAGACCCTTCTCAAAACTTTGCGCTAGGGGCCATCGACAAAGCACCAAACTTGGACTTACCCAGCCGGAAGCTTCACCTGGAAAGTCGTTCCCTTTCCGACTTCGCTTACCACCGAAATCGTTCCTCCATGTGCTTCCACAATTGCTTTTGTGATTGGGAGACCAAGTCCAGTTCCATTGCGCCCAGTCCGAGTGCGAGCTTTATCGACCTGATAAAACCTTTCGAAAATGCTCTCCAGCGCCACCGACTCGATCCCCAAACCAGTATCTTGCACCGACCAAAAAATTTCGGGACCAATCTTATTTAGAGTGACTTCGATCTCTCCTCCCTCTCGGTTATACTTAACAGCATTACCCAATAAATTTAATAATGCCTGCCGCATTTTAGACGGATCAAATTCAGCCTTCATTGACCGGAGATTACACTTGATCTTAATTCCTCGATCATCAGCCAGTGGCTCAATCAACTTCACTACTTCACCAGTCAATTCTTCAAGATTTCCAAGCTCGGGACGAAGATGAAATTCTCCTGAATCTACCTTGGAGAGCTCCAGTAGGCCCGAGGTCAAAGTGCGCATGTGTTGCGCCGAATCAACGCACGTTTGCAAAGCCTCCTGATACTTCTCAGGAGACCGCTCCTTGCTGAGCGCAAATTGGCTCTTGGATAAGATCACCGCAATCGGAGTTCGCATCTCATGAGAGGCATCAGCTGTAAATCGAACCTGATGCTCAAATGAAGTTTCCAACTTTTCAAAGGTTTCGTTCAGCACCATAGATAACTGCCCCAACTCGCTCCCATTCCCACTGATCTTAATACGCTCCGAAAGATTTCCCTCTGCGATTCGATGAGCCACTCCACTAATTACCTCGATGGGCTTCAACGATCTCCCGATCAGAAACCAACCTACCAAGAATCCTCCTACAATAATCAAAAAACCTATCCCAATCAACTTTGTTTCAAGCTTCGAAAGGTAAGTTTCGATCGGTTTCACGGAAGCCCCCACTACTAAAATCCCGACGTTCGGACTCGCGTGGATGATTTCGCGATACCCTTGTACCGTCTCCTTCGAAACACGGTCCCCTTCCCTAGAAACCTTATCTGGAAACGACCTCAGTTCCTCCGGTGAATTCTCTGAAGCAAAACGTAATTCACCACCCCGACTCCAGTGAATCACAAAGATCCCATTCTCCGCAAGCTCCTCCACTAATTCATCTAAGTTTACCCGGCGGCGCTCCAAAGGATCGGGCCCACGCGGACTACGCCGACCGCCACCCTCGAGACCAGGTCGAGGCTCATCTTCAAAATCTTCCAAAAGATCCAGCCTCGGTAATCGTCGACCACGCGGAGGAGATTCGGGGCGTCTCTCCAGATTCGGCAAAAGACGCGTGATCGGATTACTCAGCTCGCGATCAAGAACCTGATATTTAATCTCACGTTGGTTACGATGAAATGCTGCCAACAACGCCGCGATAATCACCGCCAAAAGAAGGAGATACCAAAGCTGAATACGCCAGCGAATCGATTGCGGAAAAATACCCATCTAACTTGTTTCAACGATATACCCCTGACCCCGACGCGTCTTGATAAAACTTTTGCCAAATTTCTGACGTAATTTGTAAACATAAACATCAAGCATGTTTGACATCGACTCATCATTTTCGTCGAAAAGATGGTCGTATAAAAAATCACGTGTCACGACTTCGTCACGGTGCTTGATTAATAACTCTGCCATCGCAAATTCTCGTGCGGTCACCTCCACTTCCTTATCACCTAGCCGCAAAGTCTTGGCCGTCGTGTTGATCGTAACCTTCCCAACCGTGACCTCCGGACAATGGTCACCGCCCTTCCTTCTCATCACCGCTCTCACCCGTGCCACCAACTCCGTCAAATCAAAAGGTTTTGCCAAATAATCATCCGCCCCATGATTTAGACCCTTCACCTTATCACACACCTGATCAAGAGCCGTTAGCATCAGGACCGGTGTCTGTTTTTCCTTACGTAATCCATCCAAAACTTCCCAGCCGTTCATCACCGGCATCATTACATCAAGAACCACGATGTCGTAATCCCAGTTCAGCGCCTTGTAGAGACCCTCTTCACCATCTGCCGATTCATCTACCGCAAAGGATTCCTCGCGTAGCGTCTCCACCACCACCTCACGCAGATCGTCCTGGTCCTCAACTACAAGCACTCTCATATTTTCTCGAGCTTAGCCTGTATAACCTGAACAGAAAATGAACAATTGTGCTCGATTCTTCCGTAGTTAGCCTCTCCACTCAACCTTCTCCCAATTGGCCTTGTCGCTTTTTTCAACCTCATTTGATCTATGTTTGGCAACTTACGTCAGCTGAAAATCACTCTCGCCTTCCTCGTGAGTGGCTCGATAGTTCACGCCAACAATTCGGAAGGTATTGAGTATTTTGAAACCCACATTCGTCCTCTCTTTGTCGAGCACTGTTACGAATGTCACTCCGCCGACGCTAAAGAGCTGAAAGCCAACCTCTACCTTGATTCACGCACTGGGTGGCAAACCGGTGGTGACTCCGGCCCCGCCATTATCCCTGGAAAACCCGAGGACTCCCTTCTCCTCAACGCCATTTCCTACACCAATAGCGACTTAGAAATGCCACCTAAAAACCGGCTCCCAGATTCTAAAATCCAGCATCTCAAGTCATGGATTGCGATGGGTGCCCCTGACCCTCGCGAAAACAAAACCAAAACAACCACTTCCCAAATCGACCTCAATAAAGGGCGCCAATTTTGGTCCTTCCAACCTCCCGTGGCTCACCCAATCCCGAAACCCCGCAACACCGCATGGCCAGCCAACGATATCGACCGCTTCATCCTCGCCCGACTCGAAGCCCAAAAAATCACTCCTACCAGAAGCGCATCGAAAACCACTCTTCTTCGTCGCGTTTACTTCGATCTTATTGGGCTGCCACCTTCGCCTGACGAACTGAAAACCTTCCTTCAGGACAAGTCCTCGCAAGCGTTCCAAACCATCGTCGCTCAGCTCCTCACTCGTCCAGAATTTGGAGAACGATGGGGCCGCCACTGGCTCGACATCACCCGCTTTGCCGAATCCTCCGGTGGCGGCCGCTCCCTCGTCTTTCCCGATGCTTGGCGTTTCCGCGACTACGTGATCGACTCATTTAACAAGGACAAGCCTTACCACCAACTCGTTCGCGAGCATCTTGCCGGAGACCTCCTTTCCCACACATCGCCCATCCAACGAAATTCCCAACTCATCGGCTCGGGTTACCTCGTCCTTGGCGCACTCAACTACGAACTACAAGATCACGAACTTCTCAAAATGGAATTCGTCGACGAGCAAATCGACACGGTCGGGCGCACCTTCCTCGGAATGACTCTTGGCTGCGCCCGCTGCCATGATCACAAGTTTGACCCCATCCCAACTTCTGACTACTACGCCCTTGCGGGCATCTTTCAAAGCACGCGCTCCATGGGTAAAGGCAGCGCAGCCTCTGGGGTCACTTCCTTCGCCACCAGCCCTCTCGCAATTTCCAATCCCGCCGAGATCACACAGCTCCGCAGTTCGATTGACTCCCTAAAGAAACAAATTGATACCCTTAAAAGCTCACCTGCACTAAAAAGTTTTCCTGGGCTCATCATCGATTCCTCCAAGGCAAAACTCACTGGCAAGTGGAAGGAATCCACTTCAAACAAACCCTGGATCGGCAAGGGCTACCTCCACGACGAAAATACCAACAAAGGAGAAAAGAAAGTCGAGTTCACCACCACTCTAGAAGAAGCCCGCGACTATGAGGTCCTTGTCGCTTACAGCGCAGGCGCCAATCGCGCCAAAAACGTCCCCGTTACCATTTACCACGCCGAGGGAAACGCGACCGTCATCATCGACCAATCAAAGCCAGCTTCCATTCAGGGAACCTTCACCAGCGTAGGAACATTCCCTTTCTCAAGTGAAAATCCGGCATCAATCGTCATCTCCACCGAGAAAACCACAGCCCATGTTATCGCCGATGCCGTAGCCTTCATCACACCAAATTCTGTAATTCCACAGAAGCCCAAAGCTGATCTTAAGAAACTTGAAAGCCGACACAAAACACTCACAGCTAAATTAAAAAAACTTCACCCCATCACGATGGCGCCGACCGAAGCCGAGACGATCGCAGACGGGCACGTCCACATCCGCGGCCTGGTCCGTAACAAAGGAGCCAAGGTTCCGCGGGGTTTCATCACCGTCGCCTCCCAAGCCGGAACATCCCCCGAAATTCCGGAAGATCATTCTGGGCGGCTTGAACTCGCCGAGTGGATCACCGATCCTAAGCATCCGCTCACTTCTCGAGTCATGGTCAACCGCATTTGGAAATATCTCCTCGGCGAAGGTATCGTGCGCACCGTCGACAACTTTGGGAAAACAGGAGAATTGCCAAGTCACCCTAAACTGCTCGACCACCTGGCGATCCAGTTCACCGAAAATAATTGGTCAATCAAATCACTCATCCGCGAAATCGTCCTGAGTCGAACCTATCAACTATCCTCGAAGGCTGCTGACAATAGCGACCCTGAAAACCGCTTCTTTGGTCGAGCTCATCGTAAGCGCCTTGAAGCCGAGGCTATTCGTGACACCGCTCTTCACATTAGCGGACAATTTGATCCCATCAAAGGCGGGCCAACGATTCGTAATGCTGGACAGTATGACCTCAACTACCGTTTTGATTCGAACCGACGGAGCGTCTATGTCCCGTGGTTCCGCAATTCCATGCTCCCTATTTTTGAGGTCTTCGATGCCCCAAATCCAAATCTTGTGGTGGGACGGCGGTCCGCCACCAACCTCCCCACCCAGGCACTCTTCCTCATGAACAGCCCCTTTATACGGGAGCAGTCAGAATTCACCGCCAAAAGACTTCTCGCCGAGGCGGGAACCGTCGAAGATACTTACCTCCTCATCCTCTCCCGTCCTCCCTCCGAAAGCGAACGCCTCTCCACCCAAACCTTTCTCGCCAGCTTCCCCCCCGACCAAAAAACAGAAGCCTGGACCCAACTCACTCAAGCTCTCTTCTCAACCATCGACTTTCGCTTCACCAACTAAACCACACAGTGGGATAGTTCATGTCACAAAACCAAACCTTCAGCCTATGCTCAACCGTCGCCAGCTGCTAAAATCCTCCAGTTGTGGATTCGGTTCCCTCGCGCTTTCATCGCTTCTAGGTAAAAGTCTCAGCAACCCTCTCTCTCCAAAATCTCCTGTCCTGCCAGCTCGTGCTAAAAGGATCATCTTTCTCTTCATGGCTGGAGGGCCCTCCCATGTTGACTCCTTCGACTACAAGCCCGAGCTTATCAAACGCGATGGACAATCTTTCGATTTCGTGGGTGTCCGCAAAAACACCTTCGGCAAAAAATCCCAACGAAAACTTCTCAAACCGCTTTGGGATTTCAAGCAACACGGCCAATCAGGTCGCTGGGTCAGCTCTCTCTTTCCCCACATCGCAAAGCATGTCGATGACCTCTGCTTTATACATTCCATGCATACCGAAGGGGTGGCGCACGGCCCCTCCACCCTCTTTCTTCATACCGGAGCGACTAACTTAGTCCGCCCCTCCATGGGCAGCTGGATCACCTATGGTCTGGGAACCGAAAACGAGAATCTTCCAGGCTTCGTCACCATTATGCCCTCTGCCAGCAAGGGCGGCCCGCGCAACTACTCCAATGCTTTTCTCCCAGCTGTCCACCAAGGCACCTGCATTGGCCGAGCCGGACTTCCTGCATCAAAAGCCACCATCAGAAATCTCAAAAACCCACACCTTCCCCTCAACACTCAGTCAAAACAATTCGACTTCCTCCAACAACTAAACCGACAGCAGGCGCAAACCAAAAACGATCAAAATATCAACGCTACCATCGACTCCTTCGACCTTGCCTTCCGGATGCAGATGAATGCCCCCGACATTCTCGACCTCGCGGAAGAATCTGAAGCTACTAAATCCATGTATGGGATTGGCGAAAAAGCAACTGACGACTATGGGAGACAATGCCTCATGGCTCGCCGTCTCGCGGAACGCGGAGTCCGTTTTATTCAAGTCAACTACTCCGATGAATCAGTTAATCCACGCTGGGACCAGCATTCCAACATGCCCAAGCACAAGGTCCACGCTCACGCAACCGACCAGCCCGTGGCCGGACTTTTAAAAGACCTCAAACAGCGCGGCCTTCTGGAAGACACCCTTGTCTGGTGGGGCGGAGAGTTTGGACGCACACCCTTCTCACAAGGCAAGGACGGCCGCGACCATAACCCACGCGGCTTCACGACTTGGCTAGCCGGAGGGGGCACTAAACCTGGTCACGCCCACGGGGCAACCGATGAAGTGGGTGACACCGCGGTGAGCGGACGACTTCACATGCATGACCTCCACGCTACGATGCTCCATCTCCTTGGGCTTGACCACGAACAGCTCACCTACAACTACGCTGGCCGTGACTTCCGACTTACCGACGTCGCCGGAAACGTGGAACGCGGCATCATCGCCTAGCTCTCCCAGATATCCATCGCCGAACCCGAAACCATTGGGAGATTTTTATTCACCTTCGCGCCCAAAGATTTGTAAAAATCCAATCAGGTCCGCAAGATTTTGGTGGGTCATACCAAGCTCGAGACCATCTGGCATAAGCGAGCGCCCACTTGCGTCTAAACCTTTAATTCTTTTTCGGAGAATCTGACGATCACTGCCATCAAGAAGTCTCAAAGTGAGATTGTTCTCCTTTTCTGCAAGAACCCTTCCAAAAAGCATTTTACCGTCTTTAAGAGTCACTGAATAACCGAAATAAGAAGGGTCCACTGATTCGTTAGGATTTAAAATTGAGGTGAAGAGACCCTCCTTGCTACGCTCGGTAATTGAGCGTAAGTCTGGCCCATTCATGGGAAGACCCTTTACCGAAAGGTGACAATGCGCACAGGCTCGATTGAACACCGCTCGCCCATCTTTGGGATTCGCTTTAAGCTCCAAAGCAGATCGGAATTTCTTGAGCTGCGGCGCTCGTGTCAGTCCTCCCTGAGAGGGAAACAACTCCTCTGCCATCTTTTTAATCCCGGCATCCGCATGAGTTCGCAGGATCTGGCGCCTCGAAACATCAACTGCTTCTGGCGAAATTTGACCTTGTCCTATCGCCTTAAGCATTGCCATCGACCACTCTTTTCGCTGGAGAAGGGTGTCCATGATTTTTGACCTTTCTCGAGGAAAAGATCCACTCCAAGAACCAATCAAAAGGCGTGGTATGTCCGGTCCACCCATTCTCGCAAGAGCTTCAATCACCGCAAATTTCATTTCGCTGGATTCCGACAAAATAAGTAATTCTCCTAAGAGATCTCGGTCGCTTTTAAATTTGTTTTCCTCTCTTCCCAATAAGCTAATTGCGGCAATTTTAAGCGGGCTCGATCCACCTGGCATGCGGACGATTTTGCGTGCCTCCCCAATCACATGACTGAGCCTTACTGAAGCTTGGGGATGAAGATCAGCCCAATGGCTCAGCGATTGGAATTGCACCGGTTGGAAGCCTTCTTTGCCAGGCTGGGAGAGTCGGGTAACCAGTGCTTCTAAGGCGGCATGGTTTTTAGCCCCAGCCACTTTTATGAGCTCGTCAACCAACACCCCTTGATCAAGCGCTCGCTCGGCTAGGGCAATAAAATGATGCGGAGGCGAGCTCATCACTGCCGCCCTAATCATAGGGTCCGCGGCATTATCTACCGCCAAGGCAGCCAGAGCATGGCCCGCTTCAGGTCTCTTTGAGTTGCCTAATGAGCAAGCCACCTGCAAGCGCACTCCTAAATCAACATCATCGATCATCTCCGAGACGGCTACGACTAATTCAGGCTCTTTATCCCAGCGATTTTCCGCAAGACGAACGGCATGGCGACGAAGTTGAGGATGGGGATCCTTGCACGCGGAATAAAGGATCTCCAGAGTCAATCGATTGATTCCATCGAGCACACACAGAGCGTGCAAACGAGCTCTAGGACTCGGATGTTTTAAGGCCATCTTCGAAACCTGACCGGTCACCGAAACCGCTTTTCTTTCGACAAGAAGGCGATGAGCAAGATCTCTTACAATTCCATTTGGACTTGCCAAATGCCTCACAAGATTTTTGGAAGCAACCTTCGCCAGATCTGGAATTTCCCGGGCCGGCTCATCCTTGGGCAAAATACGATAAATCCGCCCGCACTCAGACCCCTTGCGCTCGTGCGCTTTCATTTCTCTTTT
>ERZ1048068.2564-NODE-2564-length-12689-cov-8.318031_pt1 | contig 12689 bp, 8 predicted proteins | sample MGYA00383098_ERZ1048068 | MGnify/ENA primary metagenome ERZ1048068 (study PRJEB29581, sample SAMEA5548368) | metagenome | biome: marine; feature: coastal; material: water | depth 1 m | study: Short-term variability in the microbial, nano- and picoplankton... | reverse complement strand
ATATATTGGTGTGCTTTTAGATGATTTAGTAAATAAAGGTACAAATGAGCCATACAGGATGTTTACCAGTAGGGCTGAATACCGCATACTTTTAAGACAAGACAATGCTGACTTAAGACTCATGCCTTTTGCAGCCAAATTGGGGACAATTAACACAGAAGAGTTTGAAGCCCTTCAAAATAAAGCAAACAATATTTCATCTATCGGTAAAATCATCAGTAAAAAAACAGTATCACCAGCAGAAGCAAACCCTATATTAACCAAATACAATACGGCAGAAATACCACAAAATTATCTTATCGACAAAATACTTTCCAGGCCACAAATAAACTATAAACAACTACTAGAGATAAATTCTGTAAAACAGCTACTATCAGACTATAACGACGATGAAATAGAACAGACAGAAATTCAATTAAAATATAAGGGTTATATACAAACCGAACAGGAAAACGTTGAAAAGCTTATCCGACTTGAAAACCTCAAAATTGATCAAAAATTTGATTACGAGACCATCGCATCACTTTCATTAGAGGCTCGAGACAAGTTAAATAAAGTAAAACCCAACAATATTGGACAAGCATCCAGAATAAGCGGTGTCAGTCCTGCTGACATATCTGTATTGTTGGTACATTTCGGACGATAAATGAAGTATTTATATATTCTTTCTGTGTTCTTAATGAGTTGTGCGACTATACAACCCTTGTCTGGTGGTGATGAAGATGAACAGGCACCTATAGTAGTTAATACTTCTACAGATAGTGCAGCAATAAATGTAACAGCCACAATATTCCATTTTGATTTTAACGAGTATATACAACAAAAGCGAGCAGTAGATAAATTAATTATATCCCCAAATCAAAGTAAACCTCCCACTATTACTATAAAAAAAAAGAGACTTACTATTGAGCTGAACGATAAACTCACACCTAACACAACTTACACTTTCTTATTTAACGGTGCAATTACTGATATCAACGAAAACAATCCGCTCATCAATTATAACTTTATATTCTCTACCGGTAACTATATAGACTCTGCCACATACAACGGTGTAGCGATAAACTATTTAACCAAAGACCCTTGTGTAGGGTGTAACGTACACCTTTATAACAGTTTCTGTGACACCACAGTACTTAAAACTAAACCCTCATATATAACACGTACTGACAAAACAGGTACGTTTGCTTTTAATAATTTACCTAATAGGTTATTTACAGCTTTGACTCTCAAAGATGACAACAACAACTTATTTTTTGAAAATAATGAGCTGATATCATTGCCATTACTTAGATATACTGACTCTACTAATCAAGATTCTATGTACGTTTTTATTAATGAGAATACCGACAGGTATAAGCTTGACTACATAAAACAAAAAATACCAGGTGTTTATCAATTTACTTCAAACAAAGCACTGCTTACCGACACAATCCTTCTTTTTTTTAATAGTCAACAAATAAATTATAAACTTTCACCAACAAAAGATACCATCACAGCCATATACGCTCAAACAAAAGATACACTTTCTATTACTATTACTCTTGATTTAGACACCTTTAACTTCACACATATACAACCATACGATGACCATAAATATACACTTAAACCATCTCTAACAGCATCTTACAATAAACTTACACTTAAATCTAAAACACCTATTATTACTATAGATACAAGTAAAATAACACTTCTCATCAACTCCAAACGAACACCTATTACTCTTTCACAGTTAGACACTTTTGCTTTTTTTATTAACCCAGATAAACTTTATACTAATGCCAAATTGTTACTTAAATCAGGTGCTATTATCGATATATATAAAAACACAAACAAGCCAGACACATTAATCTACCAATTATTAGATTCCGACCTGACGCATCTTTATCTTAAGGTTAATGCAAATAGTGGAGTTTATTATATATTACATATTTTAAATGGTCCAAAAATTATAAATACATTACAATTTATTGGATCTAAAAATTTAACCTTCAATAATTTACAACCAGGAATTTATAAAGCTGTTATATATACTGATAGTAATAAAAATGGTGTTTGGGACACTGGAAATATATTTACCCTAAAACATCCTGAAACTATAACACTTACTAGAGAATTTGAACTGCGCCAAAATTGGGATAAAGAACTGATTATAAATATAAAATAAGCTTATTAACATACTTAATAACACTATATGTTAGAAAGCTTGTATAAGTCATAAATAATCGTCTCTAGAAATGATATACACCAACTCGTAATTTTAACACAGTTTTAATACACATTTAAATAGGTATATATACACAACGCCGTTATCCACAAAATAACGGTATAAGCGAAATTAACATCTATATATATTTATGTTAATAGACTCATTATTAATATTTTATATATAATTACTATGTTAATTATGTGTTATTAATCATATATCATAAAATACTTACAACCGAATCCACAGACACTTATAATACTACTATTATATTTATATAAAATTATATTTTAAAAGTAATAAGAAAGTGGATTGAGTTATTTTGAAATATTGATTGATAGTTAATGTTTGGATTGTTTTTCTTTGTGGTCTATTAGAATGAGGGAACAAATAGATAATTTAATTCAAAAATCAAAAAGTTTTACAATTACTACTAAGGAGGATTTAGAAAAATTTCGCTTAAAATTTTTGGTAAAAAAAGGATTAGTGAATAATTTATTTCAAGAGTTTAGGTTATTAGAAGGTGAGGAAAAAAAACTTTGGGGTAAAGAGATAAATATTGCTAAACAGAGAGTAGAAAAGTTTTATTTTGATGCTCAAAATAAAATTAATGGTGAGGTTTATTTCAAAAAAAAGGAGCAAGAATTACCAGGTTATTTTTCTGAAATAGGTAGTAGACATCCAATAAATTTTGTGGTAGAAGAAATGAGTCAGATTTTTGAGCGATCAGGATTTTCTATAGCTTCAGGTCCTGAGATTGAAGATGATTGGCATAATTTTTCAGCTTTAAATTTTCCAGAAAATCACCCAGCTAGAGATATGCAAGATACTTTTTTTGTTGGTGACGACATAGCTCTTCGTACACACACATCTTCAGTACAAGTGAGGTTAATGGAAAAAGGTGATTTACCTATAAGAAGCATAATGCCAGGTCGTGTCTATAGAAATGAAGCAATTTCAGCCCGTTCTAACTGTTTTTTTCACCAAGTTGAAGGATTATATATAAATAAAGGAGTTTCTTTCTTAGACTTAAAACAAACACTATATAATTTTGTACAAGAATTTTTTGGTGCTAATACAAGGGTACGATTTAGAGCTTCTTACTTTCCATTTACAGAGCCAAGTGCAGAAATGGATATTTATCTAGGAATAGAAACAGAATCCGATGTTAGGTTAACTAAAGGTACGGGATGGTTAGAAATATTAGGTTGTGGAATGGTAGATCCAAATGTTTTAGAAAACTGCAATATTAATAGTAAAGAATATAGTGGATTTGCATTTGGTCTTGGAGTAGATCGTATGGCAATGTTAAAATATGGAGTAAAAGATTTACGAACTTTTTTTAATGGCGATAAGCGTTTTTTAGACCAGTTTGTAAACTTATAACGCTAAATATTAAGAGTTGAATTTTACATTTTATTAAGAAGTATTCGTTCTATTGAATCAATTCGTTGTTGATCTTTTTTTAGCATCATATCTACCATCTCTATTTCATCATGAACAATATCCTTATTTATTCCCTGTTTTGATTTATTAGATTTTGGTCTACAAGCAAACGCTAAACAAATAGCAATTACATATTAATAACAGAATTATTAAAGATTAATTAAGCAGTACAACGTAAAATAAAAAAGGTTGCTCATTGAACAACCTTTTTATAATTTAAAGAGCTGATTAATTAATCAGCTTTTTCTTCCATAACTTCAGTAGAGTCAACCACAGCTTCTGCAGTGTCAACTGTTTCGTCAACCATAACTTCTGCTTCAGTAGCAGCTTCTTCAGTTTCAGTAGTAGCTTCTTCAGTTTCAGTAGTAGCTTCTTCAGTTTCAGCAGCGTTGTTACATGCAACAAAGCCTAATGAAACAATAGCGAATAGAGCGATAATTTTTTTCATTTTACGTAAAATTTTAATTGTTAAATATTTAAGTTGCGAATATAAATAATATTATCAACTATTTCTTCCTGAAATAAATACGCAATGGAACACCACTAAAATCGTAATTAACCCGCAATTTATTTTCTAAGAAACGTTTATAACTGTCTCCTATGTATTGCGGTAGGTTACAGAAGAATGCAAAACTAGGACAATGTGTTGGTAGCTGTGTTACGTATTTAATTTTTATGTATTTTCCCTTTAGAGACGGTGGCGGTTGTCTTTCTATAATGGGTAAAAAGAATTCATTTAGCTTAGATGTTGTCAATCGCGTTTTCATTGATGCGTTGACCTTTATAAGTTCATCGAGAGCCTTAAGCACTCGTTTCTTAGTAAGTGCGGACACAAAAAGGATTGGAACATCTGTAAATGGTGCAATTTTAGCCTTGACTAGAGCTTCGTATTCTTTAGCAGTGTGGGTGTCTTTTTCAACAAGATCCCATTTGTTTATTATTATGACTATTCCTTTTCCGTTTTTCTGAGCAAGGCTAAATAGGTTCATGTCTTGAGCCTCCAAACCACGTGTAGCGTCTACAACTAGAGCAACAACATCTACATTTTCTATAGCCCGAATACTACGCATTACTGAGTAAAACTCTATGTCTTCACTTACTTTGCTCTTCTTTCGTACACCAGCGGTATCGACAAGGTATAGGTCATTGTTAAAAGCTTTATAACGTACAAAAAGGGTGTCGCGTGTGGTGCCTGGCAAATCCGTTACAATATTTCGTTCTTCTCCAAGTAACGTATTGCAAATAGTGGATTTACCTGCATTTGGCCTACCGATAAAAGCAATCTTTGGTATGTTATCGTCCAGCTCAAGGTCTCCTTCTGGTAACAAACTTACTAATTCATCTAATAACTCACCTGTACCGCTACCCGTAAGGGAGGAAATAGGATATATGGTGTTTACACCCATAGTGTAATAGGAGTTTGACATAAACATACGTTCATCGTTATCTGCCTTATTGGCTACTAATAGGTAAGGTTTATTACTTTCTCGTACAATTCTAAAAAATGCTATATCTAGATCGTTTGGATCTAATACGGAGTCTACCATAAAGAGCAATACATCTGCCTCACAAATGGCCAGTTCTACCTGCTCACGTATGTGAGTTTCAAAAATATCGGCACTATCTTTTACATACCCGCCGGTATCTATTACTGTGAACTCTTTTCCTATCCAGTCGCTTTTGCCGTAATGCCTGTCGCGCGTTACACCACTTAGATTATCTACTATAGCTTTACGCTCACCTATTAATCTGTTAAAAAGGGTAGATTTTCCTACGTTGGGTCTTCCAACTATCGCTACTATTCCTGCCATTTTATAATGTCTTTTTTAATAATGCTATGTTTCTGCTATCCGCAGCCTGTGTCGTATTTTGTATAAAAACCCTACTAAGAATAATGCTTTACGACACCGCAAAGGTAGGTTAAAAGTATACGCGTAGTTATTTCTTAAGATAACCAAAGCGTTGCAACTGTTGCTCATCGCTACGCCAGTCCTTTTTCACTTTTATGGTGAGAGACAGGAATATTTTCTTTTTAATGAAATCTTCTATTCTTTTTCGAGAAGCGATACCGAGATTTTTAATTGCCGAACCCCCTCGACCAAGTAAAATTCCTTTTTGTGAATCTCGCTCTACATTTATTGTTGCGTAGATCTCGTCTAGTTTTTCTTTCTCGTTGTACTCTGTCACATTTACTTCTACACTGTAGGGTATTTCTTTTTTGAACTGCGTAAGAATTTGCTCACGTATCATTTCACTTACAAGAAAACGAACATTTTCATCGCTAATACTGTCTGTATCATAAAAAGCAGGGTGTTCAGGAGCAAGTCCAACAAGTGTTTTTATAATACCGTCTATATTAAAATTTTCTAATGCACTAGCCGCATATACATGTTCTGTGCTTAAGTATTCTTTAACTACGGTAATATCTGCTTGTAGCTTGTCTTGGTTTGCCACTAAATCTGCCTTATTCATGACCACAACTAGCGGGCATTTTATTCTGTTTTTATATGCTTCAAACTGCTCTATTTTAGGATATTGCCCGTCTAAGATCAGAAGCACGGCATCTGCATCTTCAAGCGATTCGTTCACTGCGCCCATCATTGCCTCTTGGAGGCGATAAGCAGATTCTTCTATAATGCCAGGCGTATCGCTAAATACAAGTTGGTACCCCTCTCCGTTTAGTATTCCTTTTATTCGGTGACGCGTAGTTTGTGCTTTTGGGTTGGTAATCACAAGATCTTCGCCCAAAGCTGCGTTTAGAAAAGTAGACTTTCCTGCGTTGGGTAGACCAAGTATCGTTATGAATGCTGATTTGAACATTAGGGCAAAGGTATGCTCACAAGTTTAAAACTTAGTTCAAGTCCAAATTTAAGTTTAGTATTAGCACTGAACCTATAAGGTTTCAGCGTAAGTTTTGTAGATCAAAGAAATGTAAGCACACAAATCACCTAAAAAAATCATAGAGAGAACCCCCAAACAAAACCATCAGGCTTGGACAAGTTTGCCGTAGGGTATTTTTGCTAAGTATTGGACCTCTAATGTATAATGCCCAAAGTCAGAAGTTACCCTACCCTTTATCAAGTAAACGCCTCGCCCTTTAAATTTGTACCGTCTTGCGATAAGTGGAAAATGAACACTATCAAAAAATTGTCCGTCCATGTCCATCCATGTCCCAAAGAACATTTCTTGCTCTATTCTGCCTTTAGTTTTGGTACGTTTAGTATGTACAAGGTAGCCCAACAAGGTAATGTCTTTGTCTAAATTCTGCTCAAAACGGGCACTTACGATGCAGCTTTTTTTATCGTCCTCGTCTATCAAGTCAAAGGGTGAACACATAGGAAACCCTAAGTAGGCTATTTCATCCATAGTGTCTTCGTGCGGCATGCTATCTAATTCGGGGATAGTTACTTTTTGGGTATTGTTAAACTGAGAAAAAAGCGAGGGGTGAGCCGAGCTTTTGCTTATTGCTGCTAGTAGAAAATGCGCTTTCCATAAGAGCCAGTGTTTGGTTTTGTGGGTAAACCGAAAAGCATTGATGCGAATTAATATTACCGTTTGGTCTAGGCTTACGCTTATTCGTTGGGTAAAATCTTCTAGGCTATCAAACAGGCCATTTTTTTCACGGTTGGCCAGTAGAGCATCTACTACTCTTCCCTCTAATCCTGCTACATGTTGAAAACCGATAAAAATATTTTTACCGGCTATTGTAGTGTCAAAATTGCTATGATTTATACACGGTTCTGCTATGTGCGCACCCTTCAGTCTAGCTTCTTGTATGTACTGCTCTGTACGGTAAAACCCGCCAAAATTATTGATCGTAGCCACCATATATTCTAGCGGGAAATATGCTTTTAAGAAAAGACTTTGATAACTTTCTACAGCATAACTAGCCGAGTGCCCTTTGGCAAATGCATAGCTAGCAAAACTCTCTATTTGCGCCCATACTTCTTTGGTGAGCACAGGGTGGTACCCTTTGGCTTTGCAGTTGTTAAAAAAGAGTTTTTTTACGGTTTTAAACTCTGTTCGGTCTCTGAATTTCAAACTCATCCCACGCCTCAATACATCAGATTCTTCTAGTGTGAGACCAGCAAAATGGTGAGCAACCTTGAGTACATCCTCTTGGTACACCATTATTCCATAGGTATCGTGTAGTATTTTGGCAAGCACGGGGTGTGTGGCTGATCTAGCATCTTTGTTACGGTGACGTCTTATGTATTCAGCCATCATTCCACTGTTGCTCACTCCGGGACGAATAATAGAGCTAGCAGCTACCAACCCTCGGTAGTTGTCTACCCTTAGTTTTTGCATAAGCGCACGCATAGCAGGACTTTCTACATAAAAGCAGCCTATTGCATCTCCACGACGTAGCAGTTTTTTTATTTTTTTATCTTCCTTGAATCGGACTATATCGTCTATATCAAAAACGTCTGCATTGGGTTGGTTTTGTTTTATAATGTCAATGGTGTCTTTTATTTTCCCTAATCCACGTTGTCCCAATATATCGTATTTGTAGATGCCAACGCTTTCAGCTATGTGCATGTCAAAATGTGCAGTAGGAAATCCTTTGGGCGGCATACTGGTAGCACTATAGTATTGGACCGGTTGTTCCGTGATTACGATACCGCTGCTGTGTATACTTAGGTGATTTGGAAAACCGTGAATGTACCGGCTGTAGAGAATGCAGAGTTTGCCTAGGTGGTCGAGGTCTTGTGGCCTATCAGTGTGTTGTATGTTTTTTATTTCGTCTTCCGGCAAACCTAACACCTTACCGATTTCGCGTATGACCGACCGAGCCTGAAAGGTAACAAAACTTCCCATTAAGGCGGTGTTGGGAAAGGTGTCAAAGATATGTTTCGTTACATCTTGGCGGTCTCGCCAGCTAAAATCAATATCAAAATCTGGAGGAGACTTACGGCTTGGGTTTATAAATCGCTCAAAGTAGAGATCTAACTCTATGGGGTCTACGTTAGTGATGCGGAGCAGATAGGCTATCAGGCTATTGGCACCACTTCCTCGCCCCACGTAGAAGTATCCCTGTTTGCGGGCATAGGTTACTATGTTGTGATTTATGAGAAAATACGGTACAAAGTTACACTGCTTTATAGTGCTTAACTCTTTGGCTACTCGATCCTTTATTTTTTGCGATATAGCGTCACCAAACCGATAAACGAGCCCCTTTTTTGTTAGCTGTTCTAACAATTGGTAGTCTTGTTTTTGGGTTTGAGTGAAGGTCTTTTTGTTGGCTAGTTTTTCTTTATCGTTAAAGTCAAAATGTATGCTGCAACGGGACAATAGGTTTTTGGTGTTTTCTAATAAATACTCGTAGTTGCAATACAGTTGTAGTATTTTTTTTTGCGAATAAAAAGTGTGGTGAATTTCTCCCTGTTCTCTGGTGGGGAGTTTGCTGAGCAGAGCATTTTTGCTTATAGCTCGTAATAGCCTGTGAGCGTTAAAATCTCGCTTATTGCGGAATGTAACAGTGTTTAGGGCTACGTACTTATTGTGTGTTTGTGTTTTCAAACAATGGAGGCCCTTCGCTTGAAAAACAAATAAATCTGTATGGCTTACTCCAATGTATTCATTGCTTCGCAAAGGTCTGTCGGGTGCATTTTTTAATGGATAAATGATGTAGGAATTTTTAATGACAGGGGCGGCTTTTGGGAATGTGCCACAGGGCATATTTTTTTTTTGCAGTAAAAATTCAGATAAGTAAAAATTTATATTTTGAAAACCCTTATTATCCTTTGCTATGGCAATGAATTTTTGTTCATTCCCCATCCTAAAGTCTACACCCATTATCACTGGCCACCCCTGTTTTTGGCATTCTAAAGCGTGGTACAAACAGCCAGACGTGCTATTGATATCTGTGAGGGCGATTTTAACCTCTGTAGGAGCTTGTTTTAGAAGCGCGTCCTTAGCCTCATACAGCAATTCCTTCGGCGACATTGTTCCGTATTTGAAAGAGTAGTATGTATGGCAGTTCAGGTACATTTTTTGATGAATTATTCCGTAAGGGGGGGGTTAATTTGATAGCATTCCATAGACGAGTGTACCGAAGTGTGAACAGTCACGCGTTCCGATGAGCAGGCACTACGTTGGGTTCTCCATTAAAAGAGTTGCCTCTACCTAGTCCTTTTATTTCAACAGCTACACTACGTCTCACAGCGTTGGCTCCGTAGCGGTTTTTCATGGCGTCCATGGCTTGATATAGATCTATGATTTTGTCATTATCATTAAAAAGATCTATTTGGTGGCCTCCACCTGCCAAATCACCCAATCTTACCCCCACCAATCGTATCCGAACTCTACGACTGTATAGTGAGCCAAAAAGGTGTTTTGCGTGGCTTATGAGCGTATGGTCTGCTGCAGTGTATGGAACCTTTTTTTGTTTGCTTACGGTTTGAAAGTCGGAGTACCGAAGTTTGATGCTAATAGTAGAACAGACCCGCTGATCGCGACGTAGTTCGTAGGCCAGTTGTTCTATCATAGCCACCACCATATCTTTGAGTTTGCGAACATCTATAGTGTCTTTCATAAAGGTGCGTTCGGTGCTTATGCTCTTTTTTTCGTGGTAGGGAATAAGCAGACTATGGTCTATCCCATTCGCTTTTTGCCACATCATTTTCCCGTTTTTACCAAAAGCTTTTTCGAGCAACTCCAAAGGCATTTCTTGCAAGGTGTGTATTTTTTGTACGCCCATACGGCTGAGCAGAAAAGCCGTTTTTTTACCTATCATTGGTATCTTTTTTACAGATAGTGGAGCTAGAAAAGGTTTTTCATTTCCTAAGTCTATTTTCAGCTGGTTATCTGGCTTGGCTTCACCAGTAGCTATCTTGCTCACTGTTTTGTTTACAGACATACCAAAAGAGATGGGCAATCCTGTTTCTTTAGTGATGCGGGTACGTAGTTCACTGGCTAGCTTGTAGCACCCAAAAAACCGGTCCATCCCAGTGAGGTCCAAGTAAAACTCATCTATGCTACTTTTTTCTACTATAGGAGCGGTTTCGCGTATAATTTCTGTTATCGTTTTGGAGTACTTGGAGTAGGTGCATGAGTTACCTTTTATGACCACACCTTGAGGGCAGAGTTGGCGAGCCATTTTCATGCTCATACCGCTATGTACTCCAAAGGTACGGGCCTCATAGCTGCAGCTAGCCACTATACCTCTATCGCCCACCCCGCCCAGCATTACAGGTTTATTTACGAGTCGTGAGTCTATAAGTCGCTCTACAGATACGTAGAAAGTATCCAGGTCCATGTGTACGATTTGTTTAGGCAATATTATTATCTTTTTTATTGAACATAATTTAATCATAAAGAAAAATATAAAGCAAGGGAATGTGGATAAGAGAGAAATAAAAAAGTAGATTATAGAGCAGTTTCGTCGTAGAGAAACACTTCGTATTTTGACTTTTAAGGATTTATATAGGATTAAACTTAGTTAAAATGGAATAAAGCTCCTCGGTACCCCCAAACCGACATGATTCTTAAGTGGGCAGCAACTCACCGTTGAAATTTAGCGCTATGATTTTTGGGCCAACAAAATCACTAGATATAAAACAAAGCGAAACGGTAGATGTAAGATCTATATATATAGACAAAAGAATGAGTGTAAAAGACCGTTTGAATTTTCAGTATCATTGTATAAGAATGAGGGCGCTAAAATTAATTGGATTACTCAGTATAAGCGCACTGTCTTGTGCTCAAAATTATGTAGATGTATTCTGTTCGGAGTATACTGCTGCGCCACAAAACACTTACGAAAAAGCAGATAGCACTACAGACCTACAAAAGGTCAACATTAATCTCACTGTAGCCTTAAAATTAAAAAAGGGAAACGCATTCATCACCGGGCTTGTATACGATAGGGTAGATACGCGTTTGTGGGAATACACAGAAAGAATGCCTGTTTCTTCTTATTTAATAAAGTTGGGAATGAACCTGAAGCACTCGGAAAAATGGAGCACAACCGTTCTACTACTCCCTAAGTTAGCATCGCGTTTTGAGGACAAAGTAAGTCGTCAAGATTTCCAATTTGGGACTTTGGGCTTAGCCAAAATGAAGAAGAGTGAGCATATGACATGTAAGTTTGGTGCATATGTGAATGGCGATAAATTCGGCCCCTTTCTGGTTCCCCTACTTGGTTTTTATTACGAAAAAGATAAACTAGAAATGGATGTAATAGTACCGTCGTATGCTAAGGTAAATTATAGTATTACATCTAAAATGACGGCTGGTATTAATTGGCGAGCCACGGTAAAATCATACAATTTAAACGGTCCCACTATAAATACACCTGCCAGTGTAACACAACCGTTTTATTTGCATCACTTGTCTAACGAGGTTGCTGCACACGTAGGTTTCGAGCCCATAAAAGGTATTATCGTAAGAGGAGTTGCGGGCTTATCGTTAGGGCGCTCTTTTCGAGTATATCAGAACGATGATAAGATTGATTTTGGGTTAAGTCTCTTCCGATTTGGAGATGACAGGGTTCCGTTAAATACAGACTACGACAATGGATTACTCTATAGGGCTGAGATTGCTTATAGAGTCTACTTGGATTAGAGGTTTTATAACCAGCAGTTTGGTGTGACTGTAGGAACTATCTAACACCTCTATATGATACTTTTTGCTTAATGTTTTATACGTGCTTTCATGTGATATAAGTAAGGTATCATTGGGGTTTAGGTGATATAATTCCGTTCTTTTTATATCTATATCCCGTTCTATATTTAGTTTGTTTAAGTAAAACTTATGCGGTTCGTATCCATACTTTTCGTCTAGCAATATTTGGGTGTTAGAGTTAATGTTGGCAACGTGCTTTTCATCTTTCAGGTAGTGTGAAATGCCATTAGTTTCCCATTCGAAATACTTTTCTTGAGGATTAAAAGCATATTTATATGCTTTTTGAAAACTTAAAGTGGCTATTACAGATAGCGGGATAATCACCCATGACGTTCGTTTTGTCCCCCCTTTTATTACCATGTGAGCACTTATAGCAACAGCTCCAGCTAGCATAGGAACTACTGGTGCTAGA
>ERZ1048068.2562-NODE-2562-length-12693-cov-8.001662_pt1 | contig 12693 bp, 9 predicted proteins | sample MGYA00383098_ERZ1048068 | MGnify/ENA primary metagenome ERZ1048068 (study PRJEB29581, sample SAMEA5548368) | metagenome | biome: marine; feature: coastal; material: water | depth 1 m | study: Short-term variability in the microbial, nano- and picoplankton... | reverse complement strand
AAAAGATTGGAAGAATTATTTTACCCAAATGATCCAATTCCCTTATATTTAGACAAGAAAAGTGAAACTTTGAAAATTATTCAACAATTGAGAAATGAAGCACACCGTTTTGGTGTCGATCACCATCGGAACAGGCGCAGTAAATCTGCTTTGCATTCTGAGTTAGAATCTATTCCTGGAATAGGCGATAAAACGCGGGTCGAATTGTTAAAGGCCTTCAAATCACCTCAGCGTGTTTCTTTTGCGAAGTTGGATGAATTAGAACAAATCATTGGATGCTCTAAAGCCCAAAAAGTTTATAATTATTACCATTCTAAAAATGAAGCTTAACCTAAAATTTCACATTATTATCTGCTTATTATCCCTATTAGGTCATGCCCAAGAACCCTTGCCCGATAATCCCAGAATTGGATTGGTTTTGAGTGGCGGTGGTGCCAAGGGGTTGGCACATATTGGCGTCTTAAAAGTTATTGACAGCTTGGGGGTTCGCGTAGATTATATTGGGGGCACCAGTATGGGGTCTGCAGTTGGTGGATTGTATGCTGCAGGGTATACTGGAAAGCAGTTGGATTCTATTTTTAGAGGTATTGATTTTGATGTATTGCTGGGTGACAAGGTGCCAAGGCCCTCAAAAACATTTCAAGAACGGAAAAATTCTGAGAAATACGGGATTTCACTGCCGATAAACGATTTTAAAATTCAATTACCATCTTCAATTTCAAGAGGCCAAAACTTGTTTAATTTATTTACAAAACTAACATTGGATGTCACTGCTATTTCTGACTTCAGTCAACTTCCAATCCCATTTTATTGCATGGCAACGGATATTGAGACCGGGGCTTCAGTTGTATTGGACAGTGGTAATTTAGCCGAAGCCATTTCAATAAGCAGTACATTGCCCACCCTTTTTCATCCCTTGGAGCGCGATGGCGCACTGCTGATGGATGGCGGTATTGCAAACAATTATCCTATTGAATATTTAAAAACAAAAAACTTAGATTTTATCATTGGTGTGAGTGTTGAAGAAGATCTTTTGACCAAAGAAGAAATCAATTCAATTTCAGATATATTAGCACAAATAAATAATTTTAGATCTGCGGAGGATTTAGAAGACAAGATTCAACTCACCGATCTTTTTATTCAACCTGACGTGGCGGATTTTTCAATCATTTCATTTAACAAAGGCGCTAAAATTATTAAAAGTGGGGAAGTTTCTGTCACACCTTTTCTAAGTCAATTAAAGGCCATTGCCAAGACACAGAGCTATAGGAAAGCGCGAAAAAAAATCACAGATCTAGATGCTTTAAAATTTAGTAAAGTAAAAATTGTTGGTAATGAAAAATATACGGGCTCTTATGTCTTTGGTAAATTGCGATTTCGGCGTGGTGAAACCATAAGTTTTAAAGATTTTAGCAACGGGGTTAATAATCTTTTGGCGACCAATAATTTTGAAAGTTTTCGTTACCAGTTTTCTCCCCTTTCAAATGGCAGCTATAATCTTACAGGCAATGTCAAAGAAACCACCAATACAGCCTTATTGAAATTAGGGCTTCATTACGACAAGGTTTTAAAGAGCTCTTTGCTATTGAACCTAACAAAAAAGCAATTTTTACTAAAAAACGACGTCTTGTCTTTGGATTTTATTTTAGGGGATAATTCTCGCTTGAATTTTGATTATTACATCGATAAAGGGTTTTATTGGAGCATTGGCCTTAATTTTAAATATACGGATTTTAGATATGATATAAATCCTTTGTTTTTTAATGCCGCCCTTCCAATAGCAATTGACAATGCGATTCCCACGACAATTTCTGATTTAACAGTGAGCTTTTTTGTGGAGACTCTTATCAAAAAGGATTTGTCTTTCAAGCTAGGTGCTAGGTTTAGGCGTCTTAAAATAGAAGCCTCAAGCCCTTCTTTGATCAATGTTTTTCAGGCCAGTGAGTATCAAATTGAAAACAGCGATTTTTTCAGTCTCAATACCAGATTGAGGTATGACACCTTAGACAATATTTTCTTTCCAACTACCGGGCTTTTGTTTGATACCGACGGAAATTTATTTCTAACGTCTTCCTCTGCAGAAGATTTTACACAGTTTTTAAACCTAAAAACCAACATTGCAAAAGCTTTTTTAATCACCAAAGACTTGTCTTTATTGGTTGGTGCTGAGGGTGGTTTTCGGATTGGGAATGATAATATTCCAGCTCTTAATTTTGGGTTTGGAGGGTATGCACTCAACCAAATAAACAACTACGGCAATATGTTTGGATATGATTTCTTTAGTCTCTCGGGCAATAGTTTTATAAAAGCATACTTCAATATGGATTACGAATTTTATAAACGGCACCACCTAAATTTTTCTGGAAACTTTTCCAATATTGGGGATGATATTTTTGTTACTAAATCCTGGTTAGAACTTCCTTCTTATAGTGGCTATGCATTGGGATATGGTTTAGAAACTATTTTTGGTCCTATAGAATTAAAATACAACTGGTCTTCTGAAAACAATTTTAACGGTGTTTTTATTAATTTGGGATACTGGTTTTAAAAAACTGTTTTTTTTTCCTAACTTTGTTTATGACCCTTTTTTGGAAAGACCTTTTATTGTTTCTTCATTTTCTTATCAAGAGAAGTCCTGAGTAGTTAAACCGTGCATCTTCGCATAAATTAGTCGCCTTTTTCAAGGCTTTCGTTTAAAAGTTAAAATTTCTTCTATATGCCTTATTACCACAAAATTGGGAACATTCCGCCCAAAAAACATACACAATTTGAAAAACCCAACGGGGGTTTTTATTACGAACAACTTTTTGGAACGGTTGGATTTGATGGAATGGCCACGCTATCTTACCACGAACATCGTCCAACACAAGTAAAATCGATCGGGAAACAGTACAGTATTGCGCCAAAAATAGCGAAAACAAACAACATTAAATCGTATCGTCTTCGTGGCTTTGAAGTCGCTCCAAAAGCCGACTTTTTAGAGAGTAGAACCATTGTTTTAACAAATTCCGATTGCAACATTATTTTGGCAGCTCCAAAAACATCCCTCACGGATTATTTTTATAAAAATTCGGATGCTGATGAGCTTATTTTTGTCCATCGAGGCTCTGGAAAACTACGCAGTATGTTTGGGAATTTAGATTTTAAATATGGGGATTACTTGCTCATCCCAAGGGGTGTGATTTATCAAATCCAATTTGATTCTGAAGATAACAGGTTGTTTATTTTGGAATCTTATAGTCCTATTTATACCCCCAAGCGCTATCGCAATTGGTTTGGTCAGTTGCTTGAACATGCGCCCTATTGTGAACGTGACATCCGCCGTCCTCAAGAATTAGAAACATACAACCAATCGGGCGATTTCACTGTAAAAATTAAAAAACAAAATCAGCTCATCGATATGGTGTATGCCTCCCATCCTTTTGATGTGGTGGGCTATGACGGTTACAACTACCCTTACGCCTTTTCCATTCACGATTTTGAACCTATAACTGGGAGAATTCACCAGCCACCTCCAGTACATCAGACTTTCGAAACCAACGCCTTGGTTGTTTGCAGTTTTGTCCCACGCATGTACGATTACCATCCTAAAGCCATCCCAGCACCTTACAACCACAGCAATATTGACAGCGATGAGGTTTTGTATTATGTGGATGGGGATTTTATGAGTCGAAATGATGTTAAGGTCGGTCATATTTCATTACATCCTGCGGGGATTCCACATGGGCCACACCCAGGCGCCATGGAACGCAGTATTGGCCTTAAAGACACCAAAGAGTTGGCTGTAATGGTAGATACTTTTAAACCGCTTCAAGTCACAGAAGAAGCCCTCAAAATTTCTGACCAGGACTATTACAAGTCGTGGTTGGAAAATAAATCTTAACATCAAATCTTAGTTATGAATAAACCGTTAAAGTCTGTAGACTATGGTCTTGAAAAAATTTTTGATGGTGCCCAAGATTTTTTACCCCTTCTTGGAACCGATTATGTCGAGCTATATGTTGGCAATGCAAAACAAGCAGCCCATTTTTATAAAACTGCTTTTGGCTTTCAATCCTTGGCCTACAGGGGTCTAGAAACAGGTTCAAAAGATTCAGTTAGTTATGTTCTAAAACAAGGAAAAATTAGATTGGTGCTCACCACACCCTTGCACAGTAAATCTTCAATTAACGATCACTTGAGAAAACACGGCGATGGCGTAAAGGTCATTGCATTGTGTGTAGATGATGCTAGGGCTGCCCATGCAGAAACTACAAAACGTGGGGCAAAGTCTTATTTTACACCCAAAGAAAGCCGGGATGATCACGGCGTCATTATTACCTCTGGAATCTATACTTACGGGGAAACGGTTCATATTTTTGTGGAACGCAAAAATTATAAAGGTGTTTTTTTCCCAGGCTACGAAGTATGGAAATCAAATTACAATCCACCAAGCTCAGGTTTAAAGTTTATTGATCATATTGTTGGAAATGTGGGCTGGGGGCAAATGAACACTTGGGTTAAATGGTATGAAGAAGTGATGGGTTTTGTGAATTTCCTATCCTTTGATGACAAACAAATTCATACCGAATACTCAGCTCTTATGAGCAAAGTTATGAGTAATGGCAATGGACGTATTAAATTTCCAATCAATGAACCTGCTAAAGCTGAAAAGCGTTCTCAAATTGAAGAATATTTAGATTTTTATGAAGATTCAGGAGTGCAACATTTAGCAGTTGCGACTGATGATATCATAGCAACTGTAAGACAGTTGCAAGATAATGGAGTAGAATTTTTGCCACCACCTCCTCAAGCCTATTATGATGCCATCCCAAGTCGTTTGGGTGCTCATATGAAGTTTATGAAAGAAGACATTTCTGCTCTACAGAAGCTATCTATTTTAGTGGATGCTGACGAAGAAGGCTATTTATTGCAGATTTTCACAAAGCCTATTGAAGACCGTCCCACTTTATTTTTTGAAATCATTCAACGCATGGGCGCCAAAGGGTTTGGTGCAGGAAATTTTAAAGCGCTATTTGAGTCTATTGAAAGAGAACAAGCCAATAGGGGTACCCTTTGATAAATAGATTTAAACTTGCTTTTAGTTTTGGAATAATAATTGCAAATTTGTAGTACTACAAATGCATATGCAATTTTATGAAGCAAGTTTTAGCATCCTTAATTTTACTTCTGGGCTTGAGCATATCCAACGCCCAGTTACAGTCTTCATTTCAATCTGGGGAGTGGCTAAAATTCAAGTTAAATTACAGTGGCTGGGTCAAAGCAGGGAATGCAACACTGGAAGTGAAAGAGGCCACTTATAAAAACCGTGCTGTTTGTCATGTAGTTGGAAAAGGGTGGACCACCGGTGCCATTAAATGGTTTTTTAAAGTTAATGATCTTTATGAAAGTTATTTTGACAAAGCCACGGGGCGACCGTATAAATTTATTAGAAATATTAGAGAAGGCGGGCACGTCAAAAATAGAGTTATTGAATTTGACTATGAAAAAAATTTAGCGTTTGTAAATGATTTAAGGCACAAAACAAAAAAAACAGTCTCCATAACTTCTGATATTCAAGACATGGTTTCTGCCTATTATTATTTGAGAGACCATTACAATACCGAAACCATTAAAGTGGGCCATACGGTTAAATTAAACATGTTTTTTGACAATGAAATTTTTGGATTTAAACTTAAGTTTTTAGGCAGAGAAACTATCAGCACAAAATTTGGAAACATTAATTGTCTTAAATTCCGCCCTTATGTAATGGCTGGTCGTGTTTTTCATGAAGAAGAAAGTGTTACGCTTTGGGTGAGTGCCGATAATAATAAAATTCCAATAAAAATTAAAGCAGACTTGAGAGTTGGTTCTTTAAGGTCTGATCTAGTGGCTTTTAAAGGTTTAAAATATCCTTTTGAAATTCAACTTTAAACTCAACCAATGAAAAACAAAACCACTCGAGATATTATCAAAGCACTGGATGAAAAATACAGCGCTTCAGGCCAAGATAAAAACATGTATTTGGAAGGTCTCTTACATAGCAAGCCCATGAATTATTGGGACTATATACATACGGATGCCCTTCTTAATTTACAAATCCAACGTACTAATTTTCCAGATGAAATGGTCTTCATTGGGTACCACCAAATCAATGAATTGATTTTTAAAATGATTTTATGGGAACTCCAACAACTTGCTGAAGTTGCTGTTTTGAAAGTGGATTTTTTGACAGATAAGTTGATGCGTGTCAGCCGCTATTTTGACATGCTAACCACTTCTTTTACCATAATGCAAGATGGAATGGATGTCAAACAGTACAACCAATTCAGACACACACTTGCACCAGGAAGTGGCTTCCAAAGCGCACAGTATCGAAAAATTGAATTTGCATCCACTGAGCTCATAAACCTTATAGACCCGCGTTTCAGAGAAACCATAGACCGAAACACCCCATTCGAAAATGCGTTTGAACATTTATACTGGCAGGCTGCAGGTAAAGATTATAAGACAGCTAAAAAATCGCCCTTACTTACAAGTTTTGAAAAACGTTACAAAGAAGAATTTATTACTTTTATGAAGGTTTATAATTCCAAAAATCTTTGGTCTCGCTATAAAGAACTTTCAGGGTCAGACCAAAACTGTAAAGCGCTCGTTAAGGCCATGCGTAATTACGATTACACTGTCAACATCACTTGGGTTATGGGGCATTTCAACGCCGCCAAACATTACATATTGTCTTCTTCTGGAGATGGCTCGGCCACAGGGGGTAGCAATTGGCAAAAATACATGCATCCAAAATATCAAAAGAGAATATTTTTTCCAGAACTTTGGAGTGCTATAGAAATAGAGACTTGGGGCCATGAAGTTGAAAATTAATCCTGCACTTTTTAATTTAAAATTCTTTCTTTACAGTTTTGCTATTGTAATCTTTTTCTATGTCCTAAAAAGTTGTTCTTCAGAGACCCTTGAAACAGATTCAATCTCACAGCCTGTCCTTTTGGAAAACAACAAATTTGGCTATAATTTAATTAATTATAGGGTTGTCTATGACACTGTTAGGAAAGGGGATAGTTTTGGAGAAATATTAGAGAATAACCAGCTTTTTTATCCAAAAAGCCATCACATTGCGGAAAAAACCAAAGCTGTTTTTGACACTCGACAGCTTAGAATAGGAAAGCCTTATACAATACTTTTTTCGAAAGACAGTTCCAATGTCCCCTTGGTTTTTATTTATGAAGAAAATAAAATTGAGTATCTCGTTGTAGAATTTTGTGATTCTATTTTGGCATACAAAGCGCGAAAACCTGTTAAAATCGTTGAAAAAGAAGCTTCTGGCTTCATTGAAAACTCGCTCTCTGAGACCATGGATGCACAAGGTTTGCCCATTCAGTTGATTTACGATATGTCGGACGACATCTATGCCTGGACCATTGATTTTTTTAGGCTTCAAAAAGGAGATAATTTTAAAGTGATTTACAAGCAACGTTTCGTCGAGGATAGTATTTATGCGGGGATTGAAACTATAGAAGCAGCCTATTTTCAACACAAAGGCGAAGCCATATATGCCTTTAATTATCTTACGCCTGATTCTAAAAACGGCACCGATTACTACGATGATAACGGTAAGAGCCTCCAAAAAGCATTTTTAAAAAGTCCGATAAAGTTCAGTCGTATTTCCTCTCGATACAATTTAAATCGTCGCATTAAACTTTATGGCAACAGAGTCCGCGCGCATAAAGGAACAGATTTTGCTGCCGCAGTAGGAACACCTATTTTAGCAACAGCAAATGGGACCGTTGTGGAATCAGGGAGGCGTGGCGGCAATGGAAATTATGTTAAGATTCGTCACAATGCCACTTATTCAACCCAATACCTACACATGAGCAGACGGCTTGTTAAAGTGGGGGATTTTGTAAAGCAAGGCGACGAGATTGGTAAAGTAGGAATGACTGGAAACACCAGTGGCCCTCATGTTTGTTACCGTTTTTGGAAAAATGGACGTCAAGTAGATCCCTTTCGACAGAAACTTCCGGACGCAAAAGCGCTTTCGGAAAAGTATAAACCGGATTATCTTGAGTATATTGCACCATTGAAACAACAATTAGATTCAATTAATTAACCCTATTTAACTTATAATGAGCTTAAAATCCATTGACCCTACTCAAACGCTTGCCTGGAAAAAGTTGCAGGCTCACTTTGAAACTATCAAAGATGTACATATGTCTTCTTTATTCTCAAAGAACTTTAAGCGTGCCTCAGAAATGAGCCTTGAGTGGAATGATTTTTTTCTTGATTACTCTAAAAATAGAATTACTGCCGAAACCATATCATTACTCAAAGGTTTGGCAGAAGAAATTCAATTAGGCGATGCCATCTCGAAGTATTTTGACGGCGAAAAGATTAATAAAACGGAAGGCAGAGCCGTACTGCATACTGCACTTCGGGCTCCAAAAGAATCCGAAGTTTTATTTGAAGGCACTAATGTTATTCCAGAGATTTATGAGGTCAAAAATATGATTCAGCAGTTTTCAGAGGCGGTGATTAGTGGCCAGAGAAAAGGCTTTACAAACAAAGCTTTTACGGATGTTGTAAACATTGGTATTGGGGGCTCAGATTTGGGTCCTGCCATGGTTGTAGATGCTCTTTCCTATTATGGCAATCATTTGAAAGTCCATTTTGTAAGCAATGTAGATGGCGATCACGTGAATGAAGTTTTAAAAGCGCTAGACCCTGAGACTACTCTTTTTGTTATTGTGTCTAAGACGTTTACCACTCAAGAAACCCTTTCCAATGCAACGACCATCAAGCAATGGTTTTTACAAAAAGCAGCCCAAGCAGATATTGCGAAACATTTTGTGGCAGTCTCTACCAATATTGAAAAAGTGGAAGCTTTTGGGATTGACCCTCAAAATATTTTCCCAATGTGGGATTGGGTTGGCGGTCGATTTTCTCTGTGGAGTGCCGTCGGGTTGAGCATCAGTTTGGCTGTTGGTTTTGACCATTATGATGACATGCTCAAGGGGGCTCACAAAATGGATGTACATTTTAAGGAAGCCCCTTTTGAACAAAACATCCCTACTTTGCTGGCCATGATCAGTATTTGGTATAATAATTTTTTTAAAGCTGAAAGCGAAGCGATCATTCCATATACTCAATATTTAAATCAGTTTGCGACCTATTTACAGCAAGCCATTATGGAGAGTAATGGAAAAAGTGTTGATCGCAATGGGAATAAAGTGAAATACCAAACCGGAAACCTTATTTGGGGTGAGCCTGGCACCAATTCACAGCATGCTTTTTTTCAACTGATACATCAAGGCACAAAACTAATTCCAGCAGATTTCATAGGATTTTCAAAAGCATTACATGGCAATCAAGACCATCAAGACAAACTTATGTCTAACTTTTTTGCACAGACTGAAGCTTTGCTAACGGGGAAAAATCAGGCTGTTGTGGTTGAAGAAGGGACCGCTTCAGATATTATTCCGTACAAAATATTCGGCGGTAATCGCCCAACGAATACCCTTTTTATAGAAAAATTAACCCCAGAAAGTTTGGGTAAACTCATTGCCCTGTACGAGCATAAAATATTTGTGCAAGGGATTGTATGGAACATCTTCAGTTACGATCAATTTGGCGTGGAACTTGGGAAACAATTGGCGGGTAAAATTCTTAAAGAATTTTCTGAAGAAAACCCTGCGGCACACGACGCTTCAACAGCAAATCTTATTGCCCGTTATAAAAACATTCGATAGTTGGGCCAAAATAATAATCAACGGTCTAGTATTTATGAACAATCAAGTAATTTTGTTGTCAAAATTCTCGTAATTTTGCAGCAGTAATCAGTACAAAAAGCATGATTAAAACGGTACATTCCTATTGGGCTTATTTGGTTTTAGCAGTATTGTTATTGGCGGTTTACAGAGCCATTTCAGGTGCTGTGATGAACAAAGAATACAGTCCTAAAATGTTTCAGATGGCATTATTTACACTGATTGCCACCCACACCCAGCTATTGATTGCACTTTTATTATATTTCACATCCAGTCGTTTTTCTTTGTGGTTTGATTTAGGAATCGGAGAGGTTATGAATATTCCGGTGCATCGCTTGTATTTGGTAGAACACCCCGTCACAAACATATTAGCGGTTGTTCTGATTACGCGTGGCTATTCCAAACATAAAAAGAAACGACTTTCAAATTCTAAATATAAAACTCTTGCCATACATTACAGCCTTGCTTTGTTATTAATGCTTTCAAGAATTCCATGGAAAACCTGGTTGCATTTATAGTTTTAATTTTTAGACTTTCTTGTGAATTTAACTAAGCTTCAGCAACTTCAAATTGATTTTAGAAAATGTTTACTGGATTTCTTTAATGACATGAACAAAAACTGGGAAGTGGTCACTGTAGCCACCTGTAAAGCCACCCCATGAAAAACTTCGGAATGGATAGCCTTTATATTGGCCTTTTTTGGTGATTAGAAATTGTGCATTAAAAATGCCAGCTTTGTAAAAGCGAAAAGAAGAATAGTCGTCTTCAAGTAGGGGTTTAGACACAATAATTTGGTCAAATAAACTCCAAGCGTCTCTGTAAGCATTCGAGCCTAATCCTTTCTTAAAAAAACGTTCCATTGGATTAAAGAGTTCTTTAAATCCAACCTTCCTTTTATCGCCTTTGGTCTTTAAAACTTTTTTTAAACTGGAATTTGTGGGGTTATCGTTGAGGTCTCCCATTACAAATATTTTAGCATATGGGTCATTCATTTGTATGGAATCTACAAGCCGTTTGTTGACAGCAGCAGCAGCTTCGCGTTTGGAGCGGCTTCTGGCCTCACCGCCACTTCTTGAAGGCCAGTGGTTGACAAGAATGTGTATCAAGTCTTCTTCAAGATAACCACTAACCAACAGTACATCCCTTGTATAGTCGCGGCCATCGGAGCTGTTGTCTCTGAGTTTTGTTTGGTGGGCACTTGAACTCAAAGGACGAAACAAAGCTTTTTGGTACATCAGCGCTACATCAATTCCGCGCTCATCGGGGGAGTCGTAATGTACAATGCCATAGTTTTTAGAAACCAAAGCAGGGTCGTTGGCCAAGTCTTCAATAACAGCGCGGTTTTCAACCTCACAGATTCCAATGACGGCGGGGCTATTATTTGAAGTCTTAGCCCCAATTTTTGAAATCACATCGGCCATGTTTTGCAGCTTCTTTTTGTAAATTTCTTGGCGTGCTGTTTTCAGCTCCATCATAGGACTGCGTTCATCAAATTTTGTCGTATCGTTGATGGTGTCAAACAGGTTCTCAACATTGTAAAATGCGACGGTATGGACTTTAAAATTGCGTTTGTTCTGAGCTTCAATTTTCGAAACTAAAAAGAATAAAATCAGTAGAATTATTTTTTTGTGGTGCTTGCTAAATGATGTCTTCAAGTTGTTACTAAATTTGGTAATTAATTTATTTATCAAAAGTATTAATTTTAAAATAAGAAACGTACATTTGTTGAAGATATCTGTTCAAATATTCAAAGATATTCTTCAATAAAATTAATCACTTATGAAAAAACAAATTTTGAGCTTTTTGTTTGTCTGTTTTGCAAGTCTCTACAGTTTTGCACAGCAAACTACCATCCGTGGCGTTGTCAATGACATGCTGACTTCCCAGCCCATTGACGCGGTATTGGTTCAATTGGAAGGTACTGAATTGAGTACACTTACGGATCCACAAGGTGCATTTGCCTTTCTTTTGGATGTACCCTTGGGAGAACAGATGCTAATACTTAGTAAAGATGGTTTTTTATATTCACGCTATCCCATTGTAGTTTCACAAGGCAGCGACCTCAATCTTCCGGATTTAATGCTTGAAATAGACAACTCCAACGATGAATTGTTTACCATTACCTTATCCGACGATGAATTGAATGACGATAGTAGTGGTGCCGACAACATATCGGGGTTGCTTTCTGCTTCTCAAGATATTTTTCAAAGGGCCGCCGCCTTTGAATTTAGTTCCTCATTTTTCAGGGTACGCGGTTTAAACACCGACAATGGAACCGTTTTGATGAATGGAATTGAAATGAATAAAGTTTTTGATGGACGACCACAGTGGAGCAATTGGGGTGGATTAAATGATGTCCTTAGAAGTCAAGAACTCAGTACAGGTTTTGCACCTTCTTCCTATACCTTTGGAGGCTTGTTGGGTTCTACAAATATCAACTTACGTGCTTCGAATTATAGAGCAGGAGGTCGTTTAACTTATTCCTCTTCAAATAGAAGTTATACCAACCGCTTGATGGCCACTTACGCCTCTGGTATGTTGGATGGCGGTTGGGCATATGCCTTTACCTTAGGTAGACGTTGGGGTGATGAAGGATTTCAGGACGGAACTTTTTATGATGCCAATTCCTTTTTTGTTTCTGTTGAAAAGAAAATAAACGACAAGCACAGTTTGAATCTCGTTGGGTTTTATACCCCCAACCGCCGTGGAAAATCTTCTCCCAATACCCAAGAAGTTTTTGATCTCAAAGGTACTACCTACAATGAATATTGGGGTTGGCACGATGGTGAAAAACGAAATTCTAGAATTCGACGCATTGCAGAGCCTGTTATCATGTTAAACCATTACTGGGATCTTTCAGAATCATCAAGTTTAAACACAAATGTTTCATACCAGTTTGGAGAATTGGGCAACAGCCGTTTGGATTATGCTGGTGGTG